>ERZ761592.218-NODE-218-length-27366-cov-7.910805_pt1 | contig 27366 bp, 20 predicted proteins | sample MGYA00433095_ERZ761592 | MGnify/ENA primary metagenome ERZ761592 (study PRJEB28899, sample SAMN03785554) | bioreactor sludge metagenome | biome: EBPR Sludge; feature: EBPR Bioreactor; material: 0.22µm filtered reactor supernatant | place: Saint Lucia: Queensland... | reverse complement strand
GCGCTGGCGTTGGCCGGTGCGCTGCGCGGCGAATGGGCGCCAGCAGTTCGCTGGGCGCTCGGCGGCGGTTCCGCTCCGGACGTGCAGAGCAGAAGGCAGGCAGCCCTCTGGGTCGCCGCCGGTCGCGCGCGTGCACCGCACGCCGATCTCAGCGGCCCGCTGGCCGCGCTCGGCCTGCGCATCGACTGGCCGGATGTTCTGCAGCCGGCCAGCTATCAGTGGCGGGCCACGACGCGCACGCTCCACCGGCACGGTCGTGAAACGATCCATCCCTGCCTCGACCTGCAGGTCTCGCCGGCGCCTTGGCGAGCGCCACGCCTGCCGACACCGGCCTGGGGTGCGGCGGCGAGGGTTCGCGCCGGCGCCGCCTGGCTGATGCATCTCGCCGGCAGCCTGCGGCTGGTGGCCCCATCGCTGGCGCTGCGCACGCTCGCCCCGAGCCTCGCCGTGCCGACCTGCCTGGCGCACGAATCGGCGCCGCATCGGTCGCTGGCCGTCGGCTACTCGGCACCCTGGCTGATCGACTGGGCGCAGACTCTCTGGCCGCTCAACGGCGACGCGTTGCTGGCGCTCGGCGTGCGCCTGATGGTCGAGCGTATCGACCTCACGGCAAGCGCCGGCGAACCCCTGCATCCTTTCCTGACGCCGCTGTTTGCCGGCAACCGGCCGTGGTCCGAGCTGGGGGTGCTGGCGTTGTCGATTGCCCTCGCCAGTCGCGACGGCGACCTGCGGCGGCTGGCGACCGACCTGCTGATCGAAGGCATCGCCGACGGCCGCGCGCACCCCGACGAACTGGCCCGCGTACTGTGCCGTCTGGCCGCTGGCGGCTGGTTGAAGGCCAGCCGGTTGAGCGCAGCGCTGGGCGAAGCTGCGCTCGTTTCGCCACTGCATCAATGGACAGTCGCCGGCATCATCGAGGGTGCGCTCGAGGTCTTCCTGGCACAGAGCGGCAAGGCCAGCGTCGCCCTCGAGCTGCTGCACGAACTGCTGTTCGAGCTGGATGGCGGGCCTTCGGCCGTGACGCTGCAACGCCTGTCGGCAATCACCAGCGGCAAGGCGGGAATCGCTGCCGCCGCGATCCGCGTCCGCGCCGATCGCCCGGCGCGGCAGTGCCTGGCCGAAGCACTGCGTTCCGCCTGGGAAGTGCGCTTGTGCCGGGTCGAAGCCTGGGCGGCGGACGGCGAGCTGCCGGACGCGAAGCACCTGATCGCGGCTCCGTGACCGTTGCGCCGGGGACCACAGCCAGTTGATCGCCAGCGGAGCGGGAGCAAGGCCGACCGCGTTGCGCGGGTCGACGGAGCGGATCACCGCCTGCCGCTCGCCGGAGTCCGTCTGCAGGAGACTCGGCTCCAGCATCGCCCTTGCCCCGACGATCCTCGCGCTCGGCCGGAACGCAGCTGCATGCAGCGGTCCGGGGATTTCTGCTACCTTCTCGTTCCGGCAACCATCCACTGACTTCGGCATGGCGCGAACCGCGACCCGTCACCTGCTCCTCCTGCTCGCCACGGCCGCACTGGCGCTTGCGGGATGCGCCGGCTTCGAGCCGCAGCCCGGCCCCGGCCCGGAGCCATTGCCGGCCACCCGCTACCGGGCGCTGACGACGCCGATCATTGCCGTCGGCGACACGCAGGAGCACGAATCCACCGGTTACCCGCTGCACGACAACGACAGCGCCCTGGATGCCTACATCGAGGTCACCCAGCGCCCACCCGAGCAGGCGCTGTTCGGGCGCCGCCTGCTCGAGTGGGCGCTCGCCAGCCATCCCGACGAGCCCTTCATCCACCTCGGCGACGTCATGGACCTGTCGTGCCGCAGCGAGGCGGTACGCATCGGCCGCATCTTCCAGGCCAGCCAGAGCCCCGGCGCCATCCTCCCCGGCAACCATGACGGGCTGATGTTCGGCATCTTCGCGCACAACCTCTTCGCGCCGGGAACGACCACCCCGCACCGCTGGAACCAGGTCTGCCGGCGCGGTGCCGACGCCGACCGGAAGGAGTTCCGGAGCGAGAACGAAGCCCTGACCAAGCGCGGATTCATCGCGACCTACCTGAGCGACCAGATCAAGGCGCCGCAACCGAAGCCTGGCCTGGTCGCACCGCCCGTACAGGGACCACACATCGTCGAGTGGCGCAACCCCGACCCCGATGCCTTCCTCTCTGCAGCCCGCGGCGAACTGATCGACGGCCCGCTGCATGCCGATTCCTTCCTCGCCCAGCGACTCGTATTGCCGCGCGCCCCGGGTGCGACCCGGCGGACGATCGTCATCGCCCTCGATACCAACCAGAGCGGGCTCCTCGTCGGCATCTGGGACACGCTGATGGGGCGCAGCCCGGGCAGCATGGGGCACATCCATCCTGACCAGATACGGGCAGTCGAGCCCTGGGTCGACGAGTCCGTCGCGGCCGGCGACATCCTCATCTTCGCCGGTCATCACAACTGGCGTTCGCTCGGCCTGGGTTCCCGGACCATGATGCGCCAGCTCATGTCGCGCCTCGAGCAGCCTCTGGTCTACCTGTCGGCACATACCCACCGGGGATTCTGGGCCGTGCACCGTACGCTCGCTTCGCAGCCCCTGCTCGAACTCAACGTCAGCTCGCTCTCCGACTGGCCGATCGCCTACCGCCGGATCAGCTTCGCCTACGACGAGGAGGCGCGCCGGCTGCTCGTCCGCGGTGACCTGCTGCCCCGCGGCGAGAAGCCGAACACCAGCGACGCCGATCTCCTCGCCGCCTGGCGGCAACAGGCTTGCGAGCCGGCGCAGGTGCCGCTCAAGCGGCTCGACGACGAGGATGAGAAACTGGTACGGGCCCAGAAGTCGACGCGTGGCAACCTGATGGAATGGCTTCTGGCGGCGATCAGCCCGCTCTGCGAAAGCTGCGAGAAGCCGCTGTACCGGCACGCGCAGGCCTACCTCGACGAGATCCTCGAAATCGTCCTCGAGCTGGATGCCGACCTCGGGCGCGACGCCCACCGGCTGCACACCGTGAAGCTGCCGGCGTGGTGCGGCGAACGCGACTTCACAGCCTGCACCCGTGGCGTGATGGCCGAACACGCCGACAGTTTCGCAGCCCACGTCAAGCTGTTTCGCCGCAAGGCGGCGCTCGCCGCGCTCTTCAACGAGCACCTGGACGACCTCACCAGCCACCGCGCACGCGCCTACATGACCTGTCGCGCGGCGCTCGCCGCGAAGGACGACTTCGATGCCACGCCCGACGAGCGCAATGCCAACCGTGGCGAGCAGAAACGGAAGGCCGAGCAGTTCTTCCGCATCGAGACCAGTGTCGGGATGGATTGAGAGCGGAGCGGGCACCGCGCTGCGGGCGGCTGACACCACCCATCCTTGACCTTTGCCCACGTCACGGTAGGCTATCGTTCTCGCCACGCGAACCGGAGAGTGCCATCACCCGACCCGCGATCGATGCCCGCAGACAAGAGCGCCAGCGGGTCTGCCGCGGCCGGTGAACAGCGCAGGGGACCGCCATGTACCAGAAACTGACCCGCAGGGAGGCCAACCGCCTCGAGCAGCGGACGCTGCGCCTGTCCGTCTTCACCATCATCGGCCTCGCCATTGCCGGCATCGGTTACGGGCTCTACATCGGCTCCGAGGCGGTGATGCTCGACGGCTTCTACGCCCTGACCAGCGTGCTCGGCTCCGGGCTGTACCTGCTCGCTGCCCGGCTCGTCGAACGTCCGGCCGACCGTTACTTCCAGTATGGCTACGCCCACATCGAACCGCTGGTCAACAGCTTCAACAGCCTGATCCTGCTCGTCGTCTGCCTGTACGCCCTGGGCAACGGCCTGAAAGGTCTGCGCAGCGGCGGCAATCCGGTCGAAGCCCGCGAGGTCGTCGTGTACAGCCTGATCACCGCCGTTGTCTGCCTTCTGGTGTGGTGGTACGAACGGCGCGTCGCCACCCGCTGCGACTCGCAACTGGTCCGCAACGACGCGCGCGAGTGGATGATCGGTACGCTGTTCAGCGTCATCACACTGATTGGTTTCGCGATGGTCTGGGTTCTCCCCGAACCCATGCGGAGCTGGTGGGCGCGCTACGCCGACAGCGCCGTGCTGTCGCTGATGGCGCTGCTGCTCCTGCCAGTCCCGGCGAAGATCTTCTACGACAACATGCGCGAAGTCCTGCGCATGGCCAACCCGGACGACGAGGTGTCACGCCGCGTAAACGCCGTCATGCGCGACATCGCGGCCGAACACGACATCGCCGACTACAGCACGCATATCGCCAAGACCGGCCGCATCCACGTGATCGAGATCAACATCCTGGTCGGGGAGGATTTCGCTCTGCAGACGATTCCGCAGACCGACGCCCTGCGCGCGCGCATCTGGGATGCCATTGGCCTGCCGCTCGAACAGGCCTGGCTGGGCATCCTGTTCACCGCCGACCCGCGCTGGGGCTGACCCGGCCGGCGAGCAGGCGGGAGCATCGGCGCCCGCATGCAGAAGCGTTTGCCGACCCAGACGCCGCTCAACGCCGCGCGGGAAAGCCGCAATCGATCCGCCGTTCGGCGCCGTCGAGGCGGCAGCGGCTGACCGTCCTGCCGTCGGCGTCGAGCAGCGTGCCGCGCCAGGCCTGATCCTCACGTTCGAGCAACAGGAAGCTGTAGCGGTTGAGGACGATGCCGCTGCTCGCGGCGACGCCATCGTAAAGCCGCGCATCCGGCTCGGAGCGTTCCCTGCTGCCGGGAACGCCAGCTTCGTAGAGCGGCGACTGCGGATCGAATGCTTCGAGCTGCGTGCCGCTGCCGCCGACGATCACTTGCGCCGGTCGCCAGGTGGCGCCGGCAGCAGCAGTGAAGTTGATCGTCGCGAAGGCATGCTCGTGGCCGGCGAAGACGAACTGCAGATTCGCTGGCAGCCCGTCGCGGACGAAGGTCTGCAGCGCGTTCGGTTGCGCGTCGGCAGGCAGGAGCCCGTACCACAACGGCTTGTGGATCAGCAGCCAGAGCGGTCGATCAGCGGGCAGCGTCGCCAGCGTGCGCAGCGAGCGGCGAAAGATGGCGAGATCGTCGGCAGTCTGGGACAGTGGCAGGTAGTCGGCGAAGGCGGCGTTGTCGGCGACGACGAGCGTCAGCAGTTCGCCCAGGTCGACCCGGTACGCGTCGGCAGTCAGGTTGTTGCCGAGTGTCGACTGGCCGGCGGTCCTGTACGCCTGGTTGCCGCATTGCTGGTAGGGCAGCGGTGACAGGAAGCGCATCCATCCCTCGCCGCCGCGGTCGCAGTTCTCGTGGTTGCCGCGGACGAAGATCCACGGCGCTGCCGCCAGCAGAGGCGTTGCCGGCGCGAAGAAGTCGGTGCGCCAGCCGGGCCAGCCGTAGCCGATGACGACGCCCCGCTCGCGCAGCGGCTGGCACTTCGCCGGATCGTCGCAGTACTCGCGATAGTGATAGTCGCCGACATGAATGACCAGGTCGGGCTGCGTTGCCGCTGCTGCGGCTGCAATCCGCGGCCACGGCCAGTCGCTCGCGCTGGCGCAGTCCTGGATCGGATCCGCCGGTCCGCTGGCTGGTACCTTGACGCGGCAGCCGGTGTCGCCGACGACGACGATGCGTCGCGGGTCGGATACAGGAATCGGCATGGCTTCATTGCCGATGCGCACCTCGCGTGCCCTTGCAGGCAGCGTTGCTTCGCAGGCGGTGACGGCGAAGTCCGGCCGGAAAGCCGGGTTGTCCGGTGTCGGTCGCCGCGTCTCGCTGGCTGTCGTCGCGCTGGCGCGGGGCTGCAGCGGCACGCGGACGCCGTCGACGATCGCGCTCGGGCAGTCGCTGCCGTCGGCGACGATGCTGCGCAGGCTGCTGCTGCCGCCCGGCCCGAGTTGCGTCCAGTGGTGGAGGGGGGCGTCTTCGCCGGCGGGCCGGGTGGCGCAGCCGGCAAGCAGGCAGAGTGCCGCCAGCAGCGTCGCGCTGTGGCAGCCGGCTGGATGGGTGGCATGCGGCCGTGGCAGGTTGCGGAATCTGGGCATGCTCGCTTCTCGCTGGCGATCGGTGGGAAGGATTGGTGGTGTCGGCGGTTGCCGTCATTCCAGGCAGGCGGCGATGGCGCGCAGGCCGGCGAGGCCGCCGGTAGCCAGCGCCACACCCTTTCCGGGTGGCAACTGCGGCTCGCTCGGGTTGATGCGGATCAGCTGGCCGCGGCTTCGCTCGCCGAGCATGCGTACCGTCGGGATGTTCGTGCCGGCGCCGATCTCGACCACCACCAGCCGGCGCACCTCGCGCAGCCAGGCGTGCAGGCGGGCTTCCTGCGCGTCGGTGCGTTCGGCCAGCCATCCCCAATCGCCGAACATGAGGATGTTTGGTCGCGCGATCGCCTGGCAGCGCGGACAGCGCGGGAACTCCGAGCTGAGCTGGCACCGCTCCTCGTCCACCAGCGGCCGGTAATCGTCGGCCGGCCAGATGCCGTCGTGACACGCGTCGAGGCACTGCAGGTGATGGATCGAACCGTGACACTCGACGATCCGTTCGGCGGCGAAGCCGGCCTTCTGGAACTGGCCGTCGACGTTGCTGGTGAACACGAAAACGCCCTGCGGCAGGCGTTCGCCGATCTGGCGCAGGATGCTGAAGCCGGCGTGCGGCACGGTGCGCCGGTAGAGATTCAGGCGATGGCCGTAGAACCCCCAGGCGAGTGCCGGCCGGGCGGCGAAGGCGGCCGGATTGGCGATCTGCTCGAAGCCGATGCGGGCACGGCCGAGCGCCGGGTAGACGCCCCAGAATCCCTGCGGCCCGCGGAAGTCGGGCAGACCCGAATCGACGCCGATGCCGGCGCCAGCGGTGACCAGCAGTCCGTCGGCCTGACGGATCAGTTCGGCGCAGGCGGCGGCAGCGGTTTCCATCTACAGCCCGCGCGCCCACGCCGGCCGCAACGGCGCCGCTGCCGGGTCGGCGATCGCCAGCCGTACCTGGTGCAGCAGGCGCGGTTTGTCGGCGTCGAGCGTGCCCTTCAGTGCCAGCCAGTTCGATGCGTGGTCGCTGCGGAACACCGTCCGCCGGAGCTCGAGTCGTTCGAGAAAACGCTCCATCTCGACGAACAGCTCGCGCTGGCTCAGCGGCCGCCACTCCGGAAAGGCGGCGCGGAAGCGCTCCTCGCCGAGTGGAAAGCTGACCACCAGCGTCGCCAGGTACTCCGGTTGCGTCGCGTTCGCCAGTCGCGCCGAGTTCTCGGCGTGGCGCAGCGAGAGCTGCGGCCCGGCGAGGCCGTTGAGGATCATCACCGAGCGCGTGATGCCCGCCTGCCCGAGCCGCTCGAGTGCGTCCACCGTCGAGGCGAAGGTCTCGCCCTTGTGCACGCGCTCGAGCACCTCGTCGTCACCCGATTCGGCGCCGACGTAGGCGATCGACAGCCCGGCGGCGGCGAGTTCACGCAACTCGTCGGTCGACTTGCGCCGCAGGTTGCGTGGCAGACAGTAGCTGGAGACGCGGCGGACCGCCGGCAGATGGCTGCGGATGGCCTCGAGGACGCGCAGCAGGCGGCGGGTCGGCAGCACCAGCGCATCGCCGTCGGCGAGGAAGACCCGCCGCACGCCATCGCCGAAGCGCTCGCCGGTCAGCCGGATGCTCTCGAGGACTTCTTCCTCGCTGCGGGCGCGAAACTTCTTCTGCGGCGCCGTATACATCTCGCAGAAGGTGCAATGGTTCCACGAACAGCCGTCGGTCACCGGCACGATCAGCGAGTCGGCCTCGCTCGGCGGTCGGAAGACGGGCTCGATGTAGCGGATCGGGATGGCTGGCAGCATGCTCGGCTGGTCCGGGAAACGCGGCAACAGGCGAATACTAGCGCGCTTTCGCCGCCTGGCGGGGTGTCGCAGCGGTCCGGCTCGACGGCCGGCCATAGCCGCTCGCCGCGCCGCCCGGCAGCGAACGCCGCATTTCAGTCGGCTGCCTGCGGCCTCGGCTTCGGCGCCGACTCGGGTCCTGCACGCACCAGCGCGTAGTCGGTGCTGCGAACGCCGCGCAGCAGCATGCCGGTCTCGTCAGAGGAGATGCCGAGCGCTTCGAGGCTCTCGGCGGCCAGGCGCAGGCTGGCCTCGAGCGTTTCCGGATAGGCCAGGGTCACTCCCGCCTGCAGCAGTGCGTCGCAGGTGCTCAGGTCGCGTGCGCGGGCGACGATCTTCGTCGCCGGCGCATGCGCGCGGATCAGCGTCGCGGCGCGCAGAGCCGTGTGCTGGTCGTCGATCGTCAGCACGAAGAGCTCGACCTGTTGCAACGAGGCGTTGGCCAGCAGTTCCGGATTGCCGACGTCACCGTAGAAGACGGGATGACCCTCAGCGCGCCACTTGGCGACGAGTTCGGCGTCGGCGTCGAAGGCGACGAAGGGGATGCCCAGCGAGGACATGATCGTTCCCACCGTGTGACCGACGCGGCCGTAGCCGGCGATGAGCACCCGCGGCGGCGACTCGCCCGCAGCAACGGCGTAGTCGGAGCGCGGATCGACGGCGGGCGCCCGGTCGTCCGACTGCCGCGCGAGGCGGTTGCCAACCTGGACCAGCACCGGCGTCAGCAGCATCGTCAGCGAGATGACCGCCACCGCCATGACGAAGACGAGGTCGTCGATCACGCCCAGAGCCTTGGCGGCGCCGAAGACGACGAAGCCGAACTCGCCGCCCTGGGCGAGCATGAAGGCGACGCGCACGGCCGTGCCGCGGCCGCTGCCGAAGACCCGGCACAAGCCGTAGAGCACCGCCACCTTCAGGCTGATGATCGCCAGCACGTGCAGGGCGAAGGTGAGCGGGTGCCGTGCGAGCGCCGCGAGGTCGACCGACATGCCGACGGCAACGAAGAAGAGGCTCATCAGCAGCCCCTTGTGTGGTTCCAGCGTCGCCTCGATCTGCAGGCTGTAGCGCGATGTGGACAGCATCATGCCCATCAGGAAGGCGCCGAGCGCCATCGACATGCCCGCGGTGTCCATCGCCATCGCCGCCGCGAAGACTGCCGCCATGGCGGCGAGGAAGAACGCCTCGCGATTGTTCTGCCGTGCCAGCCGATCGAGCAACCGCGGCACCAGGTAGCGCCCGGCGAGGATCACCAGGACGACCATCGTCACGGCCACCGTGATCTGCTTCCACAGCGCCATCTCGCTGGGCAGAGGACCGCTGTCGGCGAGCACCGGTACCAGTGCCAGCAGCGGGACCACCGCCAGGTCCTGCATCAGCAGGATCGCGAAAGCGGTCTGTCCATGGCGGCTGGCGAGTTCGCCCTGATCGCGCAGCATCTGGATGACGAACGCGGTCGACGAGAGGGCGAAGCTGGCGCCGAGCAGCAGCGCCACTTGCCAACTCGGCATGAACTGCTTGAAGTACGCGGCGATCACCAGCGCCGAGACGACGATCTGCAGCGAGCCGAGGCCGAACAGAGTCCGCCGCAGGTCCCACAGCCGCCGTGGTTTCATCTCCAGGCCGATCAGGAAGAGCAGCAGGACCACCCCGAGTTCGGTGAAGTGGCGGACATCCTCCACCTCGGTGGTGACGAACGGACCCGGCGTGTGTGGCCCGACGATGACCCCGGTGACCAGCAGCCCGAGAATCGACCCCAGACCGAAATGCCGAAAGACGGCGACGGCGATCGAAGCCACTACCAGCAGCAGTACCGCGGAATAGACGAACGATTTCGGGTCCATGCTCAGCCTCCCATGTCGGTGTCCGCATACCCATGTTTCAGCCAATCGACCTTTGAAATCTGGCGAGGCACAGACTAGAATGATACGCTCGCATGCAGCGTCGCCAAGACGCAGTGCTTTGCCGATCTTCCTGCTTCGGCGGCAGCGTCGGATTACCGCTTGCCGAAACGCCTTCAGATCCAGTGAGGTGCCCGCATGAACAGATTGCCATCGTGTGCCAGGCGGAGCCCGGGCTTCACCTTGACCGAACTGGCGGTCGTCCTGGTCGTCGTTGCGCTCGTACTCGGTGGTCTCCTCTCACCGCTGGCGACGCAGATGGATGTCCGCATGACCGCCGAGACGCGCAAGGATCTGGCAGACATCAAGGAAGCGCTGCTCGGATTTGCCGTGATCAACGGGCGTTTCCCCTGTCCGGCGGATGCCACGATCGCCAGCGGGGTGGCCGGCGCCGGGCTGGAAGCGGCGCACGATGCGGGCGGCGACTGTCCGAACGGCTCCGGCGTCGTGCCCTGGGTGACCCTCGGCGTCCGCGAGACCGACGCCTGGGGGCAACGTTACTCCTACCGCGTGACGCCTGCCTTTGCCCAGCGCGTGTCGCCGCCACGAAATGCGGCCTTCGATCTGAGTACCCCCGGCACACTCGACGTTCGCTCCGCGGCGGTGGGCGGAACGATGGTGGCTGGCGGGCTGCCGGTCGTCTTCGTTTCGCACGGCGGCAATGGCCGCGGCGGGTACAACCGCGAGGGCGCGCAACTGCCGATCGGTGAGGTCCCGGACGAGATCGACAACCAATTGACGAATGCCGGTACGGCGATGGCGAACACCATTTTCGTCAGCCAGGCGCGGAACCCGGGGAGCGGTTTCGACGACGAGGTCGCCTGGGTCCCGCGCGCCATTCTCGTCAGCCGGATGATCGGCGTTGGCAAGCTGCCGTGAGCCGTCGTCGCGCCGCTCGGCGGCTGGCTTTGGCCGCAGGTGGTGGCCCCTTGGGCGAGCTTGCCTTGGTGCGTAGTGGGTAGTTGCGGGGCGCTGGCGGAACGTGGCGCCGTTTCCTCTTTCGCCCGGTTCGGTCCTCACTCGACGGGCGGTTGCGTCGCTTGCAGCGGCGAGCAGGCGCCGGCGTTCGGGCTCGGGTCGAGACGGCGATGACTGCCTACCGTGCCTTCATTGGTCGTTTGCGCAGCGCTGGCGTGCGCGCGGAAGACTCGGAAGGGCTGCGCCTGCAGAAATCGCTGCTCTTTTTTGCCACCGGCCTGATCTGTTTTGCCTCGGTTGCCTGGCTGTTGATCTACTGGCAACTGGGGCCGCGCTTCTCGTCCAACCTGCCCTTCGCGCTGCAACTCCTGCTGGTCGGCAACCTGTTGCTCTACCTCTGGACGCTGAACTTCAACTTTTTTCGCCAGGTTCAGCTCGCGCTCTTCCTCTTCATGCCCTTCGTCGCACAATGGAGCATCGGCAGCTTCATCGACGCCAGCGGCATCAGCCTCTGGGCCCTGCTGGCGCCCATCGGCGCCGTGCTGTTCATCGGCCCGCGTGAGTCGGGAGCATGGTTCTTCGCCTATGTCTTTCTCACCGTTCTCTCGGGCGGATTCGACTTCTACCTCGCCGATTCGTTGCTGGCGCAGCCGCCGAAGGTGCCGTTGCGGACGATGGCATTCTTCTTCGCGCTCAACTTCATTGCCGTGTCGACGATCGTCTACCTCTTGCTGCGCTACGCCGACGGGGAAAAGCACGCGGCGCAGCAGCGCCTGCAGGAGGCGCACCGGCTGCTGCAGATCGAACAGGATCGCTCGGAGCGACTGTTGCTCAACATCCTGCCGGGCCCGATCGCCAAGCGCCTGAAAGAGAGCGACCAGACGATCGCCGACGGTTTTGCCGAAGTCTCGGTCATGTTCGCCGACATCGTGAACTTCACCCGCATCGCCGAAGGGCTGACCCCGCAACAGGTGTTCAGCATGCTCAACAAGATCTTCTCCTCCTTTGACGAGCTGGCGGAGAAGCACGCGCTCGAGAAGATCAAGACGATCGGCGATGCCTACATGGTCGCCGCCGGTCTGAACGATGCCTGCCGCAACCCGGCTGCGTCACTTGCCGACATGGCGCTGGAGATGTGTGCCCTGTTGCACCAGGACTTCAGTGTCAACGAAATGCGCCTCGAGCTGCGCATCGGCATCGGCACCGGGCCGGTGGTCGCAGGCGTCGTCGGCAAGAAGAAGTTCATCTACGATCTCTGGGGCGATACGGTGAACATCGCCAGCCGCGTCACCACCGAAGGGGTCCCCGGCATCGTCCAGGTCGATCAGCGGACCTACCGGCGGCTGTGCGACTGTTTCGACTTTCACGAGCCGCAGATGATCCAGGTGAAGGGGAAGGGCAGCATGATCGTCTATCGCCTGATCGGTCGCCGCGTGCCGCTGCCGGCCAGCGCCTAACCGGCAGCGGCAGCCGCTTCGTTACCGGGCTCGCAACGGCGCAACTCGAAGCAGACCTGGCCCGGCAGGTTGCTCGTCAGAAGCAGGCGGTAGCCGTTGCTGACGGCCTGGCGCGCGGCGTGGTAGAGGCCGATGCCGAGCCCGCTCTCGGAGGCGACCGGCGCCTGCAGGAGATCGCCGACAATCGTGTCGCTGACCGCACTGCCGTCGTCGCAGACGCGCAGCACGGAAGCGTCTGCGGCGAGGGTGACGCAGATTTGCAACGCGCTCTCCACCTGTTTCTTGAGCAGGGCGTTCTGCAGCAGGTTGTCAGCCACGCTGTCGAAGAGGGTCGTCGGCAGCATCGCCTGTGGGTCGATCTCATCGGCGACGAAGCGGATCGGCGAGCCGGCATGGCGTTGCTGCTGGATGCGCCACCACATTTCGGCGGGCAGCATGCCGCCGATCTCGCTCTGCGGCTTTTGCAGCTTGGCCAGGGTCTGCCGCAGCCGCTGGCTGATCTGTGGCAACTGGCGCTGCAGCAGTTGCTCGAGGCGCTCGCCGTCCTGTCCCTGCGCGGTCTGCGCCAGATAGCAGAGACCGTCGATCGACTGCAGCAGGTTCTTGACGTCGTGCGTCAGGCGGGCGCCGGTTTCGTGGATCGCCCGCAGATAGCCCACCTGCTGCAGTTCGCGTGCCCGCAGCTTGGCGACGTAGTGTTCGTTGGCCAATTGCGCCAGCAGGTGGAAGTGCCAGACGAGCGCCGGGCTGAGCTTGTGACGGGTGTACAGCGTGAGCCGCAGCGGTTGCCCGGGAAACTCCTGCCGATGGCCCGATTCGCCGCCGAAGGAACCCTTTCGTCCGCCGGCCGACCAGTGGCCGCCGTCCACCCAGGGCAGGTCGAGCATCTCGGCGAGCGCTTGCGAGAGAAATTTCTCCGGCTCGTTCTCGTCACTGGCCAGTGTCGTCAGGCGATGCAGCCAGCGCTCGAAGGGCAGGCCGATGCTGAGCAGGTAGCGCGAGAAGAAGACGTCGATGCCGGTGTAGCCGGGCCGGGTGTTCCACGTCCAGCCGATCAGCAGCAGCAGGGCGGCGATCGACACCAGCGTGTTGATCACCGCCTCGAAGTAGCCGGCCTGCCGCAGGAGCATGAAGGCCAGGCTGCCGAGGACGAGGACGGCGATCAGCAGGAAGATGAACAGGCTGTAGAAGAGATCGACCATCGCGCCGCCGGGGCGGTCGCTTTCCGGCGAGAGCGGCAGCAGCGTCATGGCCAGCAGGAACAGCGGCATTCCCCAGGCGAATTCGCGGTCGAGTGCCGGGCCGTTGAGCAGCGCCCGCGGGACGACCTGCGGCACGAGCCAGAACAGCAGCGCCGCCAACAGGTAGGCAAAGGCGACGAGATAGAAGATGCGCGTCGGCCGGTGATCGATGAACATCACGCGTCCGCCGACCAGGGCGGCGAGGATCACGACCCAGACGATCAATAGCCACCAGCCGTACCAGATGGCGCCACAGGCGAGCAGCAGCGTGATCACCGCCAGGCCGCTGAGATCGACCTTGCGTTCGGCGTAGATGAACGGCTGCCAGAGGATGAACAGGCCGACATTGACCAGCCAGCAGAGCAGACCGGTCATCGAACCAGCGCCTGCGACCAGAGCCAGGTGCAGGAAGACGAGCAGTGAGATCAGCAGCCAGCGCTGGCGTTGGCGCAGCGCCGTGCCGATGCGCTGCAGCGGCCTCACGCGTCGCTCCACAGCGGCGCGCTGACCAGCCACGGCTGAGCGTGGCGGCTGGTGGCCCGGTCTTGCCTGCTGAGCGCAGCACCTGTCCGCCCGAGTCTCGACAGGAGTGTCGAAAATCCGACAGATTGCAGCTTCCCGGGTGCCAGATCGGCTTCAAATGCCTGGCACGGAAAATGCTTGTAACCTCTGGCACCGGACATGGACAGGAGGAAGAAATGAACCAAATGAAGCAGCAGCAGTCGGGTTTCACCTTGGTCGAGATTGCCATTGTACTCGTCATCATCGGGCTCCTGCTGGGCGGGGTGCTGAAGGGTCAGGAACTGATCAACAGCGCCAAGGTGAAGAACATGATCGGCGATTTCCGCAGCGTTTCGAGCCTGGTCTATGCCTACCAGGACCGCTTCAAGGCTTTCCCTGGCGACCAGAACCAGAACCAGCTGAACGACGCCTTCGGCAACGCGGTCTCTGCTGCCTGCGCGCCGGCCGCCGCCAACCAGTGTGCGCAGAACAACGGCCGCATCGACGGCTCCTGGCAGGCCGGCAACGCCGACGGCTCGGGCGTGCTGACCGATGAAAGCTCGCTTTTCTGGCAGCATGTGCGGCAGGCCAACCTGACGACCGGCCCGACGCTGCTTGCCAACACCGCCTATCGGCCGCGCAACGCCGATGGCGGCTTGATCGGCGTCGAGATGGCGGGCGGTCTGGCACCTTTCATCGCCGGCATGCGCGGCTCTTTCTTCGTCTGCTCGGACGGTATTCTCGGGCGCTACGTCCGGCAGATCGACACGACGATGGATGACGGCAATACCGCCGGCGGTTCGGTACAGGCGGTGCCAACCGGTTCAGCCCGCGGTGCGGCCGCGACCGCCACCAACGCCATCGTCGACGGCAACCAGTACATCGTCTGCGCCGCCTACTGAGCGAGCGGTACTGGCGATCGCGCCGTCCTGAGCGTGCGGCGGCCGCGCCGCCGCCCGGAGCGGCAGGCGGCGACGCGGCTTCAGCCCAGCAGGAGCCGCTGCTCGGCGGCGGCCAGCGCGCCGGGTGAACCCAGCAGGACGACGACGTCGCCGTTGCGAAAGCGCGTCTCGGCTGCCGGTTCGAGGGCGCGGATGTTGCGCCGGCGTACCGCCGTGACCTCGACGCCGAGCGCCTGCAGAGCCAGTTCGCCGAGCGTTCGCCCGATCGCATGCGCGCCGTCGGCGAGCAGGATCGAGTGCAGGCGCGGCTCGTCGCTGCCGCCACCTTCGGCCGCGAGTTCGTCCTCGCCGCGGAAGAAGCCGCGCAGCGTCCGGTAGCCGGCCGCCCGCGTCTGTCGGAAGCGCTCGAAGACCTCGCTCATCGGCACTCCGACGTGGCGCAGCGCATGCGCCGCCAGCACCATGCTGGCCTCGAGGGTTTCCGGCACGACTTCGGCCGCGCCGGCCTGCCGCAGGGCGACGATGTCCCGTTCGTCGAGCGTTCGCGCGACCGCCGGCAGTTGCGGCGCCAGGCTGCGCACCTGCTCGAGGACACGTGTCGCGGCACGCGTATCGGCAAAGGCGATGATCAGTACGCTGGCGCGGGTGACGCCGGCAGCGAGCAGGGTTTCACGCCGCGTCGCGTCGCCGTAGATGACGTTCTCGCCGGCAGCCGCCGCTTCGCGGATCAATTCGGGGTCGAGCTCGAGCGCGACGTAGCTGACCGACTCCTGCTCCATGAAGCGCGCCAGGTGCTGGCCGCTGCGGCCGTAGCCGCAGATCACCACATGCCGCTCGGTGTTCATCGTCTGCGCCGCCAGGCTGGTGAGCTGCATCGAGCGCAGCAGCCACTCGCTGGCGGCGAAGCGCAGGACGATGCGGTTGCTGTACTCGACCAGCACCGGTGCCAGCAGCAGCGAGAGGACCAGCGCCGCGAGCACCGACTGCAGCGCCAGCGGCGGCACCAGATGCAGCGGCCCGATCTGCGCCAGCAGGACGAAGCCGAACTCGCCACCGGCGCAGAGCCAGAGACCGGTGCGCATGGCGTTGCCGGGAGTCGCCCCGAACAGCCGCGACAGCCCGCAAATCAGGGTGAACTTGAGCAGCAGCAGCAGCGCCAGCACGCCCAGCACCAGTGGGGCGTTGGCCAGCACCAGCGGCGCGTCGAGCAGCATGCCGATGGTGATGAAGAACAGTCCCATCAGGACATCGCGGAACGGCTTGATGTCCTCCTCGACATGGTGCCGGTATTGCGTCTCCGAGATCAGCATGCCGGCGACGAAGGCGCCCAGCGCGAGCGACAGCCCTGCCAGTTCGGTCAGCCAGGCAAGGCCGAGCGTCACCAGCAGGACGTTGAGCATGAACAGCTCGGCCGACTTGCTGCGCGCGACGATGAAGAACCAGCGGTTCATCAGGCGCTGCCCGAGGAACAGCACGAGCGACAGGACGACGGCCGCCTTGAGGGCGGCGAGGCCGATCAACGTCGCCAGCCGCTCGGCCGATTCGGAGAACGACGGGATCAGGATCAGCAGCGGCACCACCGCCAGGTCCTGGAACAGCAGCACGCCCATGACCTCGCGGCCGTGTGGTGAGTCGAGTTCGAGGCGCTCGCCGAGCAACTTCGTCAGCACGGCGGTGGACGACATGGCGAGCGCTCCGCCGAGGGCGACGCCCGCCTGCCAGCTGAGTCCGAGTGCGACGACGATGGCGATGACGACCGCCAGCGTCAGCAGGATCTGCAGCAGGCCGAGGCCGAAGACGATGCGCTTCATCGCATGCAGCTTCGGTAGCGAGAACTCGAGGCCGATCGAGAACATCAGGAAGACGACGCCGAACTCGGCCAGGTGCTGCGCGCCGGCGAAGCCGCCGACGAGGTCGAGTGCGTGCGGGCCGATCAGCGCGCCGACCAGCAGGTAGCCCAGCACCGGCGGCAGCTCGAGCGCCCGAAAGGCGATCACCGAGACCACCGAGGCCGCGAGCAGCATGAGAATCGTGGGCAGCGTTTCCATTTTCCGGGACGGTTCTGGGCGCGAGCTGGGGGACGGTGGTCGGCGGCCGCAGCGCAGTGAGCGGCCGATGCCCTTCTGTTATACTCGCGGCATGATAACCGCTGCCACCCCATGAGCCAAACACGGCCATCCGCGAACGCGCTCGACCTGGCCCGGCAGGTGATGCGCATCGAAGCCGACGCAGTACTGGGACTGGCCGCGCGCATCGGTGACGAGTTCCTGCAGGCGCTGCGGCTGATCCTCAACTGTCCGGGCCGGGTCATCGTCAGTGGCATGGGCAAGTCCGGGCATGTCGGACGCAAGATCGCGTCGACCTTCGCCAGCACCGGTACCCCGGCGTACTTCGTCCATCCCGCCGAGGCCAGTCATGGCGATCTCGGGATGATCACCCGCGACGACGTGCTGATCGCCATCTCCAACTCGGGGGAAAGCGGCGAACTGCTGACCATCGTGCCGATCATCAAGCGGCAGGGCGCGCGGCTGATCAGCATGACCGGCAATCCACAGTCGTCGTTGGCCGTCGAGGCGGACGTACACCTCGATGCCGCGGTGGCGCAGGAGGCCTGCCCGCTCAACCTGGCGCCGACCGCCAGCACGACGGCAGCGCTGGCGCTCGGTGACGCGCTGGCGGTGGCGCTGCTCGACTCGCGTGGCTTTGGCGCCGAAGACTTTGCCCGCTCGCATCCCGGCGGATCGCTCGGCCGGCGCTTGCTGACGCACGTGCGCGATGTCATGCACAGCGGCCCGGACCTGCCCGAGGTGTCGCCGGCAACCAGCCTGCACGACGCGATTCTCGAGATCACTCGTGGTGGCATCGGCATGACCGCCGTCGTCGATCCATTGCGGCGAGTGATCGGTATCGTCACCGATGGCGATCTGCGACGGGCCTTCGCGCGCAGCCCCGACCTGCGGACGCTGTCCGCGGCCGACATCATGGGGCGCAATCCGCGCTCGATCGCCGCCGATCGCCTCGCCGTCGAAGCCGTGGCGATGATGGAAGAGCACAAGATCAACCAGTTGCCGGTCGTCGACGCGAGCGGCATCCTGATCGGCGCGCTGAACATGCACGATCTCTTTCGTGCCAAGGTGATCTGATGGATGCATCGCACAACGAGGCGACGGCGCGTGCACGCCGCCTGCGACTGATGGCTTTCGACGTCGATGGCGTGCTCAGCGATGGCTCGCTGTATCTTGCTGATGACGGAGTCGAGATCAAGGCTTTCAACACCCTTGACGGTTTCGGTCTGAAGCTGCTCGCCGAGGCCGGCATCACCGTCGCGATCATCACCGGCAGGCGTGCCCGCTGTGTCGAGTTGCGGGCGCAGAACCTGGGTATCGTGCATCTCCACCAAGGGGTCGACGACAAGCTCGCGCAGATGCAGCGACTGCTCGCCGAGTTGGGGCTCGACCGCGACCAGGCGGGCTACATGGGCGACGATCTGCCCGATCTGCCGCTCATGCGCGCCTGCGGCTTCTCGGCGACACCGCAGGATGCGCATCCGCTGGTGCGCGAGCATGCCTGGCTGATCACCGGGCGGAGTGGCGGCCGCGGCGCGGTGCGCGAGGCCTGCGAGTTCATCCTCGAGGCGCAGGGCCGTTTGCAGGAACTCTTCGCCCCCTACCTGGCGGCGGACCGGTGATCAAGAAGTGGAGCAGCGCAGTACTGCCGCTGAGCATCATGCTGGTGCTGGTGGCGCTGAGCGCCTGGTTGCGCTACGCGACCGAGTTGCCTGACGCGACGCGCGACGGCCGCAACCGTCACGACCCGGACGCCATTCTCAACGACGTCCGCGGGCATCGACTCGACGCTGCCGGCGTGCTGCTCTACAGAATAGAGGCGCTGGAGGTACGGCACTACCCGGACGACGAGACGAGCGAATTCACACAGCCAAGACTGGCCTTCGTTTCGCCCGCGAAGCCGACCGTCACCATCCGCGCCGACGAAGGGCGGGCGACGGAAAAGGCGAAGAAGGTCGATCTCCGCGGAAAGGTCGAGATCCGCCGCGCCGCCAGCGGCCGGCAGGCCGCATTGCTCGCCGAGACGCCCGAACTCACCGTGCTGACCGATGAGAAGCGCGCCTTCACCAGTAGCAAGGTGCTGATCACCCAGGGGCCGTCCTGGTTGCAGGGGGTCGGCATGCGGGTGGACCACGCCCTGCAGACCTACGTTCTCGAATCCGACGTGCGCGGCGAGATCGAGAGTCCATTCGCCAGGAAGAAGAAACCGAAGACATGAACAGGATGATTTGCAGCAGCTGTCTGAGCGGCGTACTGCTTGCCCTTTGCCTGCCGGTGCAAGCCGAACGGGCCGACCGCGAGAAACCGATCCATCTTGAAGCGGACCGCCTCAGCCTCGACGATCTGAACAAGGTGCAGACCCTGGAGGGCAATGCGGTACTGATCCAGGGAACGACCGAGTTGCGGACCGCCCGCCTGGTCGTCACGCAGGATGCCGATGGTTTCCAGAAGGCCGTCGCCAGCGGCGGCGCGAATGGCCTCGCGCGCTTCAGGCAGAAGCGGGACGGCGTGGACGAGTATGTCGAAGGCGAGGCCGAGCGGATCGAATACGACGCGCGCAGCGACACGACGCAGTTCTTCAATCGCGCCTGGGTGCGCAGCGGCCAGGACGAGGTGCGGGGGCGTTACATCTCCTATGACGCGATCAACGAGAAATTCCTCGTGACCACCGCTGGCGGCACGACGAAGAACGCCACCGGCGAGGGACAGGCGCGCGTGCGGGCGATCATCCAGCCGAAGGCCAAGGGCGACGGTGCTGCCGAGACGAAGAAGGAGCCCCTGAATCTCAAACCGTCGGCCAGGGTCGCGCCGCGCACCGACTGAACTGCCGAGAAGACCTTCGCCGCGCCGCGCCTGCGGTCGCGAGTCGCGCCGGCAGGCTGCCCGTTCCCTCTCCACAGCTTCCGGCTTGTCCCGTCGTGCCGCGGGGCAGCATTTTTCCTGTCCCGGACCGATTGCGCTTCTGGATGAATAATCACAATGAAATCCGGGTAATAGAGATTGGTGCGTTGCAACAAAAAACTGTTGACAAGCGGCGAGCGAGCTCTATAATGCGGCCTATGGTGCAGTGCAGCAAAACACCGGGAGGCTGTGAAGCCAAGCGGTCGGTGCCTGGATCATTGCACGTGTTGTGTTGTACCCACACTTTCTTGAGGAGATCGCCATGTTCAATACCCCCGAACAATTCGCCGCCGCCAACAAGGCTTCCGTTGATGCGATGCTGACCCTTGCCAACACCGCGCTGGCCAGTGCCGAGCGGATCGCCGCGCTCAACCTGAACACCGCCCGCTCGATGCTCGAGGATGGCGTTGCCAACGCCAAGGCGATGCTCGGTGCCAAGGACGCCCAGGAGTTCTTCGCCCTGCAGGCATCGCTGGCCCAGCCCGGCCTGGAAAAGGCCGTCGCCTACACGCGCAGCGTCTATGAAATCTCGGCGCAGTCGAAGGAAGAGATCAGCAAGCTGCTCGAAGCACAGTTCAACGACTTCCAGAAGCAGATGCTCGCGCTGCTCGAGAAGGCCACCAAGAACTCGCCTCCGGGCTCCGAAGTCGCCGTCAATGCCGTCAAGTCGGCCGTCGCTGCCGCCACCTCGGCCTTCGACAGCATGAACAAGGCTGCCAAGCAGGTCGCCGACATCGCCGAGGCCAATGTCGCTGCCGCGACCAACGCGACGGTCAAGGCGGTCGGCGCCACCGCCGCGGCGACGAAGAAGTAGGAGTCGGCGAACACGGCCTCCGGCACCTGCGTTGTGACTGAACGCTGAGCGAAGGACCCTCGGGATCGTCCGGGGGTCTCTTCGCTGGCCTCGCGCAACTGGCGCCCATACCCGGCCTGATCCGCCAACCAGGAACTTTCCGGCGTGCCCCTCCTGCCGCACGCCCACTGCACCCTTACCACAACGGAGGTAGCAATGAGCACTATCGATCTGGAAAAACTCGCCGAGAGCCAGAAAGCCAACGCACAGGTCATGATGACGCTGGTCCGCACCGCTTTCCAGGGCCTCGAGCAGCTGTCCGCCCTCAACCTGGCCGCCAGCCGCGAACTCTTCAACAGCAGCGCCAACGGCGCGCAGCAGCTTCTCGGCGTCAAGGATCCGCAGCAACTCGGCGAGATCGCCGGTTCGATCGCCCGCCCGAACGTCGACAAGCTGATGGAGTATGCGCGCAACCTCTATGACCTGTCGGCCAACATGCAGCGCGAGATCACCTCGGTCATGGAAGAGCAGTACAACAACGTCCGCCACAATGCGAGCGGCCTGATCGAGAAGACCGGGCTCGCCTCGCCGGTTGCCGGCGACGTCTTCGGCTCGGCGATGAAGCAGATGGTCAACGTCACCACCACCGCCTTCGAAAACATCTCGCAGATGGCGAAGCAGATGACCGACATCGTCGACACGAACGTCAAGGCGGCGAACAGCGCCACCGCCCAGGCCGCGGCTGCCCTCGTGCCGAAGAAGTAGGCTGTCGCCGGGGAGCCCGCACTCCCCGCCAGCAGACCCCGGCCACGGCCGGGGTTTTTTTTCAGTGCGGCCCGGTCAGGGTCGCCACTGCCAGTTGATGCCGCGCCGCTCGATTTCCTGGCGAATCGCCGTCATCGCCTGGTCGACCAGTTCCGGCTCGCCCTCGACGCCGAGTTCGAGATAGCGGCGTTGTCCATCCTCGGCCATCGACGGCAGGCTGAACAGCCGCAGGCGCGGGAAGTCGGCGACGATCCGCTCCATCAGGTCGAGCAGTGCGCTCTCGTAGGCGTTGCTGCCGGCGAGCAGGAAAGCCTTGTCCACGCTTTGCTGCCGTCGGAAGAGATCAGCATAGAAGGTATCGAGTGCCCATTCGGCCATCGGGTGCGCCATCTGCGGGAAGCCGGGCAGAAAGTGGTGGTCGCGCACGCGGAAGCCGGGGATGCGGTTGAACGGGTTGGGGACGATGTCCACGCCGCGCGGGAAGGTGCCGAGCAGCAGGCGGACGTCGGTGGTCTCGGCGCCGAAACGGCCGCGGATCTCGCGCTCGGCGTCGGGGTGCAGCACCAGGTCGACGCCGAGCGCCGCTGCCGCTGCCTGCCGCGTGTGGTCGTCGGGCGTGTTGCCGATGCCGCCGAAGGAGAAGACGACGTCACCGGCGGCCAGGCTGCGGCGCAGCGTGTCGGCGATACGCGCGCGCTCGTCGCCGAGGTACTCGACCCACGCCAGGCGCAGCCCGCGGTCCGCGAGCAGTTCGGCGATGCGCGCGAAGTGGCGGTCGATGCGCTTTCCCGACAGGATCTCGTCACCGATGATGATCGCCCCGAAACTCTTCATTGCCCTTCTCCCCGGCCGTCGGCCATTCACATGCTGTCCCACGTCTTCTGCAGCCGCTTCGTCGACACCGGCACCGGCGTGCGCAGCTCCTGCGCGAACAACTGCACGCGCAATTCCTCGAGCAGCCAGCGGAACTGTTCGAGCTGCGCGTCGGCGAGGCCCTGCCGGGCGAGCACCGCGGCACGCCGCTGCCAGTTGACCGACAACGGCGTCAGCTCGGCGAGCAGGCGCGAATCGCGGGTGGCGCCCGCCGCACCGGTTGCCTTCAGCTTGTCCAGCCGCAGCGCGATCGCCTTCAGATAGCGCGGATAGTGCTGCAGGCGCTCGAACGGCGTATCGACGACGAAGCGCTTGTGGATCAGCCGTGCCAGTTGCTCGTCGACATCCTGCATTGTCGCCGCGAACGCCCTGAACGCCGGCAACTTCTTCTGCAGCGCCTGCCAGTCGGCGAGAATCTGCCCGACGAGGCGGCAGATCTCCTGCGCCAGCAGCGTCAGTCGCGGCTTCGCCTCGAGGCAGCGGGCGCGGAAGCTGGCGGCGTCGCGCGGCCACGGCTCGCCGAGGCAGGCGCGGGCGCAGCTCAGCTCGAGCAATTGCCGGCGCAGCTCGTCGAGCGTGCCGAGATTCATGAACTGCATCGCCATCTGGTTGAGTCCGGGGAGGTTCTTCTCGAGATACTTCAGCTGCTCGCGGAACTGCAGCATGAACAGGCGCAACAGCCCGGCGCGGTGCGCCTGCGCCGCTTCGGCCGGCGAATCGAAGACGCGCAGCGAGACGCGTTCGCCGTCGGCGACCAGCGCCGGATGACCGAGCACCAGTTGCCCACCGCCGGCATCGACCTCCATCAGCTCCGGCAGCGCGCCAAAGCTCCAGTCGCGCAAATCCGCATACTCGCCCGGCGTCTCGTGCAGCTCGGCAAACTCCTGTCGCGCCGCGCGTCCCCATTCGGCGCGCAGCTCGTTCAGGTTGCGGCTCAGGCCGAGCTGGCGGCCGCTCTCGTCTAGCAGGCGGAAGTTGAACGACAGGTGCGCCGGCAGCGCGTCGGCACGGAAAGCGTCGGGCGTGATCTCCCAGCCGCGCGCGTTGAGCCCGCGCGACTGGACGATGAACTGCACCAGCGCCAGCAGGAGCGGCTTGTCGGACGGCGCCACCTGCGCGACGAACTCGGCAGCGAAATCGGGCACCGGCACCAGCTTCGCCCGCAGCCGCTGCGGCAGCGTCTTCACCAGTTGCACGACCTTCTCGCGCAGCAGGCCGGGCACCAGCCACTCGCAGCGCGCCGCCGGGATCTGGTTCAGCTGCGCCAGCGGCACGCTCAGCGTGACGCCGTCGCGGGCGCTGCCGGGTTCGAAGTGGTAGCTCAATTCGTAGTCGACGCCGGCCAGGCGAAGCTGCTGCGGAAAGGCCTCGCTGGTGACGCCGGCGGCTTCGTGGCGCATCAGGTCGTCGCGCTGCAGATACAGCAGTTGTGGCGTCTCGCGCTCGGCGTCGCGCCGCCACTTGTCGAAAGCCGCGCCGCTGTACATGCCGGCCGGGATCAGGCGGTCGTAGAAGGCGAAGATCAACTCGTCGTCGACCAGCACATCGGGCCGCCGCGACTTGTGCTCGAGCGTCTCGATGTCGAGCATCAGTTGCTGGTTGTGGGTGAAGAAGTCCCAGCGGCGGGCGAACTCCTCGCTCACCTCGCCGCCGACCAGCGCCTGCCGGATGAAGATCTCGCGTGCCTCTTCCGGGTTGATCGGCCCGAAGTTCACCCGCCGGCGCGGATCGACGACGATGCCGTGCAACGTGATGCGCTCGCAGGCGACCGCCTGCATCGCCTTCTTCTCCCAGTGCGGGTCGAACCAGCTGCGCTTCAGCAGGTGCGCGCCGACCTGCTCCAGCCACAGCGGTTCGATGCGTGCGACGCAGCGCGCGAAGAGGCGCGTCGTCTCGCTGATCTCGCCGGCGACGATCCACTTGCCGGCCTTCTTCTGCAGCGGCGACGCCGGATGAACGAGGAAGCGGATGCCGCGCGCGCCGAGGTAGTGCGCCGATTCCTCCGACTTGCAGCCGATGTTGCCGAGCAGCCCGGCGAGCAGCGCGCGGTGGATCGCGTCGTAGCTCGCCGGCTGCCCGTTCTCCTGCCAGCCATGCTCGGCGGCGAGCGCGTGCAGCTGGCCATGGACGTCGCGCCATTCACGCATGCGCAGCGGCGACAGGAAGTTCTCGCGGCAGGCCTCGAGCAGCTTGCGCTGCGACTTGCGGTGCGCCACCTCCTCCGCGTACCAGTGCCAGAGCTTGAGCCAGGAGACGAACTCGGAGCGCTCGTCGGCGAGGCGGCGATGCGCGGCGTCGGCCGTCCCCTGCCGCTCCTGCGGCCGTTCGCGCGGATCCTGCACCGACAGCGCGGCGGCGATCACCAGCACCTCGGCGAGGCAGCCCTCGGCGCGCGCGGCGACGATCATGCGGCCGAGCCGCGGGTCGAGCGGCATCTGCGCCAGTTCCTGGCCGACCGGCGTCAGCGCGTGCTCGGCGGTGACGGCGCCGAGTTCGACCAGCAACTGGTAGCCGTCGCTGATCGCCTTGCGTGGCGGCGCCTCGAGAAAGGGGAAGTCCTCGATGGCGCCGAGGCGCAGCGCCTTCATCCGCAGGATGACGCCGGCGAGCGACGAGCGCAGGATCTCCGGCTCGGCGTAGGCCGGCCGCAGCGCGAAATCCTGCTCTTCGTAGAGCCGGATGCAGACGCCGGCGGCGACGCGACCGCAGCGCCCGGCGCGCTGGTTGGCGGCGGCCTGGGCGATCTTCTCGATCTGCAGTTGCTCGACCTTGTTGCGGTACGAGTAGCGCTTGACGCGCGCCAGGCCGGTGTCGACGACGTAGCGGATCCCGGGCACCGTCAGCGAGGTCTCGGCGACGTTCGTCGCCAGGACGATGCGCCGCCCGACGTGCGGCCGGAAGACGCGGCTCTGCTCTTCCGCCGACAGGCGGGCGTAGAGCGGCAGGATCTCGGTATGCGGCGGGTGGTGCTTGCGCAGCGCCTCGGCCGCCTCGCGAATCTCGCGCTCGCCTGGGAGGAAGACCAGCACGTCGCCCGGACCGCAGCGATGCAGCTCGTCGCAGGCGTCGGTGATCGCGTCGTAGAGGTCGCGCTCGTCGTCGGCAGCGGCATCATTCGCCGCGCTGGCGGCGTCGCCTGAAGGCTTCTGCAGCGGGCGGTAGCGCAGCTCGACCGGATGCAGCCGTCCCGAAACCTCGATCACCGGCGCGTCGTCGAAATGGCGCGAAAAGCGCTCGGCATCGATCGTCGCCGAGGTGATGATCAGCTTCAGCTCGCGCCGTTTCGGCAGCAGCTGTTTCAGGAAGCCGAGCAGGAAATCGATGTTCAGGCTGCGCTCGTGCGCCTCGTCGATGATCAGCGTGTCGTACTGCTCGAGCCAGGGGTCGCCCTGCGTCTCGGCGAGCAGGATGCCGTCGGTCATCAGCTTGATGAAGGCATCGGGCGACGTGCGGTCGTGGAAGCGGATCTTGTAGCCGACGAGGCGGCCGGGCTCGCTCTGCAGCTCGTGTGCGATGCGTGCCGCCGTCGCCCGCGCGGCGATCCGCCGCGGCTGCGTGTGGCCGATCAGGCCGCCCGTTCCGCGGCCGAGTTCGAGACAGATCTTCGGGATCTGCGTCGTCTTGCCGGAGCCGGTCTCGCCGCAGACGATCACCACGGGGTGCTGCGCGATCAGCGCGGCGATTTCGTCGCGGCGCGTGTTGACCGGCAGGTCGTCGGCAAACTCCGGTTGTGGCAGGCGCGCGCGGCGCGCGGCGACCGCTGCGCGCGAGCGCTCGAGCAGGTGCTCGCTCTCGGCCAGCAACGCATCGCGCTTGCTGCCGAAGACGTGCCGCAGATCGCGCGCCAGCGCGCGCAGACGGCGCTGGTCGGCAGCCAGGCAGTCGGCGAACGGGCTGGCGGGCGTGGCCGGCGTCCGGATGGCGGCGGCAACAGGCTTGGCGGTCATCGCGGCAGGTAAGAGCGAAGAGAATGGCGTCGTTTGCGCGCGGCGCGGACGCGCCCCGAAGGTGGCGACTCGAAAGCGGATGACATCAGGCCGGTGCGGGCTCAGAGCAGCGCGTCGAGCGGGCTGCGAACGCCGCGTCCGCCACGCTTGAGGACGTGCGTGTAGATCATCGTCGTCGCCACGTCGGCATGGCCGAGCAATTCCTGCACGGTGCGAATGTCGTAGCCGCTGTCGAGCAGATGCGTCGCGAATGAATGGCGCAGCGTGTGCGGCGTCGCCGGCTTGTCGATGCCGGCGGCGGCAACGGCCTTCTTCATCGCCCGCTGCAACTGCTTTTCATCGAGGTGATGGCGGCGCTCGACGCCGCTGCGCGGATCGATCGAGTGACTGCCGGCGGCGAAGACATACTGCCAGGGCCAAGTCGTGTTGGCATTCGGGTACTTGCGTTCGAGCGCGTCGGGCAAGTAGACCGTCGCCTTGCCCAGCCGCAGATCGTCGTCGAAAAGCAGTTGCCGTCGCCGCAGGTGCTCGCGCAGATCGCCAGCCACGGCTTCCGGCAGCATCGTCACCCGGTCCTTGGCGCCCTTGCCGTCACGGATCAGAATCTCGCCCTGCGCGAAATCGACGTCCTTCACCCGCAGGCGAATCACCTCCATCAGGCGCATCCCGGTGCCGTAGAGCAGCCGCGCCAGCAGGCTATGGACGCCGTCCATCCGCTCCAGCACGCGTTGCACTTCGCTGCGGGTCAGCACCACCGGCAAGTGTTGCGGCCGCTTGGCGCGCACGACGTCGTCCAGCCAGGGAAGCTCGACCCCGAGCACGTTCCGGTAGAGGAACAGCAGCGCCGACAGCGCCTGATTCTGCGTCGCCGAGGCGACGTGCCCTTCGACCGCGAGATGGCTGAGGAATGCCTCGACCTCGCTGGCTCCCATCTCGCGCGGGTGCCGCTTGTGATGGAAGAGCACGAAGCGCCTGACCCACTGGACATACTGTGCCTCGGTCCTTATGCTGTAGTGGCGCAAGCGAATCTGCGCGCGAACCTGGTCCAGCAGACTGGGTTGTGCGGTGTCAACCTCGGGCCGTTCTGGTGCATATTCCGCCGGGGGTGGTGGTTTTCCCGGATCAATGGGGGTGTTCATGTGCGGCGGGTCCATGAAAATCAGTATAATACGGGAATATAGACGAACTATACACCGCGTGCGTGTTGGATATGCACCGGCCGACGCCCCGCTGGGTGGCGGGGTCTACGCCGGATTTGGTGTAGACTGAACGTTGAACTAAAGCGCTGCGCGCTGGTGTAGGCACCCCACCGCAGCCCACCGCT
>ERZ761592.216-NODE-216-length-27444-cov-7.387382_pt1 | contig 27444 bp, 21 predicted proteins | sample MGYA00433095_ERZ761592 | MGnify/ENA primary metagenome ERZ761592 (study PRJEB28899, sample SAMN03785554) | bioreactor sludge metagenome | biome: EBPR Sludge; feature: EBPR Bioreactor; material: 0.22µm filtered reactor supernatant | place: Saint Lucia: Queensland... | reverse complement strand
GCCATCTCCCGAACCGCCACCTCCGGACCAACCGCCGCCTCCCGACCAGCCGCCAGTCGCACGCGAGGCGCCGCCCCCGCCCGAACCGCCACCTCCGGACCAAACGCCGCTTGCCGACCAGACGCCGGTCGCACCCCAGGATTCACCGCCCCAGGAACCGCCATGGCGGCAACCGCGACGCAAAGAGCTTGCACTGCCGAGTCCAATGGCAGCGGCGAAGAAGAACACGATCAGCGCCACCTCCGCGGCCGCGACCGCGGATCCCGCGAAGAGCCACGCCGCGATGCCCCCGATGCCGCCCATGACGAGGGCACGACCGTACCGGCCGAGCATCGATCGCAGCACGACACCGACCCCGAACAACAGGGCCACGCCAACCGCCAACAGCGGTTCGATGATCGACCCGTCCCCCGACGACGCCGCTTCCGGGCGCGAGGCGGCCGACGGCGCTGGCAGCGGCTCGCCCTCGACCACGGCGATCATACGTTCCACGCCAGCCGAAACGCCGCCGTAGAAATCCTGCTGCTTGAAGCGTGGCGCGATGACCTCGTCGACGATGCGTTTCGCCGTCGCATCCGGCAGCGGACCCTCCAGGCCATACTGCACCTCGATGCGCAGCTTGCGGTCCTGTGTCGCAACGACGAGCAGCGCGCCGTCGTCAACGCCCTGGCGGCCGAGCTTCCACTGGTCCAGCACGCGACGGGCATACTGTTCGATCGTCTCGGGCTGGGTGGTCGGCACGATGAGGACCGCGATCTGCGCGCCCTTGCGCGCCTCGAACTGCGCCAGTCGCGTCTCCAGCGCTTGTCGCTGATCGGTCCCGAGCGTGCCGGTGAGGTCAGTGACCCGGGCCGTCAACTTCGGCACCGGCACCTCCGCAATGGCAGCGAAGGCCCAGCCTGCGAGCCACGCAAGCGCGAAGAGTCGCGCCAGCAACGCGCAGCGCGCGGATCGTGTAGCCGACGCTGCCGAGATCGCGCCCAAGCCGGTACCGTTCCGAGGCGGCTGCGCGCTACGTCACTTGGCCGGCGCAGCGGCCGGCGCCGCCGAGCCGAAATCCACCTTCGGCGGCTCGGCGACCATGTGCTCGTCCTCGACCGTAAAGGACGGTTTGGTCTGGTAGCCAAACAGCATCGCCGTCAGGTTGCTCGGGAAGGATCGCACGGTGACGTTGTACTCCTGCACCGCCTTGATATGGCGCTGGCGCGCCACGGTGATGCGGTTCTCGGTTCCCTCGAGCTGCGCTTGCAGGTCGCGGAAGTTCTGATCGGCCTTCAATTGCGGATAGTTCTCGGCCACGACGAGGAGCCTCGAGAGCGCGAACGACATTTCTCGCTGCGCCGCCATGTACTTCGCGAACGACTCGGGATTCTCGCCGAGTGCAGGACTCGCCTGTATGGACCCGACCCTTGCGCGTGCGTTGGTCACGCCGAGGAGCACCTGCTGTTCATGCGCCGCATAGGCCTGCACGGTATTCACGAGGTTCGGGATCAGGTCCGCACGACGCTTGTACTGGTTGAGCACCTCCGCCCAGGATGACTTGATCTGCTCGTCGGTGGTCTGAAGCGTGTTGTAGCCGCATCCCGACAACGTCAACGCGGCAAGCAGGGCCAGCAGGTGCAGGCGGACGGCGTGCATGCTCTTTCTCCGTTCAATGACAAGACGCTGTGCAGGTGAGCGGATTGTAGTCCAATCGAGCGCAGACCGTCGCAGGCGGGACACCGACGGAAGCCGCGCTCGGGCGCCTCCCCGAACGAGGATCGTACTCTGCACAGCCCGCCAGTGACGGCTCACGACAGAAGAAATCGACCGCCAGCATTGTGCGCAAAGGGACGCCTCCGACCAGCTGCGTCAAGCTCATTCCGCCATTCCCGTCGGCAACCGTGGCGCGCCTGCCTCGAGGCGCAGGGCCAGTTCCACCTTGTTGCCGACGCCAAGCTTGCGAAAGCAATGCGCGACGTGGTTGCGCACCGTCGCCGGCGACAGCGACAGCGCGCGGGCAATCGCCGAATGCGTCTCGCCACTGGCGTAGCGCCGGGCAATCTCGCGTTCGCGCACGGACAGTTGCGCCAACGCGCCCGTCGAACGCGCAAGGACGAAGCGATACTCGCCGCAGTCGCTGACGTCCAGGCGCCACGCGCCGACGACATGTGCTTCGCCCGCCTGCACACTGGCCGCCAGCGCTTCAGGCAGGATGCTGCCACTGCCGGCTGGCCAGTGCTGGCGCAGCAAGGCGACGAAGGACGGCGACGCTTCGCGCAGCAGGCCGTGCCGGTCAACCACCGCCCACGCCTGATTGACATGGCCCGGCAGGCGCAGGAAATGCCTCAGCCACGCGGCGCGGTGCGTCGCCGCCAGGTGCGGCATCAGGAGCTCCTTGAGCTGGCGCTCGGTTTCGGAAAACGGCAGCGAGGGGTCGTGCCGCCAGAGCGTCAGGAACTCGTGCAGTGAAGTCGTGCGCTCGATCAGCAGCGTCCCGAGCGCCCACTCGACCCTGAAGCGACGCCCGAACTCGCTGTAGAGAGCGCTGCGCAGATAGGTCTCGCGCGCCACGAGATCGCCGAGGCTGATCGCCGTTCCGGGATCGGCGAGCAGCGCGGCACGGAAGAAGTCTTGCTCGCTGCAAAGCGCGTACGCCTCGACGATGCCGTCGTCGCAGTTGTGCCGGTGCATCTCGTGCAGTACCGGAGGATCGGCCGAAGCACTTCCCCAGCAAGCGGAATCGAAACCGATCACGGTAGCGACCTGCTCCAGCGCCCAGGCGCGATAGCGGCTGAGCGGCACCTCCCGGCCTTCTCGATAAAGGGAAAGAATCACTCCGTTGAGCGCCCGCGCGTCAGCCATTTCCATGGCCGAATTGTGCACCAGCCGCCGCGGTGCCGCCAGTGGTGGCCGCTCCCGGCGTGACATGGTGCAAATGAATCACTCCGGTCCTTTACAGTTCCATTCCGGCGACGGCAGAAAAACCGGCGACGACACCGACCGAGAGCGCCCGGACCCCGACATGCCTAGGATTTAAATGGCCACTGATAACGACTCGATCGCATCGTCCAAATCAGGCATGAAACGTGCTTCTTCTCGTCATCAGAAAAACCGTCGCGACCGGCAGGCTGCCGCGCCGCCGCCCGCCACCACAAGAGGAGAACAAACCATGGCCAGCAAAGCACCCCGTTTCGTCATCAAGCCCAGCCTTCTGGCCATTCTGCTCGCCTTCCCGGCACAGCAGGCGCTGGCCGCCAACTGCACCTGGAATCCGGCGACCGGCAACTGGGCGACCGCCGGTGACTGGAACTGCGGCCTCGTGCCCGGGGCTGCCGACAACGCGACGATCGCGGTCGGCAAGACCGTCACGGTCAACACGGCGCAGTCGGTCCTCAACCTCAGCAATGCGGGCAGCGTCAACCTCGACGCCTTCCTGCTGACGCTGGCCGGCGGCGGCGGCACCACCAACACCGGCACGATCAACGTCGGTGCCGGTGCGATCCCGAACAACGCCGCGCTGCAAGTCTCGGGCGGGCACAACATCAACAACACCGGCGGCGTGATCAACGTCAGCGCCGACAGCGTCATCAACCAGTTCGGCAGCACGATCACCGGCGGCACGATCAACACGACCGGTACCGGCAAGCTGGTCGCCTTCAACAGCGGCGGCAACTTCCTCTCCGGCGTGACCCTCAACGGCACGCTCGATCTCGCATCGGGTACCGGCATCGAGCGTGTCGGCAACGGCCTGACGCTGAACGGCACGATCAACATCGGCAACGGCAGCGCCTTCGCGCCGCAGGGCAACCAGACGATCGGCGGCACGGGCACGATCAATTTTGTCGATGCCAACGGCAGCAACCGGTTCAACGTCGAGGCGGGCAATCTGACGCTGGCCTCGGGGATTACCGTGCGTGGCGGCAATGGCATCATCGGGCAGCAGGCTTTCGTCGGCGGCACGGCGACGCTGACCAACCAGGGCTTGATCTCGGCGGATGTCGCCGGTCGCACCATCAGCATGAATGTCAACGGCTTGGTCACTAACCAAGGCACGATGCGGGCGCAGAATGGCGGTACGCTGCAACTCAACACCGGCGGCGGCTACGACAACAACGCGGGCGTCATCCTCGCTGATACCGGCAGCACGGTGTCGATGAATGGCGCCACGATCACCGGCGGCCAACTGAACTCCACCGCTACGGGCAAGATCGTCGCCAACGCCAGCAGTGCGAATTTTCTACAGGGTGTCACGCTGAACGGTGTGCTCGACATGGCCACCGCGCAAGGTTTCGCGCGCGTCAGCAGCGGTGGCATGGTGCTGAACGGCACCATCAGTATCGGTGCCAACAGCGTACTGGCGCCACAGGGCAACCAGACGATTTCCGGCAACGGCACGATCGTGTTCGCCGATGGCAGCGGCAGCAACCGGCTGAATGTCGAGGCGGGCAATCTGGTGATCGATAGCGGTGTCACCGTGCGCGGCGAGAAAGGCATCATCGGGCAACAGGCTTTTGCCGGCGGCGCCGCCACGCTGACCAACAACGGCACGATTCAGGCCGACGTCCTGGGCGGAGCGATCACCCTGGCAGTGAACGGATCAACCACCAACAATGGCACACTGGCTGCGTTGAACGGCGGCACACTCAATCTCAATTCCAGCATCGTCGGCAACACCGGCAGCCAGATCCTTTCTGGCGCCGGCAGCGTGGTGAATCAAAATGGCGTCACCATCAGCGGCATCGTCAACACCACGGGCAGTGGTTCGTTCCGCGCCAACACCAGCAGCTTGAACTTCCTGGACGCGGTAACCTTCAGCGGCACACTGGATCTTGCCACTGCGCAAGGTGTGGAGCGTTTGACCAACGGGCTGACCTTGAACAACGGCGTCATCCATATCGGCGCCAACAGTGTACTGGCGCCGCAGGGCAACCAGACGATTTCCGGCACGGGCACGATCGTGTTCGCCGATGGCAACGGCAGCAACCGGCTCAATGTCGAGGCGGGCAACCTGACGATCGGCAGTGGCATCACAGTCCGCGGCGAGACGGGTGTCATTGGGCAGCAGGCGTTCGCCGGCGGTGCGGCCACCCTCACCAACAACGGCACGATTCAGGCGGACGTGGCGGGTGGCACGGTCAGCCTGGCCGTCAACGGTCTGACGACCAACAATGGCGCTCTGGCGGCACTCAATGGCGGCACGCTGAACCTCAACTCCGCCGTGCAGGGCAACAGCGGCAGCCAAATCCTCGCGGGCAGCGGCAGCACGGTGAACCAAAACGGGGTCACGATCAGCGGCGACATGAATCTGACCGGTGCGGGCTCTTTCCGGCCCAACGCCAGCAGCAACAATTTCCTCAGCGGCGTGACCTTGTCGGGCACGCTCGACCTGGCATCGGCCCAAGGCGTGGAACGTATTGCCGGCGGACTCACGCTCAATGGTGCCACCATCAACATCGGCAGCAACAGCGTCCTGGCGCCCCAAGGCAACCAAACGATCGGCGGTACCGGCACCATCAACTTCGTCGATGGCAATGGCAGCAACCGACTCAATGTCGAGGCAGGCAATCTGACGCTGGCTGCGGGGATTACCGTGCGTGGCGGCAATGGCATCATCGGCCAGCAAGCCTTCGCCGGCGGCGCGGCCACGCTGACCAATCAGGGCCTGATCTCGGCGGATGTCGCCGGTCGCACCATCACCATGCAAGTCAATGGTGCGGTGACCAACCAAGGGACGATGCGGGCGCAGAACGGTGGCACGCTGCAGCTCAACACCGGCGGCGGCTACGACAACACCGCGGGGCTCATCCTGGCTGATACCGCCAGCGCGGTGTCGTTGAATGGTGCCACGATCACCGGCGGCCAACTGAATTCCAACGGGACGGGCAAGATCGTCGCCAACGCCAGCAGTGCGAATTTCCTGCAGGGCGTCACGTTGAACGGTGTTCTTGACATGGCCACCGCGCAAGGTGTCGCGCGCATCAGCAGCGGTGGCATGGTGCTGAACGGCACGATCAACATCGGCAGCAACAGCGTCCTTGCGCCACAGGGCAACCAGACCCTCTCGGGCAACGGGCAGATCGTCTTTGCCGACGCCAATGGCAGCAACCGCTTGAACGTCGAAGCGGGCAACCTGGTCATCGACAGCGGTGTGACCGTGCGTGGCCAGACCGGCGTCATTGGCCAGCAGGCTTTTGCGGGCGGCACTGCGAACCTCACCAACAACGGCACCATCAATGCCGACGCCGGCGGTACGATCACCCTCAACGTCAACGGATCGACGACCAACAACGGCACGCTGCGCGCGCAGAACGGCACGCTCGCCGTTCAGGACAACCTGACTGGCACCGGCACGCTGCAGGTGGACCCGGCTGGAGCGATGACGCTGGCCAACGGCGGCAACACGCAGGGACGCCTGGTCATGGGTTCGGCCGGAGCGGCCATCAACATCGGCAACGGCCACCTGATCATCAACAGCGACTACACCAATGCCGGTGCCGGCAGCGGCAACGGCTTCGACCGGCGCGCGGGAGTGAGCGGCAGCGGGCAGGTCCGGGCCGGCGGCGACGTGGCGCAGGTGATCAGCGGCACCGGCGTCAGCAACGGCAACACGACGAACGCGACGCTGACGATCGGCAACATGCGCGTCGGCAGCAACACCTTCAACTACCAGATCGGCAATGCCGGCACGACCGGACCGACGCTGCGCGGCGCCGTCCAGACCGCCGCCAACGGCGGCAACATCAGCGACGCACGGCTCTCGGGCAGCGGCGTCACCGCCGCCAACTACAACGCCGGCGGCCCGGGAGGCAACAGCGGCGATCTGGCGGTGGTCTTCAACGCGGCGGCGGCTGGCGCGCTGGCCCCACTCGTCGGGCAGGTCGTCAATCTGCGCAGCAACTTCGAAAACATTCCCGACCAGAAGCTCAACATCGTTCTCGCTGGTGGTGCTGCGGCCTACAACGCCGCCATCGGCAATGCCGGGACGCCGGTCACGGTAGCCAACCAGCGCGTTGGCGGCAGCAATGCCACCGCCATCACGGTCAGCAACGCCGCCGCTGCCGGTCCGTTCAGCGAAGACCTGAACGCCAGTTTCTCCGGCTCGAGCGGCCAGGCGGCGATCAGTGGTGGCAACATCCTCGGTCTGCTGGCCGGACAGAGCAACAACACGACCATGGGCGCCCGCGTCGACACCAGCTCGGCCGGTGCCAAGGCGGGCACGGTGTCTCTCGCCTACGAGACCACCGGCAAGGTCGGCGGCGTCAGCAATGGCCTCGGCACTGCCAGCGCCGGCAGCCAGGTCGTCGCCGTCAGCGGCAATGTCTACCAGCTGGCTGCCGGCTCGCTGCAGACCGGGCCGCTGAACTTCGGCACGCTGCAGGTTGGCCAGCAGGTCAGCCAGAACCTCGTGGTGCGCAACACAGCCAGCGGAGCGAGCGGCTTCGTCGAGGATCTCAACGCCTCCTTCGGCGCCTCGGGCAACAGCCAGATCAGCGGCAGCGGCGCCCTCAACGGCATCCTCGCCGGCACCAACAGCACGGCCGCCAACGGCGTGATGACCGTCACCGTCACCGGCGCGACGGCCGGCGCGCTGAACAGTTCGATCGCCGTCAATTACTCCAGCGCCGGCGCGGTGAACAATGTCAGCAACGGGCTGGGCGTACTCGCGGTGGGGAGTGAGAACTTCGCCGTCAATGGCACCATCACGACCACGGGGAGTGTCATCAACCAGGCCAACCCGCAGATCAACACGCCGACGATCAACCTCGCGGCCCGCCGGGTCGGCGATGCTGCGGCGACGGCGAACGTCAGCGTCAGCAACGTGGCGGGCGCGCCGCCGCAGGCCGCCCTGAACGCCAGTATCAGCAGCGCTGGCGCGCCGGTCACCGCCAGCGGCGGGTTCACCCTGCTCAACCCGGGCCAGACCGACAGCAGCAGCCTGCAGGTTGGCCTCAACACCACCGTCGCCGGCAACTACACGGGCGCCAACGCCGGCAGCGCGACGATCGCGCTGATCTCCGACGCGAGCAACGTCGGCAACTGCGCGCCGAACTGCCAGCTCAACCTGGCGCCACAGACGGTCAGCGTCTCCGGCAAGGTGTACACTGCGGCGGTCGGGCAGTCGACGACATCGGTGGTCGACTTCGGCATCGTTCGCGTCGGCGACAGCGTCGCCGGCAGGAACATCGACATCCAGAACACTGCCGCCGTCAGCGGCCTCAATGACACCCTGCGCGCCAGCCTGAACGGCGCCAGCGGGCCGTTCGCCGCCGGCCCGGCCGCCAGTGGCATCGTCGCCCAGGGCAACGGGCAGATCGCCGTCGGACTGGCAACGGCAGCGGCCGGTGTGTTCAGCCAGAACGCCAGCGTCGCCTTCATCAGCCAGAACCCTGACATGGCTGACATCAGCGGCGGCGTCGATGCGTCGGTCCTCCTCAAGGCACAGGTGAACAACGTCGCCAATGCGGCCCTCGCCAAGTTGTCCGGCCTCGGTACGCTGAGCGTCATCGGCGACGACTACACGCTCGACCTGGGCAACGTCGTGCTCGGCACGCTGGGCATCAGTGGCTCGCTGCAACTGGCGAACGCCACCAGCGGACCGGCCGACGTCCTCAGTGGGATGTTCGACCTCAGTGCCGCGGGCGACGCCGATGGTTTCAGCTTCGCCGGTTGGAACCCCTTCGCTGGACTGGCAGCCGGCCAGAACATCGGCGGCCTCGACTACGTCTTCGACGCCACGACCCTGGGCGTGCTTGACGACCTGATCCGGCTCGATGCGCTCAGCCAGAACGGATCCGGTCCCGACCTCGGACAGCAGCGGACGCTGCGCATCGTCGCCAACGTCATCGACCAGCAGGGTGGCGGCGGTACGGTTCCCGAGCCGGCGACGATGATGTTGCTCGCCATCGCGCTCGCCACCCTGCTTCTGCAGCGTCGGCGCGGCATGGTACACTGATCGCCAGGGAGGTCGCTGCGAAGGGAGGCCACCCGCTCGACCGGCCCCCTTCGCAGGAGAGCATACGTTTGAACACGCTACAATATCGCATCCTGATGCTGCTCGGCATACTGGCGCTGCTGCTGTCAGTGGTCAACGCGCTGATGTTCAGCAGCAACCGGCAAGCCCAGAACGAACTGAGCGGACGCGCCCAGTACATCCAGCAGAGCCTGCAGCTCGAGCCACTGTACCAGTCCCTGGTCAAGTCGCTTGCCGACCTGGCGGCGCGGGAGGGCGACACGCAATTGGGTGAGCTGCTGGCGACCCAGGGAATCAGCTTCACTGCGGCCCCACCGGCCACTCCAGCACGGTGAGCGGGATGGACGAGATGAACGAGCAGCAGTCCGGCAACGTCTTCGTGCCGATCTGCCTGCTGGCAGTGGCGATGGTCGTCTGGTCAGGCTTCCAGGCGAGCCAGCTGTACCAGGAGCGGAGCAGCCTGGCCAACCTGCGCAGCAATCAGGAGACGACCTTCCGCAACGCCGAGAAGATGCGGGCGCAGCTCGAGGCCCTCGCCAGTGGCACGCAAAAGCTCGCCACTGCCGGCAACCGGAACGCTCAGGCAGTGGTCAGCGCCCTGCAGCAGCACGGCATCACGATCAATCCTGAAGCGCAGAAGCCGCAGCAGTAGGCGCAGCCGCCTGGCTTTGCCGGCGACGGCGACGCGAGCGTCTGGCGAATCACCCGGCTGAGGACACGGCCCCGCTCTGGTCGACGCGAGCGCGCTCGTCGCCGGCCACATCCCTCGCGAAGCGACCATGAATCTTCTGAAGACTCTCGCTGCCGTCAGCAGCATGACCATGCTGTCAAGGATTCTCGGCTTCGTCCGTGACTTCGTGGTGGCACGCACCTTTGGTGCCGGCATGCTGACCGACGCCTTCTTCGTCGCTTTCAAGCTGCCCAACCTGTTGCGCCGGCTGTTCGCCGAAGGAGCGTTTTCGCAGGCCTTCGTGCCGATCCTCGGCGAATACCGGAGCAAGCGCGGCAATGAGGCAACCCGGCAGCTCGTCGACCGCGTCGCCAGCCTGCTCTTCCTGATCGTGCTGCTGGTCACCGTGCTCGGCATGGCGGGAGCGCCGCTGCTCGTCTACCTGTCGGCACCGGGCTTCACCGACAATCCGGAGAAGTTCGCGTTGACCGTCGACCTGACGCGCATCACCTTCCCGTACATCCTGTTCATGTCGCTGGTCGCACTCGCCGGCGGCATCCTCAACACCTGGAGCCGCTTTGCCATCCCGGCGTTCACGCCGGTTCTGCTCAACGTCTCGTTCATCCTGATGGCGCTGTTCGCCGCCCCCCACTTCACGCCGCCGGTGACGGCACTGGCCTGGGCGGTGTTCATCGGCGGCGCGCTGCAACTCGCCCTCCAGCTTCCCTTCCTCGGGCGCATCGGCATGCTGCCGCGCTTTTCGCTGTCGCTGCGCGACGAAGGCGTACGGCGCATCTTCCGCCTGATGGCACCGGCGATCCTCGGTGTCTCGGTGGCGCAGGTGAGTCTGCTGCTGAACAACATCTTCGCCTCCTTCCTCGCCACCGGCAGCGTCTCCTGGCTCTACTACGCCGATCGCCTGATGGAATTCCCGGCCGGCCTGCTCGGCGCCGCGCTCGGCACCATCCTCCTGCCGTCACTGGCGCGCTGCCATGCAGCGGGCCAGACGGACGAATATTCGCGTCTTCTCGACTGGGGACTGCGCCTGGCCTTCCTGCTCGCCGCTCCGGCGGCGCTGGCGCTGGCCATTCTGGCCGTGCCGCTGATCAGCAGCCTGTTCCACTACGGCGCCTTCACCAGCAACGATGTCCTGCAGACACGTGACGCACTCGTCGCCTACAGCCTCGGCCTGCTGGCGCTGATCCTGGTCAAGATCCTGGCGCCCGGCTTCTACGCCCGGCAGAATGTTCGCACCCCGGTGCGCATCGCCATCCTCACCCTGTGCGTGACACAGGTGCTCAATCTGGCGCTCGTCGGCTGGCTCGCCCATGCCGGGCTGGCACTGGCGATCGGCCTCGCCGCCACCCTGAATGCCGGCCTGCTCTACCGCGGGTTGCGCCGACAGGGTGTCTATGCGCCGCAGCCCGGCTGGCCGATCTTCTACACCCGGCTCGCCTGTGCTCTGGCGACGATGGGCAGCGCACTCTGGTTCGCTGCCGGCGACAACGCCGACTGGCTCGCCTGGAACCTCGGCGAACGCCTGTGGCGCCTTTCTCTCGTCGTTGGCTTCGGCGCCGGCGTCTATTTCGCTACACTATGGGTCGCCGGCTTTCGCCTGCGTGACTTCAAACGCAGCGCGGCCGAATAACCCTTGAGGAGGAACAGACATCATGCAATTGACCAGCAGCAGTTTCCGGGACGGCGAACGGATTCCGGGCGATTTCGCCTTCTGCATCCCCGACCCGGCACACCATGTGTGCCTCGGCAGCAACCGCAATCCGCAGCTCGCGTGGCGCGACGTGCCGCCGGGCACCCGCTCCTTCGCCCTCATCTGCCACGACCCGGACGTCCCGAGCAAGGGTGACGACGTCAATCAGGAGGGACGAACGGTCCCGGCCTCGCTGCCGCGTGTGGACTTCTTCCACTGGCTGCTGATCGACCTGCCAGCGGACCTGCGGCAGATCGGCGAGGGCGAGTTCTCCGATGACGTGACCCCTCGCGGCAAGGCCGGCCCACACGCAGCGCATGGCGCGCGCCAGGGGATCAACGACTACACGGCATGGTTTGCCGGCGACAACGACATGCGCGGCGACTACTACGGCTATGATGGGCCCTGCCCGCCGTGGAACGACGAGATCGTGCATCACTACGTGTTCACGCTCTTTGCCCTCGATGTCGAGCGCCTCGACGTGGACGGCAGGCTCGGCGGGCCGCAGCTACGCGCCGCGCTGCAGGGGCACGTGCTGGCCGAAGCACGGATCACTGGAACATACTCGCTGAATCCGGCGGTCAACGCCTGAGGCTGCGCGCCGACGCATCACCCGCAAATGGCAAGGCCGCCCACGGGCGGCCTTGCCATTTCTGCCGGGCAGCCCCCCGTTTGAAGAGCTGCCCGCTTCCTTCTGCTGCGTCAGCCACCTACTGCACGCTGACCTCGACCCGGCGCGCCTCGGCCGGGTCACCGCTGCCGGTGGTGACGACCGGCTTGCGCATCTCGATGCGCTGCTCGTCGACGCCGACGTTCTTCAGCGCGTCCCGCACGGCGACGGCGCGGTTCTTCGCCACTTCCTCATTGGCCGCCTGGCTGCCGCTCGGGTCATGGTAGCCCGAGATGGCGATGCGCGCACCGGGATTGGCCTTGGCGTGGGCGACGATCGCCGCCAGGGTCTGCGCCAGATCCGCCGGCACCTCGGCTGAATTGACCGCGAAGAACACCTTGGCGACCGGCACCGCAACCACGGCAACCACCGGTGCGGGTGCAGCGGCGGCTGGCTTGGCAGCCGGGAGGGGCGCCATCAGCGGGACGATCATCAGGGCGACGATGTTGATGATCTTGATCAGCGGGTTGACCGCCGGGCCCGCCGTGTCCTTGTAGGGGTCGCCAACGGTGTCACCAGTGACGGCCGACTTGTGGGCATCCGAACCCTTGCCGCCGAAATGGCCGTCCTCGATGTACTTCTTGGCATTGTCCCAGGCACCACCACCGGTGGTCATCGAGATCGCAACGAAGAGGCCGGTGATGATCGTACCCATCAGCAGACCACCGAGTGCCTTCGGACCCAGCAAAAGGCCGACGAGAACCGGCACCAGGACCGGCAACAGCGACGGTACGATCATCTCCTTGATCGCCGCTGCGGTCAGCATGCCGACGGCGCGCGAGTAGTCGGGCTTCGCCTTGCCCTCCATGATGCCCTTGATCTCCTTGAACTGCCGGCGCACCTCGATGACCACCGAGCCCGCAGCGCGGCCGACGGCCTCCATCGCCATGGCAGCGAAGAGGTAGGGGATCAGGCCACCGAGGAAGAGGCCGATGATCACCATGTGGTCGGAAAGGTCGAAGCGCAGGCTGCCGCCGAAGTTGACTTCCAGGGCGTGCGTGTAGTCGGCGAACAGCACGAGTGCCGCCAGACCGGCGGAACCGATCGCGTAGCCCTTGGTGACCGCCTTGGTCGTGTTGCCGACGGCGTCGAGCGGATCGGTGACATCGCGCACCGATTTCGGCAGACCGGACATCTCGGCGATGCCGCCAGCGTTGTCGGTGATCGGTCCGTAGGCGTCGAGGGCGACGATGATGCCGGTCATCGACAGCATCGAGGTGGCGGCGATGGCGATTCCGTAGAGGCCTGCCAGCGCATAGGTGAGGTAGATCGACGCGCAGACGGCGAGTACCGGCAAGGCGCAGGCTTTCATCGACACCGCCAGACCGGCGATGATGTTGGTTCCATGACCCGTCGTCGAGGCTTCGGCCACCCGCTTGACCGGCGAGAAGTCGGTCCCGGTGTAATACTCGGTGATCCAGACGAGGACGCCGGTCAGAATGAGGCCGATGGCTGCACACCAGAAGATGTTCATCGAGGTGATCATCGTGCCGTCAGCCAGTGTGACGCCAGCACCGAGCATCGTCGTCGTGATCGGGTAGTAGGCGACGAGGGCAAGAATGCCCGCCACCGCGAGCCCGCGATAGAGGGCGTTCATGATCTTGCCGCCATCGTTCGACTTGACGAAGAAGCAGCCGATGATCGACGCGATGATCGACACGCCGCCGAGGACCAGCGGGTAGACCACCAGGCCATCGCTGGCACCGGCGACACCCTTGAGCATCATCGCGCTGAGGACCATCGTCGCCACCACGGTCACGGCGTAGGTTTCGAAAAGGTCGGCAGCCATGCCGGCACAGTCCCCGACGTTGTCGCCGACGTTGTCGGCGATGACCGCCGGGTTGCGCGGATCATCCTCCGGAATGCCGGCCTCGACCTTGCCCACGAGGTCGGCGCCGACGTCCGCACCCTTGGTGAAGATGCCGCCACCGAGACGGGCGAAGATCGAAATCAGCGACCCTCCAAAGGCCAGGCCGACCAGCGGGTGGACGGCATGCTCGAGATCGGCGCCGCTGCCGCGGAGAACCGCGTAGTAGCCGGCAACACCGAGCAGACCGAGACCGACCACCAGCATGCCGGTGATCGCGCCGCCCTTGAAGGCGACGTCGAGAGCCGCAGCAATGCCGTTGCGCGCCGCTTCGGCCGTCCGCACGTTGGCACGCACCGACACGTTCATGCCGATGAAGCCGGTCGCGCCCGAAAGCACGGCGCCGATCAGGAAGCCGATCGCCATCGCCTTGCCGAGCGCCAGCCAGATCAGCACGAAGAGCACCGCACCGACCAGCGCGATCGTCGTGTACTGCTTCGCGAGATACGCCGAAGCCCCTTCCTGCACGGCCTTGGCGATCTCCTGCATGCGCGGGTTGCCAGCCGGCAACGAGAGAATCCATTTCGTCATTGCTGCGCCGTAGAGCACCGCAAGGACCGCGCAGATGAGCGCGAACATCAACCCTGTCGACATAAACCACCTCCCTCTCTAGATTACCCTGCCCGCAGGATGGTCCCCGCGGATCCAACTTCCCCACACCCAGGAAATGCGCGTCCCTTGCCCCGGCTCACGTGCATTCGAGCCAGCAACGCGATACCGGAGCGCAGGCAGCCACCGGCACGGGCCAGTTGCGCGCGCCACCGCCAGCCGCCACCGCATCTGACGTGGTCGCCGCAGGCACGCGCACGAGACGCGCTCGCGAATTCAGCCGTCGCTTGTCGATCATCGCCCGGCGCCTAGCGCAGCGCCTCGAAAACGGCCCGCCGGATGTCCTCGACACTGCCCACACCGGCGACCCTGCGGCACTGCGGCGCCTTCGGGTCGCCGCTGGCTGCCCAGGCACGGTAATAGTCCAGCAACGGCTTGGTCTGCCCATGGTAGACCTCGAGCCGCTTGCGAACCGTCTCCTCCTGGTCGTCGTCGCGCTGGATGAGATCCTCGCCGGTGACGTCATCCTTGCCGGCGGCACGTGGCGGGTTGAAGCGGACATGGTAGGTGCGCCCCGACGCCAGGTGCACGCGACGGCCGCTCATCCGCTCGATGATCTCGGAATCGGCCACATCGATCTCGAGCACGTAATCGATCGCCACATCGGCGAGTTTCATCGCTTCAGCCTGCGGCAGGGTCCGCGGAAAACCGTCGAACAGATAGCCCGCGCGGCAGTCATCCTGGCGCAACCGATCGCTGACCAGACCGATGATGATCTCGTCGGATACCAGCCCACCGGCATCCATGACCTTCTTCGCCTCGACTCCCAGCGGCGTTCCGGCCTTCACCGCAGCACGCAGCATGTCGCCGGTGGAGATCTGTGGAATGCCGAACTTCTCCCGGATGAACTGGGCCTGAGTGCCCTTGCCGGCGCCTGGAGCGCCCAGCAGGATGAGTTTCATGCTTCGCCTTCCTAGCCAAAACAAACGGTGACTTGATCCATCGTTTCAATCACTTGTGCCATGACAAACGGGCCACTGCAACACGTTGTCGTGACCGACAGGGGGAAACTTACCTGCAAACGGGCGCACGGTCAAACCTTTTTGAACCATTCCTGCATGCGGCGAGCGTCCTCCGGAGTATCGACGCCGGCCGCCGGCAGGTGGTCGACGATCGCCACGTTGATGCGAAAGCCATGCCAGAGTGCGCGCAACTGCTCGAGTGCTTCGATCCCCTCCAGCGGTGACGGCGGCAATTGGTTGTAGGTGCGCAGGAAGTGCGCGCGATACGCATAGAGGCCGACGTGACGGTAGGCGAGCATGGCGGGAGGCAGGGTCTCGCCACCTGCCTCACGGGCAAAGTGATCCCTGGCGTAGGGAATCGGCGCGCGCGAGAAATACAGGGCGTCGCCACGCGCCGAGACGACGACCTTGACGATGTTGGGATTGAAGAAATCGGCTGCTTCAGTCACCGGATGCGCGACGGTGGCGATGTCGGCACCGCTGGCGGCGAGGCTGGACGCCGTGCGGACGATCAGCGCCGGGTCGATCAGCGGTTCGTCGCCCTGGACATTGACGACGATTTCGTCTTCATTCCAGCCGGACAGCGCGACCACTTCCGCCAGGCGATCCGTGCCGCTGGCGTGATCGGGATTGGTCAGCAGCGCATGCAGGCCGTGCCGCCCGACGACCTCGAGCACCAGCGGGTGGTCGGTGGCGACCACCACCTCGTCGGCACCCGCGAGCAACGCCCGTTCGGCGACACGCACGACCATCGGTTTGCCGCCGAGATCGAGCAGCGGCTTACCCGGCAGGCGGGTGGAAGCATGGCGGGCGGGAATGACGACCTTGAAGCGCATCGCGATGTCGCCCGGCCGCGCCCTCAGACCTCGTCGCTGCGCAGCGGCCGCGCTTCGTCGGCGAGCATGATCGGAATGCCGTCGCGCACTGGGAAGGCCAGCCGACACGGCTTGCAGAGGAGTTCCGCGTCGGCCTTGCGATACTCGAGATTGGCCTTGCAGACGGGGCAGACCAGAATATCAAGCAGGCGCGCGTCCATTGAGTTTCTCCATGATTTTCTCGAGCAGGCCGGGCCGACCGGGACAGGCGCCGAGAATGGCTTCGACCGGCAGGACCCAGGCCTCCCCGGGCGTCAGCCCAGCGCATTTTACCGCATCTTTCTCGGTCATCAGCAGCACGCCATCGGCGGCGAAGGAGAGGTCCGCCGCGCAGTAGGAGTGGTGGTCCGGGAACGGATGTTCCTCGAAGTCGAGATCGAGAGCCCTGAGCTGCGCGAAGAAGCGTCGCGGATCGCCGATGCCGGCGATCGCATGCAACCGTCGTCCGCGCAACGAAGCCGCGCTGCAACTGCGCGCCTCGCCAGCGGCGGCGACGAAACGCTCGCCGGCCAGGTGCATCACCGCCTGCGGCAGGGCGGCTGCGAGTTGCTCGATGCGCTGCTCCGGCTCACCATGCCAGACGACCGCGTCCGCCGCACGCAGCCGTCGCAGGGGCTCGCGCAGAGGACCGGCCGGCAGCAACCGTCCGTTGCCCGCGCCGCGCCCGTCGAAGACCACCACTTCCATTGAGCGCTGCAGGCGATAGTGCTGCAGGCCATCGTCGGAGACGATCACGTCGCAGTCGGGATGGGCTGCCAGCAAGGCGTGCCCGGCAGCAAGCCGATCGGCGCCGATGAACACCGGCACAGCGCTGCGCCGCGCCAGCAGAAGTGGCTCGTCGCCGACCACTGACGGCGGCGAATCGCCCGCAACCGGGAGCACCGTACGCGCCGAGCCACCGTGCCCGCGGCTGATGATTCCCGGCCGCCAACCGGCCGCGCGCAGCTGGTGCACGATCCAGAGGACCAACGGCGTCTTGCCGCTGCCACCGACGGTCAGGTTGCCGACGACGACCACGGGCACCGGCAGGCAGGAGGCAGTCAGCAGACCGCAGCGATAGAGCCGGCGCCGTAGCGCCACCAGCCCGGCGAACAGCCAGGAAAGCGGCAGCAGCGGCCAGAGAACGGGCAGCAGACGGCGCTCGTACCACCATTCAGGCAGCCGCCGCAGCACGCCCGCGGCGGCCATCAGTGCGGCGACTGGGTGGCGAACGATATGCGCGGATAGCCCGCCGTCTGCGCCGCCTGCATGATGTCGATGACACTCTGGTAGTTGGCCTTGGCGTCGGCGTTGATCACGACCACAGGTTCCTTGAGGTCGCCGGCAGCACGCCGCAGCGCCTCACTGATCGACTGCACGCTGGCCGACGCCAGCGGCGCCTTGTTGACCAGCACCTGACCGGCAGCGGTCAGGGTCACGTTGATCTCCTTTGGTGCCTCTTCCGGCTTGCTCGCCTCCGCCGTCGGCAGGTTGATCTCGAGCCCGGAGAACTTCGAGTAGGTGGTGGTCAACATGAGGAAGATGATGATCACCAGCAGCACGTCGATCAATGGAATCAGGTTGATCTCGGGAACATCGCTCGTCCGCCCGCGTCGGAAGTTCATCGCCAGCCCCTTCCGTCAAGCCCTGCGTTCACCGTGCAGAACCTCGACCAGACGGACCGCCTGCTGCTGCATCTCGGCGACATAGCCGTCCACCAGCGCCCTGAAATGGCGCCAGAAGATCATCCCGGGAATGGCGATCAGCAGCCCGAAACCCGTGTTGTAGAGCGCGATCGAGATCCCGTGGGCCAACTGGATCGGGTTGCTGCCGCCGGGCGCCTGCGAGCCGAAGATCTCGATCATGCCGACGACGGTCCCGAAGAGACCCATCAACGGGCTGATCGAGGCAATCGTGCCAAGCGTCGTCAGGTAGCGTTCGAGGTCGTGCAGGACGACCGCACCGGTTTCCTCGATCGTTTCCCGCATCACCTCGCGCGAACTGCCGACGTTGCGCAGGCCGGCGGCGAGGATGCGACCGAGCGGGGAATGCGTCTCGAGGTTGCCGACCAGTGCCGCGCTCGCGCCGTTCTGCCGGTACTCGGCGACGACCCGTTGCAGCAGCCCGGCGGGGATGACCTTGCTGCGCCGCAGCGCCACCAGGCGCTCGATGATCAACGCCACGGCAATGATTGACGCCAGCAGCAAGGGCCAGATCGGCCAGCCAGCAGCCTGAATGATGGAAAACACCCGTTAGCTCCGCAAGATGGGGACAGGTGGTCACTTTAGCCTGCGACGAAGCCTGCGGCAAGACCCGGCCGCGGCAGCAGGCTACGACGGCGCCTCGCGGCAGCGCGGTCTCGTCGCCATCATCCGTGCTCAGATCATCCGCGAGCCTGCGGCTGAGGAAGACCTGTGCCGATCGAGGAAGATCGCTGCCGTCTGCCGGGGAGCCGGCAAGCGCAACGCTGCAGCCGCTGCCGGGATCTCTGCGCGGCGGTGCTGGCGAGCGCGATCCGGAGGCGACGATGTAGAATCCGGCGATGGAAGATTTCCCGTCAGCCCGAGCCACCTGCGACCCGCCCGCAGCGGTGATCCCGGTTTCCCTACTCAACCGCTTGGCGCGCGAGCGTCTCGAAGCCGCCTTCCCGCTGTGTTGGGTCGCCGGTGAAGTGTCGAACCTGAGTTACGCCGCTTCCGGACATGTCTATTTCTCGCTCAAGGACAGCGCGGCGCAGGTCCGCTGCGTGATGTTCCGCAACCGTGCACAGCTGCTCGGCTGGCGCCTCGAGAACGGCCAGCACATCGAGGCACGGGTGCTGGTCACCCTCTACGAGGCGCGTGGCGATTTCCAGCTCAACATCGAGGCAGCGCGCCGTGCGGGCCAGGGCAACCTCTACGAGAGCTTTCTTCGCCTGAAGGAAAGACTCGCCCGCGAGGGCCTTTTCGACAGCGCGCTCAAGCGCTCGCTACCGGCCTTCCCGCAGCGCATCGGCATCGTCACCTCGCCGCAGGCGGCAGCCCTGCGCGACGTCCTCAGCACGCTCGGCCGGCGGGCCGCCCACGTGGGGATCGTCGTCTATCCGACACCGGTCCAGGGCGACGGCGCAGCGGCGCTGATCGCCGCTGCCATTCGCACTGCCGGCGAACGCGACGAATGCGACCTGCTGATCCTCTGCCGCGGTGGCGGCAGCCTGGAAGACCTGCAGGCGTTCAACGACGAGACTGTCGCCCGCGCCATCCGCGCCTGTCCGTTGCCCATCGTCAGCGGCATCGGCCACGAGACCGACTTCACGATTGCCGACTTTGCCGCCGATCGGCGCGCGGCGACGCCGACCGCGGCAGCCGAAATGGCCGCCCCTGAACGCAGCGCCTTACTCGCGCGGCTGTTCGCAGACCACCTCGCGCTGCGTCGCCAGGCCACACAGGCGTTCAACCAGCGCGCCCAGCAGCTCGACTGGCTGGGCCGCCGCCTGCAGCACCCGGGGCAATCCCTCGCGCGCCAGCGGGAAGCGCTGCACAACCTGCGGCGCCGCCTCGCCGCCGGCCTCCTGTTGGGCAGCACGCGGGCACGCGGAGCGCTGGCCAGCCTCGAGCATCGCCTGCACCACCACCGCCCCGATCTGGCACCGCAGAGACTGCGACTGCAGTCACTGGCATCGCAGCTGGAACGGGCGGGGCGGCAGACCCTCGACGGCACGGCGGCCGAACTCGGCCGCCTGCACGCCTGCCTGTCGCAACTCGACCCGCGGGCGGTTCTGGCCCGCGGCTACAGCATCGTCACCAACGGCCGGCAGCAGATCGTCCATGCCAGCTCGATGCTGGAACCTGGCGAGGAGATCGCTGTCTTCCTGCACGATGGACGAGCGGACGCGATGGTCCTGGCGGTCTCTGCCGATGATCGGGGAAGCTGAACACCCGGCATGGACGGCACCGACGACGTCCGCCAGCAACGACGCCTCGCCAGCGATCCGCCCGGGTTCCGGGCGACGGCCGTCGCGCGCGCCCCGACGCCGCGTCGGGCGACCACGCGCCGGCCGCTTCATTTGCCAGCAAGGCAGGGTCAGCATAGAATCCGGGCCGAGCAGGTAGGCGGGGAGCAACGAGGGGTCCGGCCCGCCACCCCCAACCCTTTTGCCACAGACAATACTTACGGAGAACACGGATGGAACATAAGCTGCCGCCACTGCCTTTCGCCATGGACGCACTGGCACCGCACATGTCGCAGGAAACCCTCGAGTATCACTACGGCAAGCACCACCAGGCCTATGTCACCAACCTCAACAACCTGATCAAGGGAACCGAGTACGAGGAACTGGACCTCGAAGCGATCGTCCGCAAGGCCCCCGCAGGCGGCATCTACAACAACTCGGCGCAGGTCTGGAACCACAGTTTCTTCTGGAACTGTCTGCGGGCCGGCGGCGGTGGCGCTCCGGGCGGCGCTCTGGCAGCAGCGATCGACGCCCGCTGGGGCTCCTTTGCGGAGTTTGCGAAGGCCTTTCAGGCATCGGCAGTGGGCAACTTCGGGTCGGCATGGACCTGGCTGGTGCGCAAACCGGACGGCACCGTCGATATCGTCAACACGGGTGCCGCCGGTACGCCGCTGACGACCGCCGACAAGGCGCTGCTGTGCATCGACGTCTGGGAGCATGCCTACTACATCGATTACCGCAACCTGCGACCGAAGTTCGTCGAGACTTTCCTCGGCAACCTCGTCAACTGGCACTTCGCCGAACAGAACTACGCCGCCTGAGCGACCGAGCGAGTCATTCGGCGTCACCCTCAGGTGACAGCGAACGGGGTCCGCAACGCGGACCCCGTTTCTTTTGCAGCAACCGCCGGCGAAAGGTGACGGCGCTGTCCGGCCGTTCGCTCAGAACGGGATGTCGTCGTCCATGTCTTCGAAGCCCGGCGTCTTCCTGGCTGGCGCATTGCGTGCCGCGCCGGCAGCCTGGCCGGCTGCCGATGGCATGCTGCCGCCGTACTCGGCCTCGCCGGCAGGTGCGCCCATGCCCTCGCGGCTGCCCAGCATCTTCATCTCATTGGCAACGATTTCGGTCGTGTAGCGCTCGTTGCCTTCCTTGTCCTGCCACTTGTTGGTCCGGATACGCCCTTCGACATACACCTGGCGCCCCTTCTTGAGGTATTGGCCGGCCGTTTCGGCCAGCTTGCCGAAGAAGACCACGCGATGCCACTCGGTGTACTCCTTCAATTCGCCCGACACCTTGTCGCGCGACCGATCGGTGGTCGCCATCCTGATGTTGCAGACGGCGTCGCCACTCGGCAGATAACGGGTCTCCGGATCGGCTCCGAGATTGCCCACGAGGATCACTTTGTTGACCGAAGCCATGTCGCCTCCCTGAACGGTATTGGAAAAATCGCCACGATTACAGGTACTTTCAGGTCGCTGCCTGGCGCGAGCGCACGGCCGGCATGACCATCGTCAGGCCGAGCATCAGCCACACCAGTGTCAGCAGCACACCACCCGCCCAGACGGCACCAGGACCGGCGTACTTGGCGAGGACACCGCCCAGCACGCCGCCCAGGAACAACCCGAGCGCCTGGGTGGTATTGTAAACCCCGAGCGCCGCGCCCTTCGCGTGTGGCGGCGCGATGCGCGAAATCAGCGACGGCTGCGTCGCTTCGAGGATGTTGAAGGAGACGAAGAACAGCATCAGCCAGAAGGCCAGGCCGAAAAGGCCGCCGGCAAACAGCCCGAAGCCCGCCTGGACGCAGAGCAAGAGCACAATCGCGGCGTTGAAGACCAGCTTCAGGCGCGCGAAGCGTTCGGCGACGATGATCGCCGGCACCATGATGACGAAGGAGATGAGCAGCGCCGGCAGGTAGACCTTCCAGTGCTCGGCGACCGGCAAACCGCCCGTCTTCACCAGCTCGGTCGGCAACAGCACCCACATCGCGGTCAGCATCAGGTGGAGGGCGAAGACACCAAAATTGAGTCGCAGCAGTTGCTGGTGCGACAGCACTTCGACGAAGCTCTGCCAGGCCGGCTGCCGCGGCATGATCGGCGCCGTCGGCACCACCCGCAGGACGACGAAGATCGCCAGCAGAGCCAGCCCGCCGGTCAGCGCGAAGATGCCTGGCATGCCGATCGCCGCATAGAGCAACGGCGCGCCGACCATCGACACGGCAAACATCAGCCCGATCGACGATCCGATCATCGCCATCACCTTGGTCAGGTGCTGCTCGCGCGTCAGATCGGCGGCAAGCGCCGTGACCGCCGCCGAGATCGCGCCGGCACCCTGCAGCACGCGGCCAACGATGACGAGATAGATGTCGTCGGCGAGGGCGGCGACGAAGCTGCCGATGCCGAACAGCAGCAAGCCGAAGACGATCACCGGCTTGCGGCCGAAGTGGTCGGAAGCCGCGCCGTAGGCGATCTGCAGGCAGGCCTGCGTCAGGCCGTAGGCGCCGAGCGCCACCCCGACGAGCACCATGTCCCTGCCCGACGGCAGTTCGCTGGCGTAGAGCGCGAAGACCGGCAGGATCAGGAACAGGCCGAGCATGCGCAACGCGAAGACCGCCGCCAGGCTGATGCCGGCGAGCCTTTCTTCACGGCTCATGCGATCGTTGCTCGAGGCGGACATGTGGTTTGCTGCCAGACTGCGAAATTGCGTATATTAGCAGGTTTGCCCCCGGCGCCCGAGGTCAGCTCCCCGATGGACGAACCCAGCCAGACCCACAGCCAGCTGCGAATCCGTGGTGCGCGCACGCACAACCTGAAGAACATCAACCTCGACCTGCCGCGCAACCGCCTGATCGTCATCACCGGCCTGTCGGGATCAGGCAAGTCGTCACTCGCCTTCGACACCCTTTACGCCGAAGGGCAGCGGCGCTACGTCGAGTCCCTCTCGGCCTACGCCAGGCAGTTCCTGCAGCGCATGGAGAAACCCGACGTCGACCTCATCGAGGGACTTTCGCCGGCGATCTCGATCGAACAGAAGGCGACCAGCCACAATCCGCGCTCGACGGTCGGCACCGTCACCGAGATCCACGACTACCTGCGCCTCCTCTTCGCCCGAGCCGGCACGCCCTACTGCGCCGAGCACCAGTTGCCGCTGGCCGCGCAGACCGTCTCGCAGATGGTCGACCACGTCCTGGCGCTACCCGAAGGCAGCCGGCTGATGATCCTCGCGCCGGTGGTCGCCGACCGCAAGGGCGAGCAGGTCGAACTGTTCGCCGAGCTGCGTGCGCAGGGCTTTGCCCGCCTGCGCGTCGACGGACAGATTCACGAGATCGACGCCCTGCCCCGGCTTGCCCGGACGCACAAGCATTCGATCGATGTCGTGGTCGACCGCCTGAAGGTGCGCGAGGACATCCGCCAGCGCCTCGCCGAATCCTTCGAAACGGCGCTGCGCTGCGCCGATGGCCGCGCCATCGCCTGCGAGATGGACGGCGGACGCGAGCATTTCTTCTCGGCCCGGTTCGCCTGCCCAGTCTGCTCGTACGCGATCCAGGAACTGGAGCCCCGCATCTTCTCGTTCAACAGCCCGATGGGCGCCTGCCCGAAGTGCGACGGGCTCGGCGTCATCCACTTCTTCGATCCGCAGCGCGTCGTCGCCCGCCCCGATCTGTCGCTCGCTGCCGGCGCGATCCGCGGCTGGGACAAGCGCAACCCCTTCTACCATCAGCTGCTCGGCTCGCTCGCCGAACACTACGGCTTCCAGCTCGACACGCCATTCCGGGATCTGCCGGACGAGCTGCGGCAGATCATCCTCTACGGCTCCGGCCGCGAGACACTGCGCTTCGGCTACCTCAACGAGCGCGGGCGTGTGAGCATCCGCGAGCATGCTTTCGAAGGCATCATCGTCAATCTCGAACGACGCTACAAGGAGACCGACTCACTGGCGGTGCGCGAGGAACTGGCGCGCCTGATCAGCAACCGCACCTGCCCCGCCTGCCAGGGCAGCCGCCTGCGTGAGGAAGCGCGCAACGTGCGCATCGGCAGCCAGGACAGCGCGCGCACCCTGCACGAGATCAATCGCCTGCCCCTCGCCGCGGCACGCGACTACTTCGTTTCGCTGCAGCTCCCCGGCAACAGAGCACAGGTGGCCGAAAAGGTGCTCAAGGAGATCGTCAGTCGCCTGCAGTTCCTGATCAACGTCGGCCTCGACTACCTGTCGCTCGAGCGTTCGGCAGAGACGCTTTCCGGTGGCGAGGCGCAGCGCATCCGGCTCGCCTCGCAGATCGGCTCCGGTCTCACCGGCGTCATGTACGTCCTCGACGAGCCGTCGATCGGCCTGCATCAGCGGGACAACGAGCGCCTGTTGCAGACGTTGCGCCAACTGCGCGACATCGGCAATACGGTGATCGTCGTCGAGCATGACGAGGAAGCCATCCGCAGCGCCGATCACGTCGTCGACCTCGGCCCCGGAGCTGGCATACATGGCGGCCATATCGTTGCCGAGGGCTCGCCGGCAGCGATCGCCGACAACCCGGACTCGCTCACCGGCGACTATCTTGCCGGACGCCGCGGTATCGGCCTGCACGCCCTTCGCCGACAAGCCGACCCGGGGCGCATGCTGCGCATCAGCGGCGCCCGCGGCAACAACCTTCGCAACCTCACGGCCGAAATCCCGGTTGGCCTGTTCACCTGCGTCACCGGCGTCTCCGGCTCGGGCAAGTCGACACTGATCAACGACACGCTCTACCTGGCGGCAGCCAGGCAGATCTACGGCTCGACGGCGGAACCCGCCGAGCATGACCTGATCATCGGCCTTGACCACTTCGACAAGGTGATCAACGTCGACCAGAGCCCGATCGGTCGCACCCCCCGTTCCAATCCGGCAACCTACACCGGTCTCCTGACGCCGATCCGGGAACTGTTCGCCGGCGTCCCCGAGGCACGCTCGCGCGGCTATGGACCTGGCCGCTTCTCGTTCAACGTCAAGGGCGGACGCTGCGAAGCCTGTCAGGGTGACGGGGTCATCAAGGTCGAGATGCATTTCCTGCCCGACGTCTACGTCGCCTGCGACGTCTGCCGCGGCAAGCGCTACAACCGCGAGACGCTGGAGGTGGCGTACAAGGGCCGGAACATCCACGAAGTCCTGCAGATGACCGTCGAGATGGCGCGCGAGTTCTTCGACCCGGTGCCGGTCGTCGCACGCAAGCTGCAGACCCTGGTCGATGTCGGTCTGAGCTACATCACCCTCGGCCAGTCGGCAACCACCCTCTCCGGCGGCGAGGCGCAGCGGGTCAAGCTGGCGCTCGAACTGTCGAAGCGCGACACCGGCCGCACCCTCTACATTCTCGACGAACCCACCACGGGCCTGCACTTCCACGACATCGAACTGCTCCTCGGCGTGCTGCACCGGCTGGCCGACCACGGCAACACGGTGGTGGTGATCGAGCACAATCTCGACGTGATCAAGACGGCCGACTGGCTGATCGACCTGGGCCCCGAAGGGGGTGCCGGTGGCGGCACGATCATCGGCACGGGCACGCCGGAACAGCTTGCCGACGTCTCCGCCAGCCACAGCGGACGTTTTCTGCGCGCCCTGCTTGCCCGGCACCATCGCGCCGCGGATGGCGGCCCGGCCGAGCCGGCCGCATGCGGCGGCTAGACATCGGCTGGCGCAGCGGCCCCTGGGCCGTTGATGGCGGGGCTGTTGATGGGGAGCTCTTGCCAAGCCACAATCAGAACGGTGCCGGCAAGCAACGACCGACCTTCCCGGGGCAAAAAAATTTGCTTGCGCGAAGCTGATCCATGCCAGAATTGTTGCCTTTGAATTGCTGACAGGATCACCGGGCGCCGCCGTGGTGGACGACAGCATGCCTGCCCGAGAAGGACCCTTCCAACCATCCGAGGAGCCCAATATGAACAAGTCCGAAATGATCGACGCCATCGCCACCCGCAGCGAGCTCTCCAAGGCTGCATCGGCGAAAGCCCTCGACGCCGTCCTCGAGACCATCATCGACGCCGTTGCCCGGGGGGACACGGTCACGCTGGTCGGTTTCGGTTCCTTCAAGGCCAGCGAACGCGCTGCCCGTGAAGGAAAGAACCCGAAATCCGGCGCGAAGATCGTCATCCCGCAGACAACCGTCCCGAAATTCGCTGCCGGTGCCGGATTCAAGGCACGCGTCGCCAGCCGTGGCGAGTAAGGACTCTTGGAGCCTGAGCCGCACGGTCTGCGACACCGCCCCGACCTTGCCGTGACGCGGCACGCAGCCGTCGCCCCCCATCGCCCGATTCCCCAGTTCCCGGAGTATCACATGCCCATCCGTACCATCATCGCCACAGCTGCATTGCTGCTCTTCCCGTTCGCCGTCGCCGCCCAGCAGCCAGCCGCCCAGCCAGCCGTCGCCCAAGGTCTCGTCGCCGTCGCTCCCGGTCAGTTTGCCGGCATCGTCGAGGCCAAAGTCACCCTCGCCGTCGAGGCGATCGACCAGGCAGGACGTACCATCGTCCTGAAGGACACCAACGGTGAGCAATCGAAGTTCGTGGTCGGGGATCAGGTCAAGAACTTCGCCCAGATCAAGGTTGGCGACCTGGTCGTGCTCAGCTATTCGCAGGAACTGCTGATGACGCTCAGGAAGGGCGGTGGCCAGTTGCGTGAGCGCATCGACAGCGGGCAACAGGGCACGGCGGCGCCGGGACAGATGCCGGGCGCCTTCGAGTCGAAGGAGGTGGCGTTCATCGCCGACGTCCAACAGGTCGACCGCAAGAAGGGCACCGTCACCCTGCGCGGAGCGCTGCGAACCGTCACCCTGAAGATCAAGGATCCGAAACAGCTCCAGATGATCAGCAAGGGCGATCAGGTCGAGGGCGTGTTCTCCGAGGCCATGGCCGTCGCTGTCGTGCCGGCAGGAGCGAAGGCGAGGAAGTAGCAGCCGCGAGGCGCGCGGCGCGTCGGTCCGTCGGCAGCGTTGACGCTGCCTGGCGCGACGCATAGAATGCATGCGGTTTCGGGGGCATAGCTCAGCTGGGAGAGCGTCTGGTTCGCAATCAGAAGGTCGGCGGTTCGATCCCGCCTGTCTCCACCAAACAATGCAGGCACGCGGGTCTGGTCAACCGATCAGGCCTTTTTTTTTGGTCAACGCGTACCACCTCTCTGTGCAGCCACATCTGGCGCGGTCGAGGCTCAGACAACCTGATCTCGGCGCCATGACGCTGGCACAAGTGGCGTCATGAATG
>ERZ761592.210-NODE-210-length-28256-cov-4.870820_pt1 | contig 28256 bp, 31 predicted proteins | sample MGYA00433095_ERZ761592 | MGnify/ENA primary metagenome ERZ761592 (study PRJEB28899, sample SAMN03785554) | bioreactor sludge metagenome | biome: EBPR Sludge; feature: EBPR Bioreactor; material: 0.22µm filtered reactor supernatant | place: Saint Lucia: Queensland... | reverse complement strand
CAAGATTCTGACCTCCACGGTCAGGAGTGCGGAGGACACGATCTTCTGATCGAGGTTCCGACTGTTTGCCCCCGTTGCGTTCCGCCCGAACTATTGGGTAGAATGCGGCGGGGGCAAACCCCATCCTAGGATAACCAGCGCTAGTCCACAGAGAGGGACACAAAGGTCATGACGCAAGAAGATTACGGACAGAACCAACAGCAGGATGCCTTCGAGGATCGACCGACCTTCGAAGACTACTGGGGCGTCGATGAGACGTTCAAGTACGAGCTCCCGGATGGGAAGCAGTACTTCGAAATCCGCCCCATGAACGAGGGCGCGAAGACGCGATTCCAGAAGATGACCAACAAGGGAATCCGAATGAATCAGCGCTCACAGGAAGCGGTCATCGACGTTGACCCCGCCGACGAGCGTCATACGCTCATCAAGGAGTCCGTCGTCTCCTGGGTCATCTTCCACAAGGACCCGAAGGACCCCCGTGGCTTCAGCGAGTACCTGTGCCCCCCGGATGAACGCCAGCGCAAGCGCGCCCTGGATGACCTTCTCGACAAGTTCAACCCCAAGGTGATCCAGGACCTCGAGTTCTTCATCCGCACCAAGAACCCGTGGATGCAGGCTGACATGAACCTGGAGGAGATCGACAAGGAGCTCGATCGCCTCACCGAGCTCCGCAAGCAGGTCAAGGAGCAGCAGGAGGGGGAAGCCTCTTCCGCGAACAAGTAAGTCTCTTTGTTCGCGGGAAGGAAATCCCTCCTCCCGTCTGCAGTGAAATCAAGTTGTTCAATCTCTGCGAAGCAATGCGGTGGAACCACCTTCCAGTACAGGGTGGTCTTTATGACCAGAACCCAGGCTTGATGGACAGGTTCTACTATATCCTTAGCCAGAAGTCACAGCACGAGGCTAGGGAGAACGAGAAAAAGAACGACCAGATGGGACGAGGAGCTGGACTTCGAAGGCCCCCTGGAAGGGGAAGAGGTCGTCGCAGATAAAGCGTAGCCCCCGGTGCTTGCACAGCGCCGGGGGCTTGCTTTATGATGATGAGGTCTTTAGGGCACGTTTCAAACGAGGCCCACTTAGGTCCCAGCTGAAGGGCCAGTGCAATTAACGCTTACATGAACATCAACGTTCGTGTCTTGTCTGCTCAGGCGCAGGCCCAGATCAAGGCATTGCAGGCGCAGGTTGCTCGACTTGAAGGACAGCTCGCAACCGCGAACGCGACAGCAGCGAGCCCCACTGGATTTGCGAGTGCTCGGGGACGCAAGTCCCTCATGGCGTTCGGCAACCAGATTCAGTGGACTGGCCGACAGCTTCAGTACAACTGGACACTCCCGCTCGTTCTGGCGGGTGGCGCAGCAACAAAGTTTGCACTTGACAACGAGAAGGCTTTCACTCGAGTCAAGAAGGTTTATGGCGATACCGAAGCAGCTGCTGAATACTTCAACAAGCAGGTTGGAAAGCATGCTGATGCACAGTACGGCGCAACCAAGGCCGCGAAGGTATTCGAGAATGAGCTTGGAGCACTCGAGGGCGCTTTCACCGCACTATCTAGTCGGTATGGCGTCGCACAGAAGGATGTACTCAATACCGCAGGCGCTTGGGCCGCTGCGGGCGTTGAAGGTGTAGAGCTTGCCAAGTCCACTGAGTTGAGCATCCAGGCGATGGTCCTCGGTGAAATGGACCTTGCCAAGTCTACCGAAGCGCTTATCTCGATCCAGGCGCAGTACACGCTCAGTACCGAAGAACTTGCACTTGCACTCGCTCAGTTGAACATGGTGGAAAACAGTACCGCCGCCTCGATGCCGAACCTGATCGAGAGCCTTTCTCGATCCGCTGGTGCCGCTCGAGAAGCAGGTGTTGATCTTCGTCACCTGATCGCAATGACTGCGGCTCTTGTGCCAGCCACCGGCTCCGCAACCTCAGCCGGTAACGGCCTCAAGACGATCATCAGCCGCCTGCTTTCGCCCACCAAGGATGCTGCAGATGTTATGCGAGCATTCGGTGTCAATACCGCAGATGCCGCTTGGCAGTCGTCTACCGCTATGGAGCGCTTGACGATCCTTGCGGAGCACATGGGCGACAGCCTGAAGGAATCTGCAGATGGTGGCTATGTCCTTTCCGACAGCCAGAAGCAGGTTGTCGCAACGGTACTAGGTTCTCGTTATCAGGTTAACCGACTCCTCACGTTGATGCGTGAGATGAACGACGAGAATGGCTACTACGCAAAGGCTCTGAAGTCGACCGCGAGTGACACGAAGGTATTCGAGCAGGCACAAGCCGAGCTCAATGCGGTTCTTGAGTCCAGCCCCAAGCGACTCGAGATCATGTGGCGCACCATCCAGAATGGGATGGCTACTGCGATTCAGCCAATGATTCCGCACATCATCTGGCTCGCACAGTCCGTTGCACAACTGGTGACCAACTTTACCGAGCTCGATCCAGCGATCCAAAAGATCGCAATGATCAGCCTGCTTCTCCTGGCTGCGGTCGGTCCACTCGTCAGGTACTTTGGGTCGCTGACCACACTTATCGGCGCGATGATTATTCCATTCGCCGCAATATGGAAGATGTGGCGGAAGGTCACCGATGTCACCAAGGAAGTTGATGGAGTAACAAAGAAGACTCGCCTGAGTTTCTTGTCGCTTTTTGCATCAATCCTGAAGGCCCCCTTCAAGCCCTTTGCAATCCTTGCGGGCGCTGCATTTGGGCTTGTCTCCACGCAGGCAGCAAAGATGGCAGCAGGTGTTGGCAAGGCCAGTATGCTGGCAGCTGGACGCTTTGGCGTTATGATCGCCTTCATGACCCAGACGGTCATGACAGGGGGACTTGTCGCGGCCTTCCGGTGGCTATGGGCTTCCATTGTCGCAACCACTATTGCTGGTGCGGCTCCGGTTGTTGCAGTATTCAAGGCGATGTGGGCAACGATCACGATTCTGTTCGGGTTTGGTGCTCGTGGCTCACTTCTTGCCCTTACTACACTTTCCACAACCAGCAGCGCTATCGTCAGGGCCACGGCGGTTACAAACGTAACCACCTGGAGCGCAATGTGGGCGGGCATGACCGCCTCTGCGGCCGGAGGGGTAACGAGGATTCGCAAGCTTCTCCTCCTGATGGCGAATCCTGCAGCGATGATAAAGGCAATGCAAACGCTTGTCCGTGTCGTTGGCGCAGCGGCAATGAGGATCGTTCCAGCACTCCTTGGTCCCTGGGGTATTGCTATCGCCATTGTCGGCGGCCTACTTTGGGCCTTCAGGGATGACATCGCAAGGATCTGGAACAACGTTGTTGCATACTTCAGCGACAGTACGAGCGAAATGGTTCAATTCGTACTGAAGGCCTGGAACGCACTTCCTCAGGGTGTCGCGAATGCACTTGTTGCCGTGGCGCGAATCGTCCAAAAGGTCGCACTTCAGATTTACGAGTGGTTCTCGTATATCAACCCATTCGCTCGCCACTCCCCCTCCCTGGTTGAGAACGTAACCAACGGCATGAAGGTTGTTGGGCAGCAGTTCGGTAATGCAGCAAGTGTAATCAAGGGGCACGTCAAGGGTGCCTATCGAGACATCAGCGCATTCGGAAAGGCTGTTGCAAGCCTTCTCGGCAGGGCGCAGACTTTTGAGCAGGCAAACCAGCGTCGAAAGATCAAGGCCTTTGCGCCGGGCGCACTTGCAGAGTTCGATCAACTGATTTCTCGACTCAAGCAACTGCAGGGTGATCTTGCCAAGCTTGAGCGGCAGATGAACAAGCAGCAGGCTGTCGTTGACAGGTGGGCCGCTGCAGTGGAACGAGCAAACGCAAAGCTCGACAAGCAGCAGGCAAAGCTCGACAAGCTTGTCGCCACACAGAACAAGTGGCAGGATGCTCTCAGTGAGGCGCAGGATCGTCTCAACTACTTCGCCAGTGCCCCGATCGAGGGCATGGGCGAGATGTCCGACAAGATCTTCGAAAACGAGATGGCCCAGAAGCGCCTCCGCCTTGAGATGATGAGGATGGAGGAGGTCTCGGGCAGCCTTGATGACATCAAGTCCCGTATTGATGCAATCAATGGAGCCCAGGAACTCCTGCGGGGCGAGCAGGCCCATATGCGGAACCTCGGCGCTGGCAGTGAGATCCTTTCTTACTACGACGATCAGATTGCTGCACTTGAAGCAACAAAGCAGCAGCAGAACGAGGCTGCCGAAGCAATCAGCAACCTGTCGGACGAACTTGCTGAGCTTCAGCGACAGGGCGAGATTCTTGACCTTGAGAACAGTCTTCAGTTTGATCCCCTGACTCGACAGATCGAGCAGGCTGCAAATGCAATGAAGGAACTTCCCTTCGATGAGATCATGGCGGGCGTTCAAGGTGCTGCAGCTGACATCGAGAAGTACCAAGCAAAGCTTGATGCCGCCACAGCTGCGGTAGAGAAGCAGCAGGCTGTTATCGACAAGTTGACCGCAGCCAGAGACGCCGCCCAGGCTCGTTTGGATACCGAGGAAAAGAAGCTCTCGAAGATCAAGGAGCGTTACGACGAGGTAGCAAAGGCTATCCGTGACGTCGAGTCTGCTATGTCGGATGCTACCTCGGCAGCGTCGGCACTCGAGAGTGCTACCAAGTCAGGTAAGACTGGCGGAAGCGATCACATCTCGCCTACGATGCAGAACTTCCTTGACGCCGCAGGTGGAAACTTTGCCGACGTTGGTGGCTCGGGGAGTCCCATCAGGACGAACTTCGAAGACCAGACAAAGCTGATCGAAGAGTTTACACAGAACATCACCGACCAAGCTGCTAAGGCTATGGGCGGAATTGACATGTTCGGACCAATCAAGAAGAAGTGGGCTGGATTCAAGGGCTGGCTCGGGTCCGCCTGGAGCTCGTTTACTTCAGCACTGAACGACATGTTCTCAAATATCTTCGGAAGCGAGTCGGGACAGTCTGCAATCACTGGATTCAAGTCTATGATCTCGGGTCTCATTGACTGGATCACTGGAGTTGGGTCGAAGATCGGTGACGCGCTCAAGATTATCTGGGACTTCATTGGCCCAAGTGTTGTCGAAGCAGCGAAGAACACCTGGCTCGGCCTTGTTGACGCCTTCAAGTCAATCGGTTCCGCACTCAAGGAAAGTCTTGGTCCGGCGCTCAAGAACATCGGCCCCGCTCTCGATGGCGTCAAGAACATCATCCTGCTGATTGCCGCAGTGCTCGCTCCTGTTGTCGCATTGATCGTCAAGCTTCTTGTCAACATCTGGGCAAAGGGAATCCGCCCCCTCCTGGCTGGGCTTGGAAAGCTTCTCGCAGGCGCAATTGACATCTTCGGCGGCCTGATTGACATTGTCCTTGGATTCTTCATGCTGTTCAGCAAGGGGAACTTCCAAGAGGGTCTCAAGACGATGGGTAAGGGCGTCATCAAGATCTTCGAGGGACTCATCAAGGGAATCATTGGTGTACTTCAGGCCGGATGGGGAGTCATCAAGGGAGTTGTCTGGGGTGTCATTGACGGAGTCATTGATGCCTTCAAGTGGCTTTTCAAGGTGATTGTTGGAAACTCCATCGTTCCAGACATGGTCAAGCTCATCGTCGTGTGGTTCAAGAAGCTTGGCGCAATCATCGCGTGGGTTTGGAATAACTTTGCGGTTCCTGTTATCAATGCCTTCAAGAAGCTGTTTGGCCTTGTTGTGGCAGGACTCAAGCTCTGGTGGGCCGGAGTCACGCTCGCTTGGACAATTCTGGCAACCGTCTCTGTTTGGGTTTGGGATAACATTCTCAAGCCAGTTCTTGATGTGTTCGTAGAGCTTGGTAAGCTTGTGTTCGCTGGACTCAAGCTTTGGTGGAACAGCGTCAAGACCGCATGGAATGGACTCAAGGCTGCAGGCGGCTGGATTTGGAACAACGTCCTCAAGCCCGTCTTCAATAAGTTCAAGGAGGTTTGGGACAAGTACATCGTTCCATCCCTGCGCCTCTGGTGGCAGGGAGTCAAGAATATCTGGGCTGCCCTCAGGGCCGCAGGTGGCTGGATTTGGGAGAATGTTCTCAAGCCGGTGCTTCAGCGATTCAAGAATCTTTGGAGCAATGTTCGTGAGAGTCTTGCGGGTTGGTGGAACGGGATCAAGACTGTTTGGAACTCGCTCAAGGGCCTCGGGGGCTGGGTCAAGGAGCATGTCATGGACCCGGTTGTCGACAAGATCAAGAGTGCCTGGAGGTCCGTCAAGGACTGGCTGAATGACAATAAGTCAATGCTCACGAAGCCTGTGAATGCGATCGTTAACACTGTCGTAAAGGCAGTCAACACGATCATCAAGGGACTCAACAAGGTTGGTAAGATTCTTCCCGGCAAGGGCTGGAACATTGACTTGATTCCTGAGCTCGCAACGGGCGGCGAGATGCCTGCACGTCGCGCGGCCAGGGGGTTCAAGACTGCCGGGGCACGTGCCATCGTGGGCGAGGGCAAGGCCAATCATCCCGAGTTCGTTATTCCGACTGATCCGACCTATCGCAAGCGAGCACAGAGTCTTCTCGCAGAGGCTGCTAACCGGATCGGCGTTTCGAGTGTTAACAAGAAGCTCGAGAACGCTCCCCTTGGCGCTCATGACGTTCGTGAGTACGCAATGGGCGGCTGGTTGACTGATCGTATCGACAACATCAAGGGTGTTGGCAAGAAGCTCAAGGATATCGGCAAGGGTGCCATTGGCAAGATCATGAACCCACTGTATGACGCGGCTGATCGAAAGATTTCAAGCGTCAACTGGGACCCCGCCGAGATTCCTCCCGAGTGGGCAATCGGCAAGCTCCGTAGTTGGACGAGCAATGCCGACAGCCAGCTCAATGCCGGTAAGGACAAGTACAGCACGCCTGCAGGCGGAGATGTGCCGGTCACCGATCCGGCGAACCCGAAGGGTCGGTCGAACTTCCGTGGAGGAAACTTCTCCAACCTGTTCATTGCGCACCTCAAGAAGGCGGAAGAGCTTTCTAACGCTACGATCCGGGTCATGCAGGGCGGCTTCCGTCCGGCCACGTCCTACTCCGGCACGTCCCATCAGGGGGACGCATTGGACGCACAGGCGAGCGCTGCGTTGATCCGTGGCCTACGGCGCGTCGGCATTGCAGCGGGCGACCGAACTGGCCTCGGCAATTGGGCATCGCACCTACACGCTGTGCCCGGACCTGATTCAGGCTATGCCGCAGGCTCCGCCCCCTGGCAGTGGAATGACTATGTGGCTAAGGGCGGGAAGGCGCAGGCGCTTAACTCTGCATGGGGTCTCAAGGAGGGTGGAATTGCACTCGCCCGAAAGGGTCCGACGCTTGCGGCTATCGGTGATGGTCGCTATGATGAGGCCGTTGTTCCGTTGCCACGAGGCTGGCGCAGTGGCGGTCTTATCGGAACGTCTGAGGAGAGCAAGACGATTCACTTCCACGGGGACCTTTCCTTCCCGAATATCACTGACCCGGATGATGCGCAGAAGTTCCTCGACAACCTCGACAACCTGACAAAGGACTGAGATGACAAACGTTTCACTCGGCGCAACAGCAACTCCGAGTCAGCCGCCGACTTCGACGAACCCGCCTGACGTGGTGGGACATCGCCAGACGTTTACTCAGACTTCGGGCAGGATTCTGTCCCTCGCTCTCAAGGGCGACAACACTATTCGAGTGCTTGCGACTGATGCCGGGTCTGCAACGGCGACCCAGGTCGGAAGTGTTACGATCCCATCTGGGTCTGGCGTTTCCATTCTGACTGGAGCGTTGCAGGCGAACAATGACCTTTGGATCGCAGTTCTTCGATACGATCGCTCCGGGTTCTCGGTTTGCAGGTTTAACAATGCTGCAAATACCTTCTCTGCGTGGGAGACCAGGACCGTAAATGTGAGTGGTACGTCAGTCTATTCTATGGACATGGACGTCACAGATAACAACGCAGTAGTAGTGGCTGTTAACTATGTTCAGCCCGGAGGGCCGACGACGGCAGTTGCAGATATCCACACGCGGACCACTGGTGCAACCTGGGTCACCTCCAATGTTGACACGCTTTCGGCACTGCCTGGATCTGGTGTGGCGGTTCGTCGGGGAGGCTTTGCGATCTCGGTTGTTGCCTTGAACGCCTCTGGTGCTGTACGAAACATGGTGATTGGGACCGGAAGGTCATTCTCGTCTGGCGACCTTGGCGTTCAGTTCATTGCGTTCAAGGTGAACGAGGGGACTGGCGCAGTTACTGCGGTAAACTGGGGCTCGGATCAGTTTGTTGACGACTTTGACAAAGGGGACACTGCAACAACTCCTCGTCGACTGATCAAGATGTTTAGGGTTGGAACTGATCGCTTTGTCGCAGGAGTTGCGCATTCGACAGTAAATCGAAAGGTTTCTCGACTGGTCCTAGAGTACAATGGGACCGGCGGGGTAACGACTCCCTCGGGACTTGGTGCCGTTACCTTTACGGGTGTCGGCGGAGGCTATGGAGCATTCTCGGTTGGGATGGGATATCTCAATTACATTACTTCAAGTTCAATCATTAGCAGTCTTGTCACCTACAGGACGATGTTCTTCTCTTACGAGACAGCGACCTCGGGTCAGAACGGTGGTGACGACTCCCTGAAGTATGGAGTCGGCTGGGGTCCGTTGCCGCTGTACATGGGAAGCGGTGGCGGAAAGACTCCTGCACTATCCAAGCTTCCCGTGGTAGGGACTGCTTGGAGAAATGTCGACCCAGCCTTCCCTTTCCAGTCGACCCTTATGTATGCATCTGTCCCTCTCCCCTCTGGTGGACAGCCGATTGTCACTCTTTCGCCTTCCAATGGTGCAGTACTGGGAAGCTCAAACCCAAGCCTGTCGGCTGGTGTCGATCTTGATCTCAATTACGGACAGTCTCCATACAGACTTCAGTTCCAGTTTGCATCAAATGCGACCTTTACAACGGGACTTGTTGATTACCTCCAGGAGTACGGAAAGAGCAAGTTTGTTACCGGCACAGATACTGCTGGTATTTACACACTGTTCACAGACACACTCCCAGGAAGTTTTGCACTGACAGGCTCGGGCGCGATTTACTTCAGGGCAAGGGTCCGAGACGTCTGGGGGAATGTTGGACCTTGGACTGCGACCCGGACGGTGACCATTGGTCACCCGCCTGTGCCAGTTCTACTTGCGCCTTCAAGCGGATCTTATATCCCCTGGAACGATGGAAACATTGACTTCAGCTGGGCGTTTACTGACCCATCGCCTACGGACACTCAGAGCGCATATCAGCTCGACCTCTACTCAGTAGAGACGAACGAGATGCTTCTGAATACCGGCAAGGTCATCAGTTCGGTCAAGAATCTCAGTTTTCAGATTCTTGATGACAACTACAAGGACTTGATCCTTGAGTGGATGCTTACTCTTTGGGACTCCGAGAATACGATCTCGGCAACATCACCGAGCGTCACTTTCATTGCAACTGATCCGCCCTCGGCGACGATCACCTCTCCTGCAAATGGAGCGACGGTTGCAACTGGAGTTCCTACGATCACATTCTCACTCACCAACGGCGGCGGCCGAGGAATCAAAGAGTACACCGTTGTCATCTCGCAGAACGGTGTAGATGTCTGGAGCAAGAGGGTAACCGGCCTGTTTTCGCCGGGATCATTCAGCGAGAAGGTTCCAACCGGAATCCTGAACAACTACCAGGATTATACGGTGCGGGTGACTGCGGTTGATCCGGTTGGACTGACAGCCGCTTCGGCACTAGTTCCATTCCATGTCGCCTGGGTTCCACCAGACCCGCCTTCGGGTGTGGCGGTGGATATCGCTCCGTACAATCAGATTGACGAAGGCTACGTGAGTGTAACGTGGGACGATCTGGCTCGAGACCCTGATTACATCGCGTACCTCGTGTACCGCAAGAGTGATTTGATTGATCCCGGCACGCTTGCTGTCATCTCCGAGGGGGATCTTGAACTGATCTACACCGAGTACGAGATTGGTACGGGGTACGAGTTCAAAGATTACTTTGCGCCGTCCAATTACAAGGTCAGTTACCTCGTGCGACAGATGATTACTCGGGATGGCCAGGATATGGTCAGTGACGACGACAGTCTTATCGCTTCGTATCCACAGTCGGATGGCTACTGGTTGATCGAACCTGACTCGGACAATGCCGATGCGGATGCATTCAAGCTCTCGATCGTTACTGGTGACACATTTGTTGACGAACAAGAAGAGTCCGAGACGGTTGTTATCGGAAGGGGACGTCGAGTCGAGCGTGGAGACTACCTGGGAGTCAAGGGCACACTGGAAGCACAGATTCGAAGCACCGGAGGAACGTCGGCACGACAGAAGAGGCTTCAACTCCTGCAGATTCAACAGGCCGACTCCCCTCTGTGGCTGCGGAATCCCTTTGGCGACTGCTTTAGGGTTAGCGTAAGCAACATGTCCGTGACGAGGGTTGCAGGAACCGGAGCATCTGAGTTCTGTGACATTTCCATTCCATACTCGGAGGTTGCTCGATGACCACCCAGTATGAGTCCTTTAGGGAGCCAGTTCGCACTACGTTTAGTGGCGGGACCGTTCCTTCAGAGGTTGTTGATGCGATCGAGGCCTCGGTCGTAAAGGTTGTTCGACGAGTTGAGATCTTTGAGTCAGATGGACGGACTCCCTGGAACCCGAACAGTACTGATGACCCTGGCTTCCAGAGGCTTAAAGATGGCACCGTGAGTGTCAACTACGGCTCCGACGAGCGACGAACACTTGATCTGACGATGGACAATGAAGATGGACTTTTGCGACCAGACTTCGATGGTGGACTTTGGTACGACAAGATCATTAAGGTCTTTCGGGGTGTTCAGTATCAGGGGAGTGCTGTTGCTCCCCGTGTCGTTTTGATCGAGGCCACAAGTAATGCGAACGTGAGACTTATTCGCAGAATCTTCTCATCTATCGGATTCGTCAAGTTTGATTACCTGCCCGGAGCCAGTTCTCTTTCGGACCTTTCGGACTACACGTACGTTGTATCCTTTTTGCAGGCAACGGCAACAGCTCGCTCTCCTTTTCTCAAGAGTCTTTGGGCAAGCGGGAAGAACATCATCACGATTGGAACGGCATCTTCTCATTCGCTGATTCCTGCATATAGCAACAGTACTGCCGTTACACCTGCAAAAAAGTGGAGTATCTCTCAGCCCGTAACAGATTCGCCCGCACGGGGCGCATTTACCCCCGAGGAGACGGCGACCACGGCCACGGGAGCCCTTCCCACCGGCCTAGCGTCCGGCTCCGTGGCTATCGCTCGTTCATACGGGGAATTGGGGTCGTCGGGGTTTACAGCGGCGCTAGCGACGCACGCAAACGGGGCGCGCTGGTTTGACCTTCACATGCCAGTGATCGGTGAGCAGTCTCAGAAACTGATGCGAGCTGTTCTGAACTACATGCGTGGCTACTCCTCGCGAATCATCTGGGAAACACAGATGGGCGAGTTCATGATCGACAACATTTCGGAAGACAACTTCCCGTCCGAAGTCAAGGTTACGGGTCGCGACTACACCAAGAAGATGCTTCTGTCCAAGTTGGGACAGACTTCGACCTTTGTCATCGGAACCAGACTTCGTGACCTCGTGATCGGCCTGGCCGCGTCATCAGGAGTCGACACTACCCGAATCAAAGTCTCTATCGGCAACGAGACGCTTTCGAGTGATATGTCTTTCGATCGAGGCACTGACCGATGGTCTATCGCAAAGGGTGCCTGCGAGGCCTATGGATATGAGATCTTCTTTAACGCCTTTGGTGAACTTGTTGTGCGCAAGTTTATTGACCCCACCACTGGACAGACTTCGTGGACCTTCAAGACGGGGTACGAAGAGGATGCATCTGGTGCAAACCTTGTGAAGTACAATAGGGCAGTCAATGACAGCAACATCTACAATCACATCATCGTCACAAGCGACCCCTCGGGAGACGAGGATAGACTTCCGTACTTCGGGGAAGCCAAGAACGAGGACCCGACCAGTCCTACCCGGATTCAGAGACTCGGTCCACGAACCCTCCCTGTAGACACCGGCTGGCTGGGGTCCGACGCTGAGTGTGTTCAATATGCAGTTGACAGACTCAAGATCACCGCGCTAGAGTCTTACGAAATCAGCTTCGAGTCGATCTATTACCCGTGGCTGGAGTGCGGCGAGATTGATGAAGTTCTCGATCCAGATAGGTATGACTTTGAGCCGACAAGGTTCTTGATCGACAGCATCACTTATCCTCTTGCGCTTGGAAACATGAGTGCAACTGGAAAGCGAATCACTTTCGTCGGCAGTGCCGGAACGCCGGAAACCATCTAGGAGAACCAGTGGCAAACTTTGGCGACCAGAGGTACGCTCAGCAGTTCCGTGATCGAATCACGAGAATTGTCAAGGGCGTACTCAACGAAGAGCGCCCTGAGCCCCGGCTTGGCAAGGTTTACAGTTTTAACTCGTCTGAAAACACAGCCTTGGTTCTCTTTGCGGGAGAGACTGTAGACAACCTCGTCAAAGTCAGAGTGGCTCTTAATATGCAGCCCGTGACAGTGATGAGTACTTCCTTCGAGGAGCTCGGGTACGATGCCCCCGGAGACATTGCTCGTGTATTCGGCAAGCCGGGGTCTTATTATATTCTTGGTTACTATTTGGGCGGCGCGGTCTGGGGTCCAATAGGCCCAGAAGGTCCCCAGGGACCTGAGGGACCCGGAGGGCCAATCGGTCCCCAGGGGCCGACTGGTGTGACGCTAGGTTCGCCTCGAAGGTGGCGATCTTCTGTTTCGTATGTGACTGGCGACACCGTGGGGTACGCTGGCAAGGTCTATGTCGCACTGTCGAACAACCTGAACAAGTGCCCTGGACTCACTAGCACCGTCTGGACGCCAGTGACTGGTGCCGATGCGAACGCTTGGTCAGATCTCGACCCCCGTCTCGGCGGCAACTCGCTGATTGCAATATATGAAACGTTTTGGGGTGCAAGTGCCGTATTTAGTACAACGAAGACAGCGGGCGAATTTGAGACCGGGACGCAGGCTCTAAAGATTGTTATTCAGGGTGGCGGTAACCAGCGCATCTATGCACGTGATGACGAGAATATCGTCAAGGGTGGTGAGTTAATTCGGGCGACCGTGAGAGCAAAAAGTCTCGTAGGCCCAATGACCCTACAGCTCGCACTTATTCAGAACGACGAAGGCGGGAGCCCCGAGCCATTTCAGACTGGCGTTGCGCAAACGAGCGCCATCGAGGGTGCTCAAAATATCTCGACTTCGGGCTGGACTACCTATACTTTTACCATGAAGGCAGTGAACGCCAAGCCTCGAGCAAAGGTCCACTTTCTCTTTGGCAACTATGGCTCCGAGGAGCGCACTGTCCTTGTCGATCTCCTAAAGATCGAACGAGTGACCGATCCGCTTTCGGTCGCACGAGGCGTTGCCGGTTCAAGAGTCTCGCCAGCAGCAAACACTTGGACCGTTGTTCCTTTGGCAACCTCAGTCGAGCTTACGAGTGACATGACAATCGTAAGCGATCACCTGAAGATCTCTACTCCAGGCCTATACCAGTTCAACGTGAGACTTCAGACGGGAGCTCTTACGGCAGTGCGTCACCTTTGGGAGATGACAACAGAGACTGCGACAGGTAACGCCGTAACGGACCACGACAACATCTTTCGAGTTGACGAGCAAAACTCTTATGCAAGAACGCAATGCATGGAAATCTCGGTGATTGACAGGATCACCGAAGCAGCTCCTTTCTTACGAGTTCAGGCTTATCATGGCGCCGGTTCTCAGGGTATTGAAGTGGCAAAGCTTAGTGCAATAAGAATCGGAAGTTAATGCCGAGCCATTTGATGCTTGACATCAATAGTGCTTGACGACTAATCTTAGCAGATCGCCCACAAACAGGAGGAAAACATGAGTTCCAATCTTGTTCCGATCCAGCCGCCAGAGAACATTCTGACGGATCTGGTCCCGGTGAACAAGCGCAAGCGAGTCTACGCGGCCTTCGGTCTCGTCGGCTTCTTGATCGGCGCCCTCGTGGTCGGGTTCTTCGCGGCCAAGGGAGAGGTCAGCGCCGAGGCGCTCCCCACCTGGCTCGTCGTCGCAATCGCGGTCTACGGATTCGCAACGCCTTTCTTCAGCAAGCTGGCCCGTGACAACGCCGTCCCGGTCGGCCACGAGGCTGAGGTCATCGTCGCGGCATCCGAGGACACCCCACTGGCTGGCAACGATGGCTGAGTCGCGAGAGATCGAAGTCGACGGCCTCGCGGTCGAGGTCGATGAGACTGAGTACGTGGCTGATCCTGAAGCGGTCGTCGCCTCGGTTCGCGCCGCTCGAGCTGAACTTCGGCTCGAGCCTTCCGACGAAGAGTATGTCGACTTTGACGGAGCCGGTGGCGACGAGGTCGAGGACGAGGGAGTCGAAGACGACGAGCCCTTCGAGACCGACTTCTTCGCGCTTGACGAGGAGGCCGACTGATGCAGTGGTCTGACGTTGTCTCCTATCAGGGGCGAAAGGTCAATCGAGGAACGAAGGCGATTCTCGATGCCGCAAACATCATCCTGAAGTCGAAGCGCTACGGTGGCGAAACTTCCCCGGTCACCGTCGTGCAGGGCGGCTACAACAAGGGTGGTGTCGTCCAGAGTGCGGGCACGCACGACGGTGGAGCGGCCTTCGACACGAGCGCCTTCAACATCAAGAATCGCGAGCGGTTGTTCCGCATTCTTGGCGTTGGGTACTACGACCGCCTCGCAATCCGTGGCGTCTGGGCGCGACACGGACACGGAATCGTGGACGGCGACGGCACCGCAAGTCGTGGCGCGAAGGCGCAGATCGTTTCGTACCACAAGCGCCGAAATGCCCTTGCCAACAACGGCCCGGACACCGGCTACAAGATGCTCGTCTTCCCGCTGTTCGTCGCCCCGTGGAAGGCGAACGGCAAGCCCGGCGTCTTCTACCTGAAGAAGAACCAGCGGGCTTACGAGCAGCCCACCACGAAGTCGAAGGTGCTTCGAAGCCTGAACAAGGGCCAGAAGTTCACTGTCATTGCCCGCCTTCGGGTTGGCAAGACGTACTGGGGAATCAACCAGAACGGCCTGCTTGTCCCGATGTCGTCGCTGGTTTCCAAGAGGCCCAAGACGAAGTAGTGACATGATCAGGCCCGTGACTGAAGGAGACGCACTCTTGAAGGCTGTGACCATCAACAGGAGCTGGCGAATCCCTCAGTACACGGGCTTGGTCATGTCAGGTACTTTTCTTCTGATTGAACCCAGCACCCTCGTAGTCGAGCAGGTAACAAGGTTTGTGGCGGTGGCGTGGGCCGTTGGCATGATCTTTTCCGCCTGCGTGTGCCTCTATGGTGCATTTACAGATAAGTGGATAGGGGAGTACGCAGGCCTCCCGCTATTGGCGTCGGTGATTGCCTTCTATGGCGTCTCTGCTATAGTCTCGACTCAGCCCGGTGGAGGCCTAGTTAGGATAGCCTTTGGGATTGTCCTACTCTCATTTGCTTCAGGCCTTGTTGCCCGCTGGCGGGACGTGAGAAGCGTAAGAAAGTTTGCAATGATTGTCGGTAGCAAAGACTACAAGGGAGAGTGATAGTGGATACCGGCGATCTGCTTCAGATGCTCCTAGGTGGCGGTGCGGTTGCCACAATAGGGGCCTTGTTTCAGGGCATTAGGTCACTACAGGGCGGGGCAAGGGCAAGGGAGCGAGAAACAGTCGCTGAACTCGTGAGGCAGCGCAAGGAAGCGTGGCGCGACCGAGATTATGCCATTGACCTCAGGGACTACTGGCGAAACTGGGCCGGAACGGTTGAGTTCCACGCTCGCCAGGCAGGCGTCAAACTTCCAGAGAAGCCGAATGAGCCAAAGGCCCCTGAGGAGGGGGACTGATGAACATTACCGACGACCCTCTGAAGCAAGTTGATGCAGCGCAGCGCAGGCGAGGATGGTGGTACCTTCTCGCCGCACTGTGCTTCGGCTTGCTCACCACCCTGGGCGCGTTCGCTCTCCACGAGGCCAGCATTGCACGAGATAAAGTCACAGACTTCAAGGCTGGGGCGCAGGAGCGCACGCTTCGAATCGAGAATCTCGAGAGTGCGCTTGAGGCGCAGCGGCGTCAGTTCGAAGCCTGCAAAGACAAGGAATCAACAGCCCCCGGTTGTGCAACAGCAGTAGCGCCGCCAGCAACAGAGATCGGGCCTCCAGGACTTCCGGGCATACAGGGCCTCGCGGGCCGTGACGGACTTAACGGATCTCCAGGAGCAGATGGTGCGGACGGTCGGGACGGTAAAGACGGGCTAAACGGTGAGCCCGGATCGACCGGAGCAACCGGAAGCGCAGGCAAGGATGGCTCCAGCGGCACCGACGGAAAGGATGGTGCCACTGGAGCCACTGGCCCTGCGGGGAAAGATGGCACTGACGGAAAGGACGGCGCAACCGGGGCAACCGGTGCCACCGGCCCCCAGGGTCCGCCGGGAACCTTTCCTTCAACACTTGTTCTTCGTTACGAAGGAAGCATCTTCACCTGTACACTAGGTACAGACGAGTCCTACAACTGTGTTATCTCGGCCAGTCAGCCGGACTCCAACTCGGAGGAATGAAGTCACACCGAGCACAGATGACTGCACCATGAGCACACAGTAGTGCGTGGTCCATCACACTCGGAGGCGGTCCCGGCGCAGGGCCGGGATTTCCTGTGATCTGGCATCCGAGGATATAGAGAGCCTCGGCTTCACTGAATCCCGCATTGATGTTTGCCTGATAGACCGAGTGAAACTCGATTCCCGTCGCCTCGGCAGGCGAGATCGGATCGTTAGCGGATACCACGAGGATCAATCTCCACTCGTCCACCCTGGGCAATGAGCTCACTCAGTACGGGGTCGCCAAGGAGAATCGACTTGCAATTCTCCGAGCAGTAACCCTGCCCCTTGTTGATGCTCACCTTGATGGCCTTGCCACAGTTCTCGCAAACTTCTTTTGCCATGTCTCCTCCTAGAGGATAGTCTTCTTCGGCTTGATCTTCAGCTGAAGGTTTCCGTTTGTCCATGTGATCAGTTCCTGAAGCTTCATCCGCATCTCAGCGTCAAGTGACTCATCCTTGATGATCTTTTCGAGATTTCCGAGTGTCATGCTCCCCATCTGTGCAAACAACTCGGGACCCATAACCTCGGCGGCTTGGTTGGCCGGGAATGCGCGCCGACGACCTACACCGATCTCTACCTGATGCTCCCCGTTGTCCGTGACCCATTCAAGAATCTCGTTTTCGGCTGCGTGACGCATGACCCGATCCTCAAGATCCTCAATGATGCGCTTGTTTGCTTTCATCTGGGCCTGGAGCTTGGAAATCATGTCGATGGACTCGTTCACGTCCAGGGAGTTGACTCCGCCCCCCGCGATGTTCTCCTGCATCAACTTGCAGGAGAACTTCTTGACGCAGAACCCGCACTCTGGGTTCAGCTTGGGACGGACATCTTCGACCTTCAAGTCAATGATGCGCTGTGTCTCACTGCACAAGAAGCGCCAGAATGCGATATTGTCATCACGCGAGAACCAGATGCTGACCGGCTCGTGACGCAACAGGTCAAACGTGACCTTTACCTTCGTGGCCTCCGGGTGCTTGATCTGGATTGCAAGTGCGTAGGCACGAGCCTGAACTTTGCCCTCGAGGTCGTCCGGGGTGATCGGCACGCGAATCGACTTGTAATCAACGACTTCCCAGATCGTGTCCTCGATTTGGTCAACTCGGTCCATGATGTAGTTGAATGGGACCTCATGGACAGTTCCGTCGGGATGATTGTAGGGGACCTTGATAGTCTCCTTGAGCTCAGCCGACTCGACTCCGACCATTTCCTTTGTCCCGAGGTCGGTACGCTTGAACCACCTCTCGGTGAGGTCCAGGCCATCCTTGTAGGTGTCAGTTTCGAAGTCTGTTGTGCCAAAGGTCTGGACATAACTCATCTGATACAGCGTGATGAGGTAATCCTTCTGCTGGGCGCGGGACAGGTGCGCATGGGTCTTCAGAATAAAGACAGCCTTGACGAACTCTTCGAGCCCACCGTGGACAGCCGTACCTACATCAGCCGCCGAGTTACTTTCGCTCGGTATGCGATCAACGTACTCCGCTTTCCAGCGATCCATGCACAGCGCCGCAACCTGCAGCGAAGATGCAGATAGTGTCTTGGGGATCATTTCGGCATCACCAAGGCCTCGGTGTGATGTCCTGTAGTGCATCCACAGGCCTGACACGTACCCTCGGGGTCCTCTTCGCTTTGGACAATCTCGAGTTCGTTCTCGAAGAATCCACAACTGCTGCAGTAGTAACCCTGATCGAGTGCACTCACCTGAGCCAGTGGAGTGTACTCTGTGAGAACAAGCCACTCGTCCAGATCAGAAGCCAACGCAGTAAGTCCATTTGCACGAGCGACCTGCGCGTACTGGGCGAGCGCTTCTCGAGCAATCGGATCATGCTGCACATCGAGCACGAAGTACTTGCAGTCAATGTGCTTTCCCTCGGGATCAGAGATCTTCCGAACCTCGTATCGAGTTCCAAGTCCCTCGCCCTCGGCATCGACAACTTCTGTCTCTTCGACTTCATCACTCATGATGATTCACCTTTTCTTGATTGTTCCAGCCCAGATTCCCGAGGAGTCTGTCCTGTTTCGATATTCGTCACATTCTTTTCTAACAGGACATGTTACGCAAATAAGCTGCGCAGTTGTCTTTGGCTCTCCCCGCTTTGGAAACCAGGGGTCTACTTCGGAACCTTCTGAGCGGCGGGGGGCCTTACCGGCGCAGGCGGCAAGCTTGGTCCAGTCTTCGGGTCCGAAGAGGAAGTTTGCGACGAGGTCTCGTCCTCGGGGTCTGTCGGATTCGAGTTCGTTTGACCTTGCTCGTTCGACTTGCTGTTCTTCCCACTCTCCGAGTCCACAGCCTCTTGCGGGCTCACCTGAGTCGGAATCGGCGGCGATACGGGGAGGGCAGGGGTCTCCGACACGACGGGCGCAGTCTGCTGCTGTGAGTCCTGTGTCTTTGATTCCACATACTCCAGAGCAGATGAGTCTTTTGGGGCCGGAGGTTCAACCGGCTCCTGTTCCTGTGCTTCGATCTTGACGGGGTGGGCGCGGAAGTCCTTGTCGACTGAATGCTTGTATCCGAGTTGGACAGGGCTGAGCTCTCGCGGCTCGTTGGGCTCGGTCATGAGATGTACTCCTGGGTAGGAAGAATGGTCTTTGTCGGATCGTACCGTGCCGATGATTGACGGGGAAGCCGCTAGTACGATAACGGCGTGTCGGAACTAGTCAGTCACCGAAGCCGAATCCTTCCTCGACCGAATCCAGCCGTGCCTTGGCCTTTTCGTACCGCGCAGGGTCCAGTTCGATGCAGACTGCGTTCCGGTCAATATTCCTCGCCGCCACGGCGAGACTGCCCGATCCGCCGAACGGGTCAACAAGGAAGTCGCCCTTGACCGTAGACTGCTTCATGAGCATCTCCAGGAGCCACCCCGGCTTCTCGTGGGGGTGGATCAGCTTGTCGGGGCGGACCTGAGGGCCTCGAATGACACTGTTCCTCCGCTCGCCGGTCTTTTCGCGCCGCCCCTTCTGGAAGAACATGATGTACTCTCCGCCCATTCCCCAGGGGCAGTTGAGGTCACCCATGCCGGGTCCGTCCTTCTCCCAGTACAAGACAGCTTTTCGCTGGAGTCCGAACTGTGGCATGAAGTCATCCAGCATGATGAGCCATTCCTTGAGGACCTGATGCGAAGTGAAGACGTAGCAGTCCGCGTTGTCTTTCAGCTTCGGAAGGAGTACACTCATCACGCCCTTGAAGATCTCGATTGCCTGTTCGGGCGTCTCGTCATTCATGATCTTGGTGGCATGGGCTTTTCCATGATCCGTGACAGCCATGTTGGACTGATTGTCAACACCGAACGGCGGATCGGTGATGATGCAGTCGACCCACTTGAACCTCTCACAAAGTTCTCGGGAGTCTCCTTGCCAGATCTGATGTACTGGGGGCATCTGGGTCTGCGTCAAGGTACAATTCCTTTTCATTGAGTGTGTCCAAGGCTATCTTCATGAGGCCAAGAACGTTGAATCTTTTTCTTGGAAAGTTGTGTACGGCTCGCTGATACATTGCAACACCAGCTCCCGTGTTTACTGCAATCTGAACAGAATAGTCACCATACTCCGGGTCAGTGGAGGTTGTCAAGTTCTCCATGCGAATGTGAGCAAGTTCTCTATTCTGCCCACTCCCGAACCATGCAACTACTTCGATCATTACCAGACCCGCTCTCCGTCAAAGTGCGCTTTGCTGTGCTCTCTTTTGCGGATGCACTGGCTCGCTGTGTAGGGGTCCTGTAGGACGAGCTTTGATTCGCAGCGGTGATCGAGTAAGACATTGTCACCCGGAAAGCTGGGGTTGCACCTGTGTTCATGCGACTCCGAGCAGATGGGACACGTCATTACGACTTCAGCGGAATCTGCAACTACGTTGACAATAGGCCTGTTGACATAGAGCGTTGCACGAACGACATCTCCCGGCTCGATACTGATACTCAATTCCGAGATGTTCGCGAGCGCTTCACCGTCCTCCGTGAGAACGACCGTCCCCTGGCCGGTCCCATCTGAGTGAATGCTGATCTTCTTGCTCATGACGGCCCGGACCAGTCGTTGTTAAACCCGGCAACCTCGATTGCCGTCGCCCGAACAGAGTCCATGATGTCCAGTGGAATCCGAAGGTGAATGGGAATCGGTTGCCAAGTCTCGGCGCGAATCACGATGCATGGCTTGACGTCAGGCCCCTGTTCGACAATCTCAGACTCGACGTGACGCACATCTCGATCGTTCCCAATCAAGACTCCCTGCAGCGCATCTTCCAGAGCCTTTTGCATATTTGTAGCGTCGGCGACGTGAGCAGAAGCTTTCCTGCCAGACTCCGAGACGTACGAGTCAAGGCGCCGCCAGAAGAAGAACTGGAGATCGTACAAGCCCTCGGGGAGCGAGAGCTTTCGATCTTCAAGTTCAGCTCGCACCTCTTCCTTGAAGGTATGGACGGCGTTATTTCTGCCCATGCGAGGGTACATCTTCCCATTCTTGCGCCCAAGGGAAAGCGGGCCGACAGCCCACGGCTCTGGGTTGATGTCCAAGTAGATCCAAAGGCTTTCGCTCATTTCCTGAAGCCTCCGCGCAAGACGGCCCTGGTGACGGCCGCCGCTTGGTGTTTCCAGTAATCCTTGTCGACATCACTCATCTCATCCCAGTCATCTGTCGCGAACCTCTGAGCCAACCACTCAGGAAGGGTCGAGTCATCGAGCAAATCAGACATCATCTGATCCGTGCCAGACTTCATGAGCCTTGTGGCAAACGACTCTTTCTCGCCTGTCCGGTCATGCTCGATGGGCGCGTCGTCACTTGCAGTCTGCCAGTCCGGCCACGTCCGAGCGCGGTTCTTGATCTGCTTTTTGTGATAGGCCTCGAGAATCTGGGGCGCCGAGTACCCAGCCCTCCAGGCTCCATCGACTGCGAGAATCATCACGTCGATCCATTCTTCGAGATCTTGGTAACCGCTATTCTCGATCTCAATGAGCTCTTTTCGGATATGCTCAACAACTCCCGGCCTCATGTTGGGTCCGAAGGTCTCTGCTGACCACTCGGCCTGGCTTTCGATTGCGACAGCATCGAGTGCGTCGCCCGACTCCATCAGGATCGTCAGACCAGCAGCCTTTGCGACTGCAAGCTCTGTTGTTGCTCCACTCGACTTCTCGAAGCCCTTGAGCATGTAAATCGCGTCACAGTCCAACAGTGCTCGCATGTCGGTCCTCATGTAGCAAGGCGCGGTGTGCGGAGCCTCCTCGCCGTCGCCAGTCTGTCCCGCTGGGGCACCTGGAGGACAGTCTCCGAGGTGATCGTCTGGGTCCACGTCATGAGGGTTGACCGGAAACAGGCCAAGTCCCTTGAGTCGATTGAATGCCCTCCTGAAAGAGATGATGTTTCCGTTCGGGTGACCCGCGATTGGCCCAGCAATGTAGACTGACCTGATTTCCTTCATGCCTATTTCCGTCCGTTCTAGCGTTCGCTTCTAGGTTGGTGGTGTCATTTACCCCGACGACGCCCAGAGGGGCGGGAACCGCCGCTCCTGGGGCGCTGGGGGGCGGTTGTGCCGGTTCCAGTGCCGTGGCCGATCCACGAAGCGGCGGTGTAGTTGTGGTGAGCCTGCGCCGCCGTCTCGTTCTTGGTCTTTGCGTGACTCGTGGGGATATCTCCCGTGAAGACTGCAACAGCTTTGTCTCCGCAGTCACCAGACTGACACTCGTCGTCGTAGGCTCTTCCGCACTCGGGGCAAACTACAAGCATGTCACCCCTCCTTCTTTGAGTCTGGACTGCCCGCGACCGTGAGACCAAGACCCACCACAAAGATGAGTCCGATTCCGATCAACCTGCGGGCGTCCATCTCTGGCGCAAAGGCCAGCAGCAGTGACGCCAGCAGCATGACGACAATGCCGACAACAAGGAACTTCAGTTTCAGCTGATCATTCATCATCAGCTCCCTTCTCTAGGTTTCGTGGCATGATGAGAACTTCGTAGCCTGATCCACCATCGAGACGGACAGGCTTCTTTGGCATACCTTCGGTGTACCAAAGAGTCACCTCGGCATTCGGGGCAGCCCGGAGCGCGGAGACGATGTTGTCAGGCGTGAATCCGACATAAAAGCGACCATGAACTGCTTGACCCGGAACCTCGAGAACGTTTCCGAGAAGACCCAATTCTTGGTCCTCCATGAGGACGGCGACCTCCTCCTGGCCGAGGATCATCTTCAGCAGGGGTGTACGGTCTCGCTGTCCCATGACCATTGCCTGCTCAATCATCTCGAGCAGATGCTCACGATTCACCATGACTGCATTTGCCTCATCGCGCTTGATGATTCGCTCGATCGGAGGATACTTCTGTCCGTAGATGGTTGCCATGATCTGAGTCGACTCATCGGGCATCACAAGAAGATGTCGCTCTGTTCTGCCGATCTTGACTTCACCAAGCGCCTTCATGAGTGGAGCGAAAGTTGCCGCCGGGATAGTCAGAGACTCCTCTGTGAAGTTTGGAATCTCACAGGGTGCCATTGCAACTCGATAGTTATCAGTCGCACAGACAACAGTTCCATTGAGGTTGACTCCAGTCAGCGGAGGGGTTCCACTCTTGGAGGCAGCCCACTGTACCTGCTGAAGTCTGCCGCCGAAGTCCGAAACGGGCGTGAGATCATCAGGATCGAATGCATCCCACCTGGAGTAGTAAGTAGGGTCCTGAAGTCGAATCGTTGCCCTCATTCGCTTCTGGCTGATCTTGAGCTGATTGCCGTCCTGAAGAAAGGTGGTGTTGGCACCGGACTGGACGGGAAGCTTTGAGCAAATCCCGTCCAGGAGGACGCTCGGGAGAAGCCAGACGCACGAATCGCCTTGGATCTCAACAGAATCCACGATCTCCATGTAGAAGACTTCTGTGTTATTGGCGCGCACAGTCACCTCCCCACTCTGTGCATCGACTTCAACCAGAATGCCAGCGGCCTGATCAAAGGCCGACCCCTTCGTAGGGGCGATCCGAGCCGCTTTGCTGATGACGTCACGAATCGTGGCATTCTCGAAGATAACCTTGGTCATTCGTCCTCCAGTAGGTCGGCGTGCTGCTTGATCTTCAGGACAAGCTCTTCGAGTGTCCGGGCCGTCAGCTCGATCCTTGCCAGCCTTCCGGCTGATGTTCGCTCTGGCTCATCAAAGTACCCATTGTCATTTGCAGTGACAGTTGTACGCGAGCGTTGCACTTCGATGGATACAGAGTACGTACTGTCGAGTACCCTGAACTCGTTTGGCGTTCCTTTTCCGCGTGACACGTCAATCCTCCACTCGCATGAAGTGCTGCCGGTACTGCAGGTACTCTTCGATGGAGGCATTGATGTCACCCAGTACGCGGTGATCTGCCTCGCGATTCCTCCAGTGAGACTGGAGGGTCTCAAAGAGGACAGGGTTGTTCGCTCGACACAACTCCTTGACGGAGCTGATGTCGATATTCCTGTAGGAGAGCGCTTCGTTCAGACGGGGAAAGTGAACCAAGGCAAAGGGGCGATCAAGGCTGCCGATCGAGTTTCCCATCATCGGAATCTTCCGAGGCTCGCATCCGTTCTCGAACAAGAACTCTTCCGCCTCCTCATCAACAGTGGCCCGGCTGTAGGGAACAGCTGAAGGCAAGTCTGGAATGTGCATAAGTGCATCCCACAGTCCAGATGCATCGTGCATTCTTCGGACGAAGTCGTTTTCCAGTCCTCGCCGAATGCCGACCGCGTAGTCTTCAGTTGGCTCCCAGAGGAGCCATTCCTTGTAAGCAAGCGTCTCGCCATGCTTGGTGATGAGCGAGATACCCAGCTCCAGCGGGACATCTTCATTCGCCTCAAGGCCGGTCGTCTCCATGTCGAGAACTGCGGCAAAGATTTCCTTATCCATGCTTTTCCTCCAGATGCTTTTTCAGGGTTGATTCCGAGATGAGGTAGGCCCTCCCTGGCCGCGCTGCCTCTATAACTCCTTCGCGCAGCCAGCGGCGAACGGTGTGCGTACTGACACGGCAGATCTCTGCCACCTCGTCTGTTGTGTACAGCTTTTCATTCATCTTTCGATCCGTTCGATGTATTCGTTCCAGACGCTGTCCAGTGCGACCTCGTCCCACGCGATCCTGACCCAGTTAACTTCGAGTGCAAACCAGTGCTGTCCGCAGACTGTGATCTTCTTGTGGTTTGATCGAATGATGTTATTTCCGATCTTGATGACCCCAAGCACATTGAGGTATCCGTACCAGACGCCCGAACTATAAGTCGGGAGATTGAAAGTCTTAATGAGGTCGGTCGCATCATTAAGTGTAAAGTGATCTGGCACTTCCTCCCTGGGTACTTCGACTGGCTCTTGCGGCCAAAAGACCATCCCGACTGTTCCAGCCCATCGACAGACGAAGCACTCGGGAGTGCTGATTCGCTTCTCTTTCGAGATGTCCATATCATGCCGCAGCCTTATCCCGCAACGCCGCAAGCAACTTCTGCTTGAAGTCAACGTCGTTGACAATCGTGCCAAACAGTTTGGACTTCGACTTCAGCACCTGCTCAACTCGAGTCTCGATGGTTCCCTTCATGTGGTACTCGAGAACCTGAACGGGCTGGGTTTCCGACGCGCCGATCCGATGGCAGCGGTCGATGGCCTGCTGATTCATTCCAGGTGTCCACAACTTGTCAAGAAACTGAATGTGCCGAGCCGCCGTCATATTCAGGCCAACTCCAGCAACCTGCAGCATACAGACTACGGCACCAGCCTTGGGGTGCGAGCCCCATGACTTGACAATAGGCTGTCGATCGTGCTGCGGAATACTCCCGTTCAGCTCCCAGATCGGAGCGTCGGGAAGTGCCTTGTCGAGACGCTCACAGAATGCTTCCTGTACATCTCTGAACTGGGTAAAGACCACAACTCGGTTGCCATTGGAGATGATCTCTACCGCGTCCTCAACGGCGACATCAAGCTTTGCAGAATCGTCTTCACCTGTAAATGAGAGTGTCGTTCCGCAGATCTGCTTGAGTCGAAGAAGCTTTGTGAGGGCATTCTCGATCTCGCTCGGGTCCGCCTGTCCGACGATAGGGATTTCCAACTTGGACTCAACATCGTCATACAGCTTCTTTTGCTTTTCGGACAGATCGAGCCTCTTGATGATCGTCTGCACATCAGGAAGGTCGAGCACGTCCTTCTTGAGGCGACGAATCATTACGGACTTGAGACGCTCCTGGAGTTCCTTCTCGTTCTTGACTCCGATGATCTGCTTATCCTGGAATCCTCCGAACACACAGTATCGGTTTCGGAACGTGTAGTACTTGGGATAAGCAATCGGATCGACCAGATGAAGAATGCCCCAGAGTTCATCAACCTTGTTCAGCATCGGAGTACCCGTCAGCATGAAGTACCTGTTTGCACGGAGCTTGTGGCACGCCTGGGTGCGCTTGGCCTTCGGGTTCTTGAGGTAATGCGCCTCGTCAAAGATCGCGATGTCAAACTTGATCTTGTTCAGCTCGTTAAGGTGCTTGATGATCTGCTCGTAGTTCGTGATGAGCACACGAGGGCCACTTGCGTCCTCGAACTCCTGGAGCTGAAGGCTGCGCTTGGCGGGCGTGAGCGCCTTCAGTCGTTCGGGTCGCTTCGGATCAATACTCTGGCCGAGGATCATCGTTGGGATTCCGGTGAACTTCTCGAACTCGTCGGACCAGTTTCCCTTCAGGGTGATCGGCGCAATAATGATGATCTTTTCCGCCCAGCGCTTCCCGTTGGTTTCGCGGATCACGTCTCCCGCAGCCACGGTGATAGCCTGCAGAGACTTTCCTAGCCCCATGTCGTCGGCCAGGAGAAAGTTTCTCATTCGCATCATGTCGCGAACGCCAGTGATCTGGTGCTCATAGAACTGAACTTCGTCCTTGAGCCAAGGCTCCATGCTCTTGCGGACTCCGTCACGCACTTGGTCAGTCATCAGAATCCCACAATCGCAGCAATGAGAACGAGCTGAAGGATCAATCCGAACGCAACCCCAAGCCAGAAGTAAAACCAGTTGGTCATGACTCCTCCAGGCCGGGGAGTGGCTCCTGGTCGGGAGACTGGCCGTCGATCACCTTGTTTATGCACTTGGCGTGAGCGATCTTGCCGGTCTGCTCGCGCAGTACTGGCGACTGTGACTTTGGGCCAGTAACCCAGGAGGACACTTCTCGGTAGGTTGCGTCTGGATCGTCCACCTCTTCGGGCGTCAGTACCTCAAAGCACAAGCAGCACCTGTGAGTTACGTGTGATTCTTCTGGCATTTACATATCCTTCCTAGCCCGACTCTGGCGCGACTCAGGTCGATACATTCAGTGCATTGTCTGTCTTTGCACTTAATGCAGACAAACTTTGGTAGCCCAGTCCCATGACTGGGGCTGCCGTTCTTCATCCCCACTTCGTCTTATCAATGCAGATCTGACAGCCTTCGGCTCCGGGGGCTCGGCGCATTCGGTCCGCAAGGTTCGGAAAGACATGACCACAATCGAGGCAGGCGACCGGTCCATCTTCATCTTCGCCAGTCGGTGCAACGTTGTACTTTTGACAGTTGTCGAGATATTCGGTGATTGACCCCTGTGTGGCATCATGCCCCTCGGGAGGCAAAAGATCTTCAGGGTTGTGACTCTCGCCGCAGGGGCAGGAGTCAAACTTCAGATGCTGCATCGTTGCGATCTGTCCACGGAGGTAGGGTCGAACCTCGTCACTTTCTGACGAAGCGATGATGAGGTCAAGAACCTCGAGCTGCTCGTGGCTCAGGTCAAGCATGAATGCGTTCACTGCGTGAATCTTGTCCTGGGAGTGCATTCTGTGATACTCCTGATGCTCTTTGATTCTGTTTGCAAGCTCTTCAGGAACTGGCATGAATCCAAATCCTTCAGTCATAACGTCTCCTTGATGCTTGATGGGGAAGGGTGGCCCCAGCCCGTCAACTGGGGCCACCCCGTTTCTTGCCGTGTTGTCAGAACGGCAGTTCTTGTCCAGCCGGGGGCGGTGCCTGCTGCTCGGCCACCGGGGCGGCTTGTGCGGGCGGTGCCTGCTGCACGGGCGGCTGTTCCACGGGTGCCTGCTGCACAGGCGGCGCGGCCTGAACCGGAGGTGCAGCCTGAACAGGCGGTGCCTGCTGGACCGGAACCTGCTGGACCGGAGCAGACTGCTGAACTGGTGCCTGCTGCACGGGCGGTGCCTGCTGGACCGGAACCTGCTGAACAGGCGCCTGCTGCACAGGCGGTGCCTGCTGAACCGGTGCCTGTTCCACGGGTGCCTGCTGGATCACGACCGGCTGCTGAGCGGGCTGCTGTCCCCACGGATCAGCCTGCGTCGGCCCCGTGTACTGGTTGTTCGCTGCCTGCTGGACCGGCTCGCCGTCGTTCTCACGGACCGGAGGACGAGTCAGGAAGCTCTTCATCTCGGTGAATTGCTCACTGAACTCCATCCACCGCTCACGAGGAGACTCGCCCTCCTTGATGAAGGAGGGAATCGAGTACTTCACCGTTCCGCGCTCCAGAACCTTGAGCGTCGCTCTTCCGATCGAGAGGAACGGCGGACGATTCGACTGAGCGAATGAGGTGAAGTAGGTCCTGATCGGCTTGATGCTGGACTTCTGCAAGGTGAGGATTGCCGGTGCCCACTGATCAGAGCCATCTGCACTCGTGTCATAGTAGATCGGCAGTGTCCACTGCTCCGAGCAGCTGTCTCTTATACACATCTGACGCTGCC
>ERZ761592.206-NODE-206-length-29433-cov-19.621383_pt1 | contig 29433 bp, 24 predicted proteins | sample MGYA00433095_ERZ761592 | MGnify/ENA primary metagenome ERZ761592 (study PRJEB28899, sample SAMN03785554) | bioreactor sludge metagenome | biome: EBPR Sludge; feature: EBPR Bioreactor; material: 0.22µm filtered reactor supernatant | place: Saint Lucia: Queensland... | reverse complement strand
TCGCCCCGCACATCTTGTTTCAAGGCGAATTTCCGCCAGCGTGGGTCGGTCTGGCCAAGAAACTCGCGCGGCTGACCTTCGGGCGCGGGATCAGGAACAAGGTTTGGATCGTCGGAGACGTTGCAATCCGCGTCGAGAATTATCCGGAGCTGGGCATCAGCAAGGTTTGGCTGCGAGGGCTCGATCCGGTCGGCTATCAGTTTTTCGGCTGCGAATCCAGGATGTTCAAGGTGTTCGAAGACCCGCTCGTTCCCGGTCGCCGCCTGCCGGCGGGCCACTGGACGTGGGTCGCGTTCAGGCCGAAAGAGGTCGGCGACAAGCCGTCGGTCGCTTTCAAGGCGCGGCCATTGCTTTCCAGCCTGCGCGCGTCCGAGGACTGGGCGTTCGACCCCGACCCGACCGGGAGCGAGCGCCGGCTCGTCCTGTACCCGGTGCACCAACCCGACGGCATGGGCGTTCGCGTCTGGCGCGACCCCCGTCGCCCGGAACCGTGGCTCGCCACGGCTTGGGCCGAACCGGCGCCGCACCACGGGGCCTACCGGTCGAGCGGGGCCATGGTGTCCGCCCCGCTGATCTACGACCGGGGCTACGACTTCGCCCCGACCGCATTTTCTGGGCGTAGGGGGGTGGCGCAAGCGCCGGAATCCGACTGGTATCGCGGCGCGTGCGTCTTGAGGGTCGGGTCGGACCGGTTCGGCGACCGCCGCTACATCATCATGGTGGACGTGGACCACGTTTTTTACTGCTATCCGATGGGCTTGGCCGGCGAGCGCCAGCACCCGCCGCAAGACCCCAACAAGGCCAACGTCGAGGCGAAATACGTCAAAACCTCGCCCGCCCCGTTGCCGGAATGGGTCGCCCGCGAGGCGGTCGGGCGCGACGCGACCATGACGGCGGCCCGCTACGCCAAAACCCCGATGCCCAAGTGGGAGTTTTCGCCGGCGGGCGACAAGGCGGCGGCGGTGGTGTTCGAGCGCGACGAGCCGTTCAAAGACGCTTACTTCTCCTCGGCCCGACACGCCGAGTCGGGCGCGAAAACCGAAGACGTGCGGGAGGACTGGCCCGGATTGGTGGAGGTCGAGTTCAGGGCGGAACCGACCGGGCCGCGCCTGGAAGATTTCCGGTTTCAGGTGGCGCTCAAGCGGGCGCTGCGCTCGAAAACAGACGGGCGAGGCTACTTGGCGGCCGCCTACGCCGAGCGCGATTTCCCGGACGTGCCGGGCGGGGTCAAATACAACGATCTGCTGGTGCTGGAGCACCGCTATCGCCTCGGCCCGATGTTTCAGCCCGCGTCCGCCTACGATGACCCGGACCGGGGCTACACCGTGTCCGATCCGGCGCTGCACGTCTATCAGCCGCCGCCGGTGGTGGCGGTGGCGGCCATCACGCGCGAGGGCGAGGATATCGTGTCGTGGCTGTCGTCTTACATCGCCCGGTGGGGCCGCCACGACCCGTTCGCCGCCGCTTCGCGCTTTTCGCCCACCTTGGACGACCTGGACGACAAGCCCCCCGAGCCGGCGAGAGCGCAAATGTTTTCGCTGCACACCGCGATCCACGGCTTGCACCTGCCGACGCTGACCGCGATCTTGGGGACCAACGCCACGCTGACCGGCATTTGCGCGTCGGGTTTCGCGTTTCCCGACGGCGAGACGATGGTGCAGTGGGGTGGGCCGTTTTGCGCGAGCGCCGGCCTGTTGACCCTGTTTTCGCTCGGCAAAATCGAAGAGCGCCGGACCGTCGGACACCCGAAGCTGAAAGCCGCGCTTCCCGGCTACTTCGATCTCTCCCACGCCGCGCTTCGGCCCGACGGCTTGACGGCGGTGAACCTTCGGGCGACGGTCGACCAGATCGCGTTCTATCCTGGCCCGTCCGAAGCGGGCGATCTGTTTCAGACCCCGCGCTATCGGATGTGGCCGTATCCCCGCGCCGAAGATCATCCGTTGACCGAGCTCCAGTTCGCCGACGTGACGCTCGACACCGGCGCGCGGGACCAAGACCGCATCGAGCGGAAAATCGCGCATTCGACCGTGTTCGCGCACTGGCGAGGGAACGCGGTGGCCGAAATCGGCGGACCCAACCTCTACAGTCACGGCCTGCGCACCAACCCGATGTTCCCGGATTTGTACCTGGTGACCGTGCCGACGCTCTACACGCTTTTCGATGCGGGCTGGCTGGTTCGCCCCGGCATCCGCTGGGTCGCCGCCGATGGCCTCGGCCCGAAACGCGCCCCGGACGGCCAAATCCAGGTCGAGCCGGGCAGCAGCGATATCAGGTCCTACCCGCTGGGGATCGTTTTGCACGCCCGTTTCGCCGTCGCGGCCTTGGTCGGGCTGAACAATCCCCACAGCAACGTGGCGGCGTCGCCCGGCGGGTCTTACGCGGCGTTCGTCGGCCCGGTGGCCGCGCCCAAAGGGGTGGTGGCGATGCACCCCAACATCTCGCAGCCTTTCGCCCAGCTACCCGCGTCCGCCGTCGAGGGCATCGAGCAGATGACGCTGGACGCGATCCGCGCGCGCTGGCGGGCGGGCGAGGGTTACCGGGACGCCAAAACGTCTCACATCGAGCAATTGAACGCGGCGTTCGGGCTATCGCTCGCGCCGGAAAACTATCATTTGCGGTTCAAAGTCGTCGGCGGGCTGCTGAAAGTGAGCCCGCAGACCTCCGCGCCCAACCCGTTGCCCGATTGGCGGGTCCACCACCCGGCTGAATACGATTTGCAGTTTTTGAACGGCGCGCATGGCGGCGCGGGCATTTTTTCGCCCGTCGCGGCGGCGACCGTCAAAACCGTTTACATCAACACCTCCGGCGGCATCCATTTTCCGGTGACGATGCCGACGATGAATGAGGTGGACATGGGGACTAGCCCGACGAACGCGACCGTGGCCTTTCCGACGCCGAGGATGGAAGGTCTATTGACCCCGCTACCGTGGAGGGAATCGCCATGACGTGCCCGGCTTGGACCCAATACGTCATGGCAAAAGAATTCTGCTTCGGGCCGGGCGTTCTGGGCCATGTCTTTGCCAGTCTCAATGAGCTCAGTTGGATACCGTTCGAGCCTTTTAGCGCCCTGGCGTTTGATGTTCCCGTCGAAAGCGCCGCCATCCCCGCCCGGATCGAGCCGCGTTATGCGAGCTATTGCTCGAAGCCGCCGGGAACGCCTCTGAACAACGAATATTTTGGCGCGGGCGCCAGCCTCGCCATCGACTTTACGACCGACATCCCCGGAACGGTCGCGTGGAGCTATCAGCATTTCGGTAACGGCGATATCGCACCGTATTTCGACTTGGAATCCGGGCGGCTCACCGTTCCGTATGCCCACATCTATCCCTTCGAGTTTACCGATTGCAACAACGATCCGATCCAAGCGACTTTGCACGAGCTGATCGCGTTCGATGGCCAGTTGCGCGTGAGCGCCACGGTCGGCGGACTGACCTACGGACCGGCAACCCTCACCTTTTCAGGCACCGTTTTAACAGAGGTTTCCTTCACATGATCAAAACATCGACTGGATTTAGAACTCACCTTGCGGTCACCGGCTCGATCAAGTCGGCGCTCGATGGTGGGCTCATCAAGTTTTACGACGGCGCGGAGCCGGACAATTCCGATGTGAGCGTGACCGGAAACCTGCTTTGGACGGTTTCCTTGAACGGCGACGGAACCGGACTGACCCTCGATCCGACCGCCGTCAGCGGCAATGCGGTCAAGCCGTCCGGCGCGGTTTGGGCTGGCCCCACCCAGACAGGCACGCCGACCTATTTTCGGTTTGTGGCCCCCGGCGACGACGGCACGGCATCCGCCACCCAGCGCCGGGTTCAAGGAAAATGCGGCAACACCGCCGATTCGGACATTTATCTGTCGAATCCAGTGCTGACGACCAACGCCAGCCCGACCGCCAAAGCGCTCGATAACCTCGCGCTGACGGTACTGACTCTCTGAGACTGCTGCCGTGGCGCGATTTTCGACCGGGCTACGCAACGCGCTGGCCTCGAATTATGGGCTCGGCGCGGTCATGAACGGCGGCGTTCTGTACGTTTACGGCAACACTGCCCCGCGCTCGCCGGACGAGCCGCCGGGCGCTGTGGAAATCGGCCGCATCACGACCCAGGGCCTCGCCTTCATTCCGGGAACCGACACCGGCGCGGGCATCAAGTTGGAACTGGTCACGCCGGGGGCGCTGGTCAATGCCGGATCCCTGCGGCTTCGGGGGATCGGGGAGGGGCAGGCGCATTGGTGGCGCTGGTGCTGGGCCAAGCCCGATCCCATGATCCTGAGCACCTATTATCCGCGTGTCGATGGCGAAATACCCGGCGAACTGCGCTTGCTGACGGTATCGATCACGCCGACGACCGATGTGATGGTGGAACAATTCTTAGTCGGGCTTCCCATGGGGGTTTAGTTGGAAAACCAACTCATCAAAACGGGAGGGATCAGCGAAAGGCCCGTCGAAATTCCAGACCCGCCACCGCCGCCGAATGCGTATAACCCCTTCATCAATATTTTTGGCGGCGTGCCGAACATGGGTGGATCGCCGATCACCACTCAGATTCCAGTGCCCGCGCCGACCGGCGGACTGCCGGAGGCCAACAACGATCTGCGTTTGGTGGAAATCCCGCCGAATCCGCTAACCGGCGAGCCTGGGGGCGCGATATTGATGCCCAAAGTAATCGCCGACCTGCACGGGCTTTAGCCTTGAGCGATCAGGCTCCGCTCTCACCATCGCTAGTCCTTCCACTGCAAGTGGAAGTTGACGGATTGATTTGGAAGCTGTTCGGCGTTGATTTCAAAACCGATGGTAAAAGTTATGGAACCTACCTCTACGCGCTTGATGCGGGCCACGCGACAATGATCGTCGAAGATTTGAAGGCAACGGCCGCAATGAGCGGCGAATTGCTGGGAGTCGTGACATGATCGTGATCAAGACCGTCGAGACTCCGGGCTGGGATGCTGGCGCGAGAACCCTTGCGGCGCTGTCCGGCGACGGGGCGTTGACCTTTTCAGTCGGTCAGGCCACCGGCGTCGTGTGCGGGCTGAACGGGGCGGACGAGCAGGCTCACTACCGCGAGATCGAGCACGCTTTCTACATCGAGCCGCGCGGATACCGGATTCTCGAAAGCGGCGTCGAAAAGACCGCCAAAGCCAGCAGGCCCTCCGGTGCGATATTCCGGATCGAGCGCGTCGCCGGCGTCGTGCGTTACTTCGTGGACGATGTGGCGGTCTATACCAGCCAAACGCCTTCCGGCGGCCCTGTTTTCGGCGATTGCTCGCTTTACGCAAACGGTGATTCGATCATCGATGTCGAGGTGACCGCAGTCGATCGGACTGCCGGCACGTTGGCGATAGGCCAGGTCGCGGCGCGAGGGAACGATGAACCGATCGATGCCGGTTTCGTCGCGCTGGGAAGACTCATTGTTTCAGGATCGGAGTCGGATCGCGCGCGAGGCGCGCTAGCCGTCGGCCCGGTCTGGAGCAAGGGAGGTGATCGCGCGTTTTCGGCTGGCGTGATCGCCGTCGGTCCCGTCAAGGTCGCGGGATCGGAGGTTGCCGAGCTGCTGCCCGATTATGGATCCGGATTTTTGAATGTTGGGCCGGTTCATGCGCGCGGCGCGGAGGTCCCGGCCGATGTGGCGGAAGGCGCGCTGGAGGTTGGACCTCTGGCGGCGCGTGGGGCGGATGCGCCCACCAGTCTGGGCAAACTCGACCTCGGGCCAGTCGGTCTTGCCGGCTATTCGCTGCCCGCCGCGAGCTTATCGGCTCACTGGCCCTATTGGCAAGCCGACATCCGTCAGTTTGCCATGGCGGGCATGACCGATGGCATCGGGGTGGCGGATGGCGCATTGCCCGCGCTGGCGGGCTCCGCCTCCGGCTTCCGCGCGGGTGGAGACCTCCTTGCCCTGTTGCCCGCGCTGGTGGGCTCCGCCGCTGGCGGCGGCGCTTGTCAATGCCTCTTGCCTGCCTTGGCCGGAGAAGCCGCCGGCGTCGCCTTGGGGCTCGGTCGCGCGGTCCTCGACCTGCCCGCCTTGACCGGCGAGGCTTCGGGTCTTGCCGGCTCCATCGGCCGCGCGGTTTCGCTGCTGCCCGCCTTGACCGGCCAGGCGTCTGGCGCGGCGGCGGCGCTCGGCGATCTGCCCGCCTTGACCGGCGAGGCTTCGGGTCTTGCCGGCTCCATCGGTCGCGCGGTCCTCGATCTGCCCGCTTTAATCGGCAATGCCGCCGGCGTCGCCTGGGGAATCGGCCGCGCGGTCCTCGATCTGCCCGCTTTCCTGGGGTCGGCCGGGGAGGGCGTCCGGATCATGTTGGAACTTCCGGCCCCAGAAGGTCATGCCATCGGCCGCACCGGGAGCGAAGACGGGGAGGTTTTGGCCGTGAACATCAACACCGGCGCGGTGACCCGATGGTCGCTCGGCCCCGCCGACAAGCTGGCAACGGCTCACGGGCGGCTTTACGGAATCCGGGACGGCGTGCTGTTTGCGATGGAAGGCCCGACCGATTTGCAAAATGCGGGTATTGCGGTCGAAGTGCGGTTTGCCCAACAAAACTTTGGGACGTTGCAGGCCAAGCGCCCGCGCGCGGTCTATCTGGATTGCCGGGAAACCGCCGGCGTCGTTCTGTCGGTCATCGCCGACGAGAAGGCCGAGCACGTTTACCTCGGCATCCCCGATGCCGTAACCGCCATGGGAACCCACAAGGTCAAAATCGGCCAGGGCATCAAATTTCACACGCTCGGGGTCCGCGTCAAAAATCGCGATGGCGATCCGATCACCATCAGCGGCATCGAGTTCGTCGGGCATACCTTTTCGCCGCGCATCAAAACCTGAAATCTTAATCTGGAGCTCGCGCCTTGAGCATTCAATCCGCAATCGAAAGCATCATCCACGACGCGCGCATCCTGGCCGCCAACACCACCGCCACCGCCAATAGCCTTATTGCGACGGCGGCGGCCCAGCTCAACTACGATCCGCGCTATCCCTCGTCAAGACCTCAATTTTCGGATTCCGGCGCGGCGGACGGCGCGGCGGGACAGCCGGAAATTGCCGAGAAGGTTCCCTCTTTTCCCAGCATCCGCCGGGCAGACATTCCCGACGCTCCCACGCTGATCGATCTCGATCAAATCCGGCGAGAGTTTCAGGAGAAAGCGCCCGAAATCGAACTCCCGGACTTTCGGTACGCAAGGCCGTCGGCGCTGGCGGCGTTCGGGGAGAAAGCGCCCGAAATCGATACGACCATCGCCTTGCCCGAACGGCCCGTTCCAGTCGAACCCGAACGACCCAACTACAGCGTTCTGGATACCGATATCCGTTTGGAGCCGCTGACCCCTCCCGTCGCCAACATCTCAAAGCCTACCTACGTGCCGGGCCTCCTGAGCGATTGGCCAGATGAATTCAACCTTGGACTTTCTCGGGTTCCCAACCTGGAGGAGTATGCCTACCGGGTTATCGAACGCCTGTTTCCCGGACTGCGCGCGAGCCTGTCGGCGCTGTCCGAGCGGATCGACGGCATACTGGAAGGGCGCGCCACGGCGTTGACGGATCGGGTCGAGCAAGCGATGTACGACGGGCTGAAAGCCAAGCTGGCGCTGGAGCGGGAGCGCAACCTGCAAACCGTCGATGAAGCGTCGACCGCGACCGGCTGGACGCTGCCGGGCGGGGCGAGGCTGGCGGCGGCGATGCGGGTGGAAACCGAATACAGCCGATCCGCCAACGCGGCGGCCCTGGAGGTTTACACCAAGCGCGCCGAACGGGAGTTGCAGCATTTGCAATTCGTGATGGAGCTCGCCGCCCGCTTGCAGGCGAACGGCGTGACGCTGTTCGGCCAGGCGGTCGGCCTGGGGTTGGAAGGGTTTAAGGCGGCGCTGTCTTACGCCGATTCCGCCACGCGCTATGCGGCGACCGCCTACGAGCTCAAACAGAAGGATTTCCAAATCTACGTGCAAGTCATGGAGGCGGAGATCAGGCTTTTCGAGGCGCTGCTGCGCGTTGAGCTGGGCAAAGCGGAGCTGGTCAAAGCGCGGATCGAAATCGAAAAGCTCAAGAGCGACATCAACCAGCAAGCGCTCCAGCAATACCTTGGCGAACTGAAAGCCAACGAAACGCAGGCGAGCCTTTACGCGACGCAAATCACCTCGATCAGGGCCGAGCTGGAGGCGCGGCGCGTCCCGCTGGACATCTTTGAGACCAAGATCAGGGCCTACGTGGCGTCCGCCGACGCGAAGCGGGCCGAATATGCCGCGCTCCAGGCCGAAATCGAGGGCGACAAAGCCAAGGTCGACGGCGAAATGGCGAAAGTGCGGCTCTACAGCAGCAAAGTCGATGCCTTCAGATCGCTCGTGGATGCCGACGCCACCAAGATCAACGCCCAGGCCAAGCGCAACGAGTCGGTATTGGAAGAATTTAAGACCCGAGTCCAAGCGGAAGTGGCGTTGACCCAAATTGACGAGTCAGTGGCCAAGCACGCCCTGGATGCGTATGACGCGATGGCGAGAATTTACATCGCCCAAGCCGAGCAAGACTTGGCGCGGGCGAAGTTTGCGTTCACCGCCCGCTTGGAAAACGCCAAGTTCCAGGCCGACGAGATGCAGCGCGAGTTTTTGCAATCGCTGAAAGAAATCGAGCTAGAGCTGTCGCGCCGCGACTCGCTCAGCAAGCTTCATCTGTCGGGAGCCCAAGTGAGCGGGCAGGTGGCGGGCAGCGCGCTGTCGGCGCTCAACAGCGTGGTGTCGCTCGCCTCGGAGGGTTGAGCGCCGTCCGTGGCGCTGGGCGCGGTCAGCGGGTCGCGACGCCCAGGCCGCGATTCGGGTACGCGGCCAAGTCGCGGGCGATGCCTTCGAGAATCCAGTGCTGGACCTCCAGCAAGTGGCGCATCGCCCGGTATTCGATCCTCGCCCCCTCGATGTCGTTGCCGTCCTCGGTCAAGCGTTTCAGCAGCGCGGGGAGCGGGCGCGATTGCGCGTTGACCAAATCTTGCCACGTCAGGAACCCGATCCGCTCTTGCGGGCTGGTTCGCCAGACCGAGACGGGGAAGGAGTAGCGGCTGTCAGGGTTTGGCAGCGCTTTAGCTTCTGTATTAGGGATAGTCTGTTTAGCCATACGCAGTTCCATCTGATTCACGTACAGGATGGCATCGGTCAACTGGGTGCGCGGCAAGTGCCCATATTTACTGATGCGGAATTTGTGATGCACCCGGCTCCAGATTTCCGATTTGGCCTTGCCGATCAGTTCCGGCGGCACGGTCGCCGCCTTGTGATGCACGATCTCAGATAGGGTTTGCTGTTCGGAAGGCAGGAGCGTGGCGGCGGCTTCGGGTGTTTCGAGTTCCTGCCAGCGTTTGATGATGCGAAACCGAAGCACAGCATCGTATCCGGAAACCAACGTCAAGGTAGTGTTCTTATCCATCCGGTACATTTCCCGAGCTTTACCCTGCCCATCCTGATAAGTTTCTGTTGCGCAATGCCAATCCAAATTTGGATCGACCTTCAGGCGCGCTAACATAGCGCGGATGTCGCGCATGACATGCGAATGATTTTTATCCGTCAGTTCCGCGATGTCGCGGCTGGACATGGTTACAGGAACGACTGCAAGCGCGTTATACTCTTTCATGGTGATCCTTAAAGATTGTCATTCAGTACCGAAGCCCCGGCGTGTACCAGACGCTGGGGCTTCACTGTTTTAGCGGGCATGTCTTTGCTTTTCCTCCTTATTTCTAATTTGCTCAAGGTGGTAAAGAATTTCGCTGTTTAAGCTTCGCTTGTTGGTTACCGCTTGTCGCTTGAACCATTCTTTTAGTTCGTGGGTAGCATTTATCTTCATTTGGCCATCGGGCCTGCTCATCGCTTTCTCCTATGTTATTCCACCATGCTGGTGTCTCACCATAATATGACACTATAGCAGTGTCAATAGACCGTTCCACTAATTTGGTGTATTTTTTTACTATGGGAAAACAAGATGATTACATCCGCATCACGCTGCGGTTGCCGGCAGAGCTACACGAGCGGCTGACGACGATGTGCGAGCGCACGAAGCGAAGCATGAATGCCGAAATTTTGACGCGCCTGGACGTTTCGTTCGATGATGAGCGCTTGGCTGAAGCCCCTGAAGAACAGGAAGCTTCTATTAAAGACGTTGGGCAAGCTTTGCTGGGCGGAATGGTTGGGGCGGCGGCCAAGCGAGCATTTAATGCCGCTTTAGATGGGGAAACGCTAGAATCCGTGTACCGCGATATCGCTGAGAATTTCTCTTTGAGATTCGATATTTCAGATAAATCTGTAACTTTTTCTATTAAAAAAGATACCTAATAATTAAACCTGACGCCGCACCCACGCAGGCGCAGCCCGCGCGGGGTCAAGTTGGCGGGCTGAGGCTGAGATCATTGGCAATACTCGTTCGTCACGGTGCCGATGGTCACCGTGTTGCAGCGAATAATGGTCCCATTAGGTCCGCTGATCGTCCGCATTCCAGTTGAAGCGCGGGGTCTCTCAAGTTCTTTTTCCTTGACAACGATGGTCGGCGGCAATTCGACCCCGTTTTTCGAGTACATTCGATCAAGTTCCCGACTGATCGCGTCTCGCTGTGATCGCGTGGTGTCTCGCCGGGTCAAATCGCTTTTCAGATTCTCGATTTTCGCCTGGTCCTCTCGGCTGAAGCGGATCGGCTGGCGCTCTTCGGCGCGCGCGCTTGCGGCTTCTGCCTGCGCTTTCCGGCGGGCTTCCTCCTCTTCCATACCGTAAATCAAACCGCGCTCGCTTTCTCTGAGGCCTTCTCCGCTCCCAGCAATGGATTTTAGGGGCATCCGCTCGCCGACATTCGCGGGCGCGCAAGGCATTTGCTGGAAAGTCATTTTTCCATCCTTGACGCATTTGAACATCTGCTGGCCGAACGCTGGCGCGGCGATCAGAGCGACGGCGAGAACGAAAATCGGTTTCGTGGCAGTCATGAGCAATCCTTTATTGATGGTGCGGTCGACTACCGTTTAGGCAAAATGAGTGCCAAATAAGTCAGGCCGGCACCGCGCTCAAGCCGCTTCTCGCCGCAAGGCCCATTGCTCGGCCTCAAGCGGGCGAGGTTGCCCTCCATCCTTGGATTCCTTCGAGGAGAAAAATCATGCGAACAACCGATCCCCCCAACTTCGCGGTTTTTTCAGGCAAGCCGCACGCGCGGATCGCCGAAGAAATGGCCGAAGAAATTAAAGAGGTTATCTACCGGCGCGCCGGTCAAATTCCGCTAGCCACCGCGATAGGCGTTTTGAGAATCGTCGAAAAGGAAATCCTGGAGGATGCTTGACGCCGGCTTTTTCAAGCCGCTTCCCGCCGCTTGGCGGCCATGAACAGGTCGTGGAACTTGCTGTAGATCGCCTCTTCCTTTTGCTCCAGCGCGTCCAGTTGCCGGCGCTTCTCGGCCAGCGGCAGGTCGGAGCGGCCGATTTCATCTTCCATCTGGCGGCGGGCGCGAACCGCTTGTTGCGCGCTCCTGAGCGTCCGCCCGAGCGCCAGCAGCTCCCGGTGCTCGCTTTGAATGTCGCGCGCGGCTTCAAAATTCCGGTCCCGACGCGCGGCGTTGAAAGTGGCCAACGCCTCTTGGATGGCGCCCGCTTGCGCGTTGAAAACCGCCCTGGCGTCCTGGATGGTGGCCGTCTTGAAGAACCGCCGCAGGATGGGGATTTCGCGGGGCTCGATCGTCTCGCCCGCCCCCTGGTACATCATGATCGGCAGGTTCGCGGCGTCGGTCGCGAACTGGCCCGCGCCGCCCGCAAACGTGGTCCAGATCAATTTGAGGGTTTCCGGCGACACGTCGACCAGTCCGCCCCGGTAGCGGTCGCCGCCGCTCCAGCGGTTCATGGCCTCCGCCGCGCGCTCCCACATCGTCCCCTGGGTGGAGCGCCACATCCGCCGGCTGTCGGGCTGGCCCGGCTCCCACGCTTTGACCTCCGGCATGACCGGCCGGCCGAGTTCCGTGCGGTTCATGGCGACCGACATGGCGGGCTTGATCGCGGTCGGCAGGAAGGTGAGCAGGTTTTCGGCGCTGGCCTCGTCGCCCGCGAACGGGTTCCCGATCGGGCTGAACTGCTCGAAAACGGTGGACGCCAGCCGGATGCCCGCCTTGACGCCGTCCTCTCCGCTCATCAGGTCGGACAGGATGTTGCCCAGGCTCCAAAAAGCGCCGTAACCGTAGGGGACGGGGATCGTCAGCAGCTCTTGACCGATCGGGATGACGAGGTTCCGGTCCTTGGTGTAACTTTGGATTCGTTGCCAGCGTTTCTCGTCATCGTCGGAGCCGCCGCGCGCTGACTGGGCGATGCTGAAGGCCAGCAGCGCCAAACCGCCCGCCAGCGCTTGGGCCTGGCGCCGGTGCGGACCCTTAAATAGCGCGTCCCACATGATCTTGGTGCCCTGGACGCTCGGGTTGAAAAACAGGTATAGCCCGCCGAGCTGTGCGGTCAGTTCGCCTTTGCGGTTGAAGTTCACGGTCACCTCGCCCGCCGCTCGCGCCGCCTCCACCTCGGACTTCCCGGCGTCGAGCAGCGTCTTGAAGGTGGCCACCCGCAAGGCGTTTTCGCCGATCTTATTCAAGTTTTCGATGCGCCGTCCCACGACTCTGATCTTGTCCGCGACCGCGACCCTGACCGCGCCCGCGCGGTCTCCGCCAGCCCAGGTCTCCCGCGCGCCCTGCAGGTCTTGAAACACGCGCTTGATGTCGCTGCCGATCCGCTCGAGATCGGAAAGGTAGGCGGCTCCGGTGCTGCCGCCGGCGGCGCGGTAGCGCTCGACTAACGGGTCGTGGCCGGTGCGGATGTAGCGCCACAGCGCCTTGACCGCGCCGGGGTAGGCGGCCAGGGCGCGGCCCGCCGTTTTGATGCCGTATTTTCCGGTCAGGTTGATCGTGCCCGCCGTCATGTCGCGGGCGACGTTGGTGAGGATGAACTCCGGGTTGTAGCCGGTGTAGGCGCCAGACAGCCACCGGTTGAACGACTGGCCCATTTTCAAGAGCCCGTTGGCCGCATCCGCGCCCAGGTTGCGCGCCGCCCTCGCCAGTAGCTCGTCGTTCAGTTGCAGCCGCACGAGTTGCCCGTCCTCGTAGAGGGCGATCTCGTTGTCGGCCAGCATGGGACGCCCCATGTAGACGACGGATTGATCCGCCATTTGGTGGCGCACGGCGTACTTGGAAAGCGCCCGACCGGTGTCCAGGCTATCCTGAGCCATGGCGGCGCGCGCCTCGTTGTAGGATTGAAAAGCGCCCAGTGGCGACCCCTCGATCCAAACCTGATGCACCCAGCCTTGCGCCAGCACGGCGCGTTTTTCGGGCTGGCCTTCAGTCCCGATGCGCGAATGGTTGGCTTGGCGCAAAAATTCGCGCAAGGCGCGGGCCACCTCTTGCTTGTGGCCGAGCGCGATGGCGCGCTCGTGGTCGCGCCAGATGTTTTCGACGATGTTCTCATCGCGCAGCGCATGGCCCAGCGCCCGCCGCTGCCGGCCGGCCACACTGATGCCCGGCCCGGCGCCGGATGGTTGGGCGGCGTTTTCCGGCCCGCCTTTGAGCGGAACGTAGCGCGAGTAGGCGGTCCGCCAAGCGTCCGCCGTCTCTTTCGAGATGATGCCCGCCCCCAAGAGCCTCGACCGCGTCAGATCCGTGATGCCCCTGAAATCGGCGGCCAGCCGCTCGAACAGCGAGAACCCGCGAACGCCCCGGTAGCGGGCGAGGATGGCGTCCGCTTGCGCGTCGGTCAGCCCCGATCCGCCGTCGCGGTACTGCGGGTTGATCTTGGCGATGGCCGCGTTGCGCTCTTTGGCGTGCGCCGCGTGCAGGTATTCCCCGACCGACGGCTTGAAGGTCGCGGGCAGCGGCTGGCCGTCCTCGATGGCGGCCAGCAAATCGCCACCGCTCAAGGCCCAACCGTTCTTGGCGGCGCGCGCGATGAGCGGCTTGAGAATCTTTTCGCGGGCCGTTTCGGTTTCGGCGGCCGTCTTCTTGGGCGCGAGCGCCTCCGCGCCGTACACGTCCGCCGATGGGGTCAGGTTGATGCCGCTGCGCTTCAACCAGTCCTGCACCACCTGGAAGCGGACAAACTTATCCTGCACCGCTCGCTGGAAAGCCTGAGCCATGGTTTCGGCGGGAGGTTCGGCAGGCCCGACGGGACGGCCGGGGCGGGAGTGGCGGTTTTTATCGTTTTGAGAGGGTGTTATAGTATCGGTGGCCTCCGCATTAAGGTTGAGTAGGTCAGACGGCTTCGGTTGCTGACTCTCATATAGTCCAGCGGGGGCTTTGTCGTTTATGACGGCGTGATCGTCGGCCTGGTTTTCTCCGAAGATATGGCCGATAATCGCTTTTAGCGAGGTCGTAGCAGGCGGGTTGCCCGCAGCCGAAAGGTGTGCCGTGCCCGATTCACCGGCGACCTCGCTAACTTCCAATAACTCGTGATCGTAAAAATTCCGCCTTATCCCGCCGTCTTCAATCTCTCTGACAGCCAATTTTACGTAGTACTGCTTGCTATCCAATTCAGCCTTGGTGAGGTAGTACCGGTAGCCTCGGAGGTTTGGAGTTTTCCGCCGATCGGCTTTTAGGTCTTTTTCTGGCATCGCGAAATAGCTGTTTTCGATCAGCCGATTCAACTGCGGCAACAGCCGCATCTTTTGAATGCCGGAATGCTTGCTGATCGCCGCCCGTAGCCCGCTCATCGAGACCCATATTTCTTCGCCCTCTTTTGTTTTGAACGCGCGCGGGGCGCTATCGCCCCGGCCGTCTGTCAACAGAGATTGCTTGGCGGACGCCAATGCCTGTTGGCGCGCTTGCGCGAAGGGCATCGTTTCGGGCAACGCGAAGTCAATTTTGATGGGCGGAAGCGATTTGATGCGCTCCCGGAGGCTGGGAGCGGGCATCGAATACCGGAAATCCGGGTTGTCGGTCGGGTTCTGGTCGCCCGATTGGGCGAGTCCGGGGCGGGAGTGGCGGTTTGGGTCGGAGGGCGATAGACTTTCATCCTGCCCCGCTCCCTTGGCGCTGCGGGTGAGCGAAGCGGCGTCAAGCGTAGACCGTTCAGCAGCTCTCCCTGCGGTGCGGCCATCGGGGTTTTTCTCATATCCCGTCACCACCCAGGCATTACTGCCTTCATTGCGCGTGAGCCAGACGATGGTCCGGTTGCGCTCAAGACCGACGCGCGTCGATTTTTCGACCGCCATCCTGTTAAATTCGTTTCCACTTGCAATCGTCGCAACGATATCATCGAGAAATGCGATGGTTTCTTGCCCGGTCAAACCATCTTTGCGTTGGCGGGCCTCCAGAATATGGGCGATGCCCATCGCCCCCTTGGTCTTTCCTGAAGGCGTGACGCGCCCCTCGCTCCCCCAGACAAAATCGACCCATCCCAGCCCCGGCCGATACATGGCCCGATGCACCGAGGTTTTATCCAACAGCGCCTTGGTCAAGGCGTCAAGACCGCGCCGGATGTTGGCCCCGACCGACTTCATGGCCGAGCGGCTGAACCGGAAATCCGGGCTATCGGTCGGATTCTGGTTGCTCGCCAGCTTGACTTGCCGGCTCTCGAACGCGATCACGTAAGGGGCCATGCCCGGCCCGCTGACGACCGCGCCATCATGGCCTTTCTCCTGCAACCGGCGCTTGAACTTGACGGCCGCTTCCACCGAATCCACCGCCATCAAATCGGCGTCGGTGAGAAAGTAGGGCTTGTCGATTTTGGCGTGCAGCTCCAAAACGTTGGACCCATAGCGCGCCGCCGCGCCGCGATCCGCCGTCATAAAGAATCCGAGGCCGCTGGTCGGGTGCCGGCTGTTGATGCCGGAGCGCCCGGCGTCGAACCGATAAAACTCGGTCGGCGTTCCGTGGTAGAGCACCAGCGCTTTTCCGTCGCGGGCGGTGATCCCCTCGGTCCCCTCGCCGAACCAGCGCTCGAACGCCGTGGCGCGGGCCTCGCGCTCCTTGAACTGGGAGCGGATTTGCTGGAATTCCTCCCACAGCCGCGCCTGCTCGGCGGCGTCGTCCTCGGTCGCGGGCTGGCTGTAGTCGGTTCTCGGCGAGCGGGAAGAGAAGGTGCCGGCGTTGTCAGATGCTGATTTGATTTGATTTTGCGCCAACGCGATATAACTGTCGCCACTGCCTTCAGCATCATTACGATAGACGATCCCATCAACACCTTTTTGCCGCAGCCATTGACGTACCGCCTCATTTTTATTGGTGGCCTTGGAAATAGCAGCTTGATCCTCCGCATTCAGTGCAACGCCGCCTGCTTTTGCGGCCTGCATGACTGCTTTGAAGTGCCACGTTCCCAAGTCGTTAAGGCGTAGCGGATTCTTGAGATTGAGGAAAAACTGAAAGGGAGCGCCACGCGCTAGCGCTTGCTGTTGTGTTCCCAAGTGGACGCCGAGCTCCTTGCTTTTGCCGGGCATTCTAAAGATATCGAACCCCATGCTTTCCTTAGGTGGGCTCGCCTTTCCTTTTGACTCTTGATAGAGCCGTCGCGCTTTTTCGGCAGTCTCCGCCGAAATGTAATAGGTCTCTCCGGGCCGATAACCCTCCATCCCCTTCAGACCATATTCATGCCATCGCTCAAAAACGTTCGCAATCCGGTCAGGCTCATTCGACTGAAACCAGGGACGGGCCATAGCGGCTAATTCTTGAACGGCGGCCGGATTTCCTGGTTGATAGTCGCCGGGCTTGTATCGGACGGCATTCGTCCCGTGATAAACCACGCTTGGTTCGCCGTTCTCATCTACAACCTGCGAGACATCCCCCTGGAACTTTTGCCATCCATGATGGACAATATGATCGAGCGCGGGGGGAGAAGGTTGAGCGCCCAACGTCGTAGACGCGGCCTCATGCTGTCCGGCCCCCCCGCTTACCTCTGAAAGCTCGTGATCGTAGAATTTTTTCCCATCCGTCAATTCTCTGACCACCAGCTTGGCGTAGCGAATCTCCCCCTGTATTTTTACCGGCGCGACATAATAGTGATACGCCTTGATGTCGGGCCGCCCTCTCTCGTCCTTGGCCGAAAACACTTTATGGGCAACCCGAATAAGGTCGGGAATGACGGTTGCGGCCCGCATCTTCTGTTCGCCAGCATGGCCGGACATCGCTTTGCGCAACGCGGTTTTGCTGACCGCGATCAAATCGCGAGTTTCCAGATTCTCGAATTGGCGAGTTTCGCCATGCAGGTAACGAGAATCGACATAGCGCAAGACATCGCGGTTGAGTTCTTGCAGCGTTTTTCCCGATACCGCCGCCGCTTCGGCCGGGGAAATGGCATCGATAGCCCGCTGGTGCGCGGCATACTCCCAATCCCCGAACCAATCTTTGAAGAACGGGGTCCGGGTTTGCTTCCATTGCCGCTCGTTCAAGTTTGACGGCGCGCCGTTCGGGGCCAGCAAGCGGCCTTGTGCGTCGCGGATTTCCTTCACGGCCTTCATTTGCCGTTCGACTTCCGCGCGGTCGGCCTCGGTCGGCGCGAAGTCGGGCAGGCTGTAGGCGGTTCCCGAATTGAAATCCCGGATGCGTTGTATTAATGTTTCCACATGCCCCGTGGGGCCGGTTAGAAGTCGGGAGCCATCGGCTCTGTCAGCGTCTACCATTTCTGGCACGGGGCTTTCATCGGTTACTTCCAGCGCCTCCACCGAATAAATGCGGTTCCCTTGCTCGGGAATCGAAAATTCCTTCACGGTTATCTTGACCAACCTCGCCTGGTCGCCCACAAACATCGGCGCGAACAAGCGGTGGATCGCTTTCACGTTGGGATCTTGGTGTTTGTCCGTTTTTGCCCACCCTTCAAGCGATCGCGAAAACAGCAGATCCAGGTTGGCGACTGCGAGCACATGCTCTCGAACGGAGACCGACTTGCGCGCGGCGCTCGCGCTCAACATTTTGTCGATGTTATTTCTGGATAGCGACGCGATCAGCCCGTCTTGGCTGGTCAGCGGTTTCCCCAGAAACGCTTTCGCGGTTTCCCTGGCTTCCGAAAAATTGCGGGCTTGGCGCAGCGGGTCATCCAGGCGACTGAATGCGGGCTGTGCGCCGCGCGCCCTGGCGGTTCGCGTTTTTTTAGCGGCCGCTCGCGCTTGGTTTTTCAGGGCCGACAGCGCCAGCGCCCGCACGTCGTCGGCCGTCAGTTGTACCTTCAAACCCATCCGGTAGAGCGCGGCCCGGATCGCCGCCAGAACACGCTGGACCAATGGCTTATTGATGTCGGCATATTGCGAGAGATAAGCCACACTTTCTTCGTCGGCGTTATTCGGGTCTTCGCGCCGCGCCTTGGCGATAGCGTCCAGCGCGGTTTGATCGCCTTGGGCGGCCAAGCGCCGGACCTGCCGGGCCAGATCGGTGAAACCCGGATTGCCGATGAAGTTCTTCAGGCCAAACAATCGCAGCGCCGCATGAGCGATTCGGATCTTGGCGCGGTCGCCCTCGGTGAAGCGCTCGTCCTTGGCGACGTGCAGGGCTTCGTGAAGCGCCACGCTCAAGGCGTCGCCGTTTTCGAGGTTCGGCGCGACCAGGTGAATGACGCCATCGCGGTCCACGAATCCCGCCGCGCCGGTTCGGGTCGGATCGTCCCGATGGATGATCAGCCGGCCGGATTGCTCCAGCGCCTCGATGTGGCGCTCGCCCAAGGCGTCCGCCAGTTGGGCGCGAGCTTGAGCGGGGGTGAGGGGCAGGTTTCCGGCAGAATCGCCGCGCGATGGGCGGGGAGCCGTGGGGCTATTGAACCTGTCTTTCAAATCGCGTAACGTAAAGCCAGCGCCTGACCGTGTAGGACGGGAGTTATCCCGATAACCAAAGGTCGTCCGTTCATCGGCCTGAGCCTTGTTCACGGCGGGCGTTACTTCTATCTTGATCGCCTTGTGGTCTTTGTAAGTCGAGGCGGGCGCGGCCCGGTTCCAGCGGGCGGCGACGGGCAACGGTTTTGCGGTGACGGCGGATCGCCCCGGCGCGAGTTCGCTCGATGCCGCCGGCCGCGCGTTCAGTTTCCCGGCCGCCGCCATCGCGGCTCTTTCCGTCTTGAACCGCTTGGCGGGCTTTCCCTCCGGCGTTCCAAAGCGCCAGATAGCCCCGTTCTGGCCCACCACATGCCAGCTACCATCCGGGTAGCCGGTCGGCCGGATGCTGTAGCGCCGCTGTGGCGAGGGTTCGGCGGAAGTGGCCTCCGTATCGGCGGGCGCGGGCGCAAGGGATGCGCCACCCCGATCTAAAAGGGCTTGGATTTCGCCTTGCCTTTGCCCTTGGGGCTCGGCTTGGACTTGACCTTGGCCTTGGCCTTCGGTTTGGGTTTGGAGGGCGTTTTGCCGGGCTTGAGGTCTTGGCCGATCATTGACAATCTCCGGTTGAGGGGGAAGAACCGCCGCTTCTTCTCCGGGCGGAGGGGCGAGCGGCTGACCGGGTTCGTTGCGGGTGGCGCTCGGGAACCGCCGGACCACATCGAACAGTCGATCGATGGGCGCATCCAGCCGCATCACCTTGACCGGCTCGCCGCGCTGGAGCGCCGCGAGCCACTGGTGGTGGCCGTCGAGAACGCGGCCGTCGCTGGAGGCGAGAATCGAGCGGTCGCCACCTTTGGCTTCCTGCGCTTGCGCCACCTTCTCGGGATCGAATTCGGCTTGCGAGGGCCGCAGCAGCGAGGGGGAAATCTCCGCCGTCGCGTGGCCGATGCCGCGCGCCTTCAAAAAATTGACCAGCGCGCCGCGATCCGCGGCGGCGATCTGCGGCATTTCCGCGTTGGGGATGCCGAGCGTGCCGGTTTCGGCCGGAAATGCGAGCCGGCCGCCTTGAATCGCGGGATGAGCGGTGCGCCCCTCATCCGGCCGAGGCGCGAGCGGTTCTTGACCTTGCGGCAAGAGGGGCGGGGAGGGCGGCGAAGGACGAGGCCCCATCATTTCGGCCAGCCGCGCCCGATCTTCCGCGTCGGCCGTGGTCCGCTCGGCCGACCGGCCTGTCGGTGGAGTCCGTTCGATGGCTTGGCCGCGCTCGGGCCGGATAGCGTTGTCCGGCGCGACCGGGACCGGCAACGGGGCGCTGACCCCCAAATCCTCCAGTACCGCGAGGTCGGCCCAATCGAGCGCGGGCGCGGGTAATCCTGGTGGACCTGACGGCGGGGCGGACCCAACGGAAGCGTCCGGGCCGGCCAGCAGCGGGGAGCGCGCGGAGATCTGGCCCGGTGACCGGTTGAGCGCGGACACTTCATCGGCGAGCGCCGCGCGCCGGACGGGTCTTGGCATCGTCTCCGGCGGCAGCAATTCCCCTTCCAGCACCGGCTGATCGAGCGAGGGCGGACGGATGTCCGCCAAGCCGGCCGCCGCTGGCGAGGAGCCCAATGGGACCGTGCGCGGCTCTTGCGCCGCGCGCGCGAGGCGGGCCGTTTCCGCTCGCCTAGCCGCTTCTTCGTCAATCCGTCCCAGTTCGCGCTGGATGCCCGCGCGCTGCCAGTCGCCCAACTCGGCCAGGGGTTGCGCTTCGCTGGCCGAATCCGCCATCGCAGGCGCGAGCCCCAGCCCCAAAGATGGGTCGAACGAACCCGGAAGGCCCGGCTCGCCGGTGGGCGTGATCGCGGAACGGGTTAGCCGTCTGGCCTGTTCCGCCTGGATTTCCTGGCGGGCGATCACCACCTGATTTTTGGCGGCATCCGTCAGTTTCCCGCGCTGTTCGGCCCGATCGAAGGCATCGAGCGTTTGCGTTAAATCCTCATCATTGGCATTCAGAAGATTGTTGCGGAAGCATTCGGAATGGGCGAGGGTGTCGGTCGCATCCGCCGTCGCCGCCCGATCGCTTTGCGCGTTGGCGATGCGCTGGCCGCCCGCGCCAAAGGCGCCGCCGGTCGCCAATCCCAACAAGCCGCCCAAGGCGGCGGATTCCGCTACGCCTCGCATCATCGGCTGATCCATGCCGACGTTTTCGCCGATCTTTTCGCCGCCGGATTGGAGATATTCTTCAGCGCCTTCGCCCAACGCGCCTTTCAAAAGCCCGTTGACGATAGAGCGGCTCCCTTCGCCGCCCAACGCCCGCATGAGCGCGCCTTCCGCGCCGCCCTTGGTGAGGATGCTGGCCAGCGTGCCGAGCGAACCGGACACCGCCGCCGTTTTCGATCCCGCGGTTTGCGCGATTCGCGCGCGGGCGTCAGCGTCCGAAACGCCCTGTTGCCGCAAGGCGGCATAATCGGGGAATTGTGCGGCCAGTTGATCGGCCGGCATCGCGTGAATTTGTTCTTGCGCCCCCAAAGCGGACGTGCCGCCGGAAATCGGGGCATTCATGCCGATGGCGACCCGTTCGCCGATCTTCGCGGCCCGTTCCGCCGATGCGCCACGCGCGAGCGCGGCCGCTCGCGCGGCTCCGGCAGGCGCGGTGATCCCCAGCATGTAGGGCAACGATTCGCCGATCATGCCCGCCATGTTGACCGGGTCGGTCACGACATCCTTGACGTAACCCCAGTCCAGCGCCCGCTGACCCATCTCGGCGCGCTGCCGCTGTACGCGGTCGGTTTCCAGCGGGGATGAAATGGCGGCTTGCGCTTGCTGCGTCCCCGCCGCAAACGGGGTGATGTCTTCCGGCCGAACCCGCAAATTCTCGTCGCCGGTCGCGTCCGCCGCGACGTTTTGCAAGCTGGCTTGCAAAGAGCGTCGCCCCCGATCGAGATAACCGCCGGTCGCGATATCCGCCAGCGAATAGAGGGCCGGACCCAAACCGGCCGCGCCGCGCGCCGCGCCGCTCCCCAACGCGCTGGCGGTATCGAGCGCGGTTTGAAAAAATCCGCCGGTCTCCTGCCGGGTCGGCTTCGGGAGCCGGGGCGGGTCGGGCAAGCTGGCCGTGAGCTGGCGCAGCCGGTCCAACGGCAGCGGCGCCAGCCTTGGGCCGAGCGGCGGGGTGGCCGACGGTGAAACCGCCGCCGGATCGCCGGCGGCCGGCGGCGAGTTCCAGAGGTCGGGCAACCGCGCGGGCGCGGCATAAAGAGGGTCATCCCACCAGTTGGGCATACCTGTATCTCCAAGCCGCCGGCTGTCGGCCCCGCGCGGGCGCGGGCGCCCGGATTGACCTTGCGGCCGGGTTGGCTATGCTGTCGGCATGACCGTCAATGACACCCTGGTTGCCTTCGCCCTGATCGTCGCCATCGTCACCTTGCTGGTGGCGTTGCTGGCCTATTGGGAATTCGGGCGCATCAGGCAACTGCGCGAGGAATTGGAAGCCTTTCAGGCTGACTTGCGGCAACGGTTCTTTCGTTCCCAAAAGGCGCAACAGCGCATCATCGCCAGCTACGGCGTCGCCGATCCCGCCCAAAAAATCGCCCTGCTGCAATCGGCCATCGACGCCGATCCCGACAGCTTCAACGCCTATAACGCCTTGGGTTATGCCCATCTGGCGCAACGCGACGCGCATTCCGCCGCCGCCGCGTTCAAAGAGGCCACCATCCGCCATCCCGACGCCAAAGAAGGCTATTTCGACTTGGCGGAAGCCTACCGGCAACTGGGGCGGATCGACCTGTGCAAGGCGGCGCTGGAACAAGCCTGCAAGCGCGATCCCACCGCGAAAGACGATTTGCTGGCCGATAGCCGCTTTCAGGGGCTGTAGCCGCCCTGGGCCCCGCGCGGGCGCGATGGCCCGTCCCTTCAGCGCCAAAAACCGTGCGCATTGCCTAAAAGCAACTCCCCCAGTTATCCTGTTGGGCTGCGGCCAGCCGCACGGCGGCATGCCCTGCGCGCGCCGCTTGCCCGCCACCACACGATGAGAACCGTCATGGCCAAAAATATCCCTTTGCAGGAGCGCATCATTTTTGCGCTCGACGTTGACTCCCAACAAGAAGCCGAGCGCTGGGTCGACCGGCTGGGGGATCATGTCCACTTTTACAAAGTCGGCCTGCAACTCTTTATGGCCGGTTGGTTCCACGTCATCGATATGATCGTGGAACGGGGACACAAGGTGATGGTGGATTTGAAGTTCTTCGACATCCCTGAAACCGTGGCGCTGGCGGTGAAGGAATTGAACAAGCACAAGGCTGCCTTTATCACCGTGCACGGCAACGACCCGATCTTGCAGGCCGCCATCTCCGAACGGAACAGCGCCCAGATTCTGGCGGTGACCGTGCTCACCAGCTTTGACGAATCCGACATGCGCGAGATGGGGTTTACCGGCACCGTTGAGGATTTGGTTTACATGCGCGCCAAGAAAGCGCTGGACTTGGGCTGCGATGGCGTGATTTCGTCGGGGCTGGAGGTCCCGCGCCTGCGGGATGGGCTCGGCGATAAGTTTCTGATCGTGACGCCCGGCATCCGCCCAGGGACCAATGATGTCGTCAAGGACGACGATCAAAAGCGCATCGCCACCGCCAACCAAGCGATCAAGAACGGCGCGGATTACGTGGTCGTCGGCCGCCCGATCCGCAACGCTAAAGACCCGGTCGCTGTCGTTAAGTCCATGCAAGACGAAATCTCGCGGGCGCTCTGAACGTTGACTGAGCGACCCGGTGGGCGGGATTGACCCGCCAAACCGATCCGGTATGCTGCGGTCCAAAGGACGGGAGGAGCCATGACCACGTTGACTTTCGACACGCTGGCTTACGCCAAAACGCTCAAAGACGCCGGTTTCACGGCCGAGCAGGCCGAGGCGCAGGCCGGCGCGCTGGCGGGCGTGCTGAAAACCGGCACGGACAATCTGGCGACCAAGGGCGACCTGGATCAGGTCGAAAAGGGGCTGAAAAGAGACATCGACCTGTTGCGCGCCGAGATGAACCAGCGCGCCGCCGAGACGAAGGCCGAACTGATTCGGTGGGTGGTCGGCGTGGGCATCCTGCAAACCACGCTGCTGGTGGGTATCCTCGCCCGGCTGGCGAAGGTGATCTGACCGCCATTGACCCCACCACCCGGCGGGCGTAGCTTCTTGCTGCTGCAAATGGAGGAAGCTATGAGCAAACTGGCCGATCAAGTCTTGGAATTTTCTCCGCAGGAATTGGGGCTTTTGGAGCAGATTCTCCAGCGCGAAGTAGAAAGCCACCCGGAAACCGCTGATATTGTTCGGCCATTGCTTGATAAGGTGACCGCTCATTTCGCGGCGGCATGGCCTTACGATTACAAAATCTACCAGGAAGAAACGGCTTTCTTGAAGCAAGCCTTCAAAGCTCTTGATGATCAGAGAAAGAAAAAATCTTGACAAGCCTGCTTGATCTTCGGTGCCGCTGGTATAAGCTAGCTCTTGGAGCCTAGAAATCTCCACACGTAGCGGCCCCCGCCCGACATGCGGTTTTTTTGTTTGTCGACTTCCTGCTCTCGATGGTGGGAGGGGATGGGAATATCCGAATACCATCCGCCGTCTACGTGCGGTTTCTAGCCTCCCGCCGCCCCAACGCCAGGGGTATCTAGAGATCACGTAGGAGGCCAAATGGCCACTCAGCTTGTCCGTATTTCCAACGAAGTCGAAATCCCTTATCTGACCCACAACGATCAGCCCGTCCTGACCTTCGCGCTGATCGACAAGGTTCACAATCGGGTTGAAGGAACCGCCCGCAAGCGCTTCAGCGATAATCGCAAACGGTTTATAGAGAAGGAAGACTTCTATGAGCTTGATTTTGAAAGTCTGTCCGTTTTTCGGACAGAGTTCCCAGAGGCGGTTGGAGCTAACGCCCCCGGCCTGACGCTGATCACCGAATCCGGCTACCTGATGCTGGTGAAGTCCTTCACCGATGACCTCAGTTGGCAAATCCAACGCCAGTTGGTGAAGCTCTACTTCCGCGTCAAGGAAATAGCGCACGCCGCGCCCAAGCCCGGCATCCCCGACGAACAGTGGCGGGAAATCCTGACCTTGATTCACGCCATCGGCACCCATTGCCATTTCAGCGGGCGAGCCAGCGACGCCCTGCACGAGCGGTTGCGCTGGTTTGGCGGCGTCCCGTCCAGCCGCCTGCTCGCGCCCGAACGGTTCGAGGACGCCAAGCGGGAATTGGCGGCGCTGGCCGAACTCGCCGACCAGCATTTCGCACGCTGGGTGAGCGCCGACAACGAGTTCATCGACCAGGTGTTGCGGCCGCCGGTGTCGGTGCGCAAAGTGCGCGCTTTGGTGCGCCGGCAGAATCTGCAACCGGGACTGAACCTCTAGTGGGCCGCCAATGGATTGACAGCTTGACCCGCCCCGCGCCACGGACGGCGCTATACTCGCCGAATCGAAAGGAGACCGCCGATGACGCCTGAAGAACTCGCCAGCGTGACGCTCGAACACCTTCGCCACATCCGCAAGCGCGTGGATCAGATCGCCGATGACGTGGATATCGTCAAGGCGCGCCTCACCTCGCTCGAAAGCCAAGCGGCCAGCATCCACGCGGATATGGCGATCGTGCATGTGCGGATCGACCGGGTGGATTCCAGGCTGGACCACCTGGAACGCCGCCTGGACTTGAGCGATGCCCCGCCCTGACCCCCGCGCCACGGATGGCGCTATACTGCCCGAAATCGGAGACCCGCCATGACCGACGCCGATTTCAACCTGATGCTGGAAATCCTCAAGCGCTTGCAAGCCGACATGGCGGAGGCCAAGCGGGACATCGCGGCCATCCGCGTCGAAATGGCGGCGATGGGCCAGCAACTGGCCGGGCTGACCGCCGCCGTCTATTCCGGCAAGACGGAAATGGACGACCTTCGCCGCCGCGTGGAACGCATCGAGCGGCGGCTCGACCTGACGGACGCTCCGCACTGACCCCCGCGCCACGGACGGCGCTATACTTCCCCAAGCCGGAGGTAGACCATGTCCCCCGAGGAGATCGCCAACCTGACGCTGGAGCACCTGCGCCGCTTCAACCAGAAGCAGGACCGGACCTTGCAACTGATCGAGGATTTGCGGGACCGGGTGTCCTCGCTGGAAATCCAGAGCAGCGGCATCGGGCGGGAACTGGCGGGGCTGCGCGGCGATTTCGCGCGGCTGGAACACCGGGTGGACCGCATGGACCAGCGCCTCGACCGCATCGAGCGGCGGCTCGACCTGACGGACGCCCCGCACTGACCTCGCCCGCCCGCGATCCGGGGCGGCCGTCGCGTTAAAACCCGCCACCGCCGCCGCCCAGGTACTGCTGGTAAAACGGTCCCATCCGGTCCAGCTCGGCTTGCCATTTCGCCCGTTCCTCCGGGTTCAGGCGCGTGTCTTGGCTCGCTTGGCTCGCCGCGTAAAGCCGGTCGATCATCCCCGCCTTGATCTGGTCGAGCGAATGCGGCTTTTGCTGCTGTTGCTGTCTCTCCATGGCCAACCGGTCGCGGGCCGCATCCCGCTGCTGCTGGTATTGCAGCCGGTCCCGCTGGTTTTGCTGGGCCGTGGCGAACCGCTGCTGGTCGAGGGTCAGCCGGGCGAGCTGGTAGGGGTCGCCCGACGGCTTCGCCTGGAGTTGGGCGAGCGCCCCTTGCTGCCCCATGATCGCCAGCCCCGGCGCGAGCATCCCTTGCGCGGCTTCGGCCAGACCTTGCCGCCTCCGCCACGGGATGCTGGTATCGGCCGCCCGCTTCATCATGGAATCGTATTGCGCGGCCCGCATCCCAGAATCGCCGAAGCCGTCGCCCGCCCGCGCGAACGGGTCGAAGCTCGGAGGCGACGGAAGGTTTTGGGCCGACCCGCCGGCGGCGGACACCCCCTGGCGCGCCTCGTTGAGCGAGCGCAGCGCCTCGGTCTGGCGGTTGAGGTTCGCCACGTTGTAAGCGGTGGCCTGCTGCTGGGTCATGCCGGCGGTCTCCGGCGTTCCCGCATAGCCCAAAAAGCCGGTTCCCGGCGCTCTGGGAAGCCCTTGGAACTCGGCGGTTCCAGGCCCGCCGCCCATGCCAAAGACGCCCGGTACCTGATAGGCGGTCGCGCCGGCGATCTGGCCGGGGCCGGGCGACCGGTTGGGATTGCTCGGACCGAATCCGGCGTTGTAGTCGATGCGGCGGGCGATGTCGGCATCCGCCGCGAAGGGCTGATAGCCGGGCGGCGCTTGCCGGGAAACCGGCGCGAGTCCCTGGGCGATGTCCGCCAGCTTCGATCCGGCGGGCGCGGCGGGCGCGTCCAGCCCGAACACTTCGACCCTTGACGGAAGGCGAGGCTTCGATCCGGCGGGCGCGGCGGGCGCGACTGGGGGGGCGAGGGGTAGAGCGGGCGCCGGCGCCAGAGAAGGCGCGGGCGTGGCCCCGACGCCATAGGCCGCGCTGTAGGTCGGCGCGGATGGGGTCATCGACTTGAGCGCCGCATCCATCGACGCGCCAAACCCAGATCCCTGTTGCGCCCGGCGCAACAGATCGGGATCGACCTGGTAACCGTAATTGCCGTAGAGGGGATCGAAAGCCACATCTGACTCCAGGCCGCCGCGCGGCGGTTAATCTCGCAAGTAATCCTCGGTCTGAAACAAGCGTTTCCCTCGCACGATTTCGGCGGTTCTCGCCGTCGCGATCACCTTGTGGTGCGGGTCGAGGTGTTCGGCGATCCAACGGATCAGCGGCCTTGCCGCTTCCTCAAAGCCGTCATCGGGCGGCGCGTCAGCGTTTTCGGTGGCGTCTGGCATCGGCGTCTCCAAAGCTATCGCCCGTAGCGCCAAGCGTTGGGGATGACGGTATCGGTCGCACCGTATTCCAGCCAGCCTTGCAGCGTCAGTTCCGACGGTCTCGGCCCGAAGTAGCGGGCAAAAATCGCCTCGTGGGCGAGCGGGTCGGGCAGGTTGTAGTCCACGTCGCGCTTGAGCCCGGCCTGGTACATCACCCACTCCACCAAGTGCTCGTGAAGGTAGGGGCTGATATCCGGCTCGTCGTCGTCGGATTCCATCGGGGGCGGGACCAGCCGACCCCGCATTTCCAAATAGCCGGCGTCTTTCGGCGTCGGGTGCAGCCGGATGGTCCGCCCCGCGATCAAATAACGGGTGGGATCGGCGAGGTTCGTTATCGGGCGCGCCCAAGCCTCGAAAGCGTCCCGATCGACCCGCTCTAACGGCGCTCTCGGCGTCGCGGGCGACACCTGCCGGGTCCACCAGGCGTCCAGCACGTAGCGGACCCGATAGGGAAGGGAGTAGGACGCGACGCCAGCCCGGCAAGGGATCGCGGTCGTCGCCACCGTCAAGCCGGCCCGGAGCGACGCCTCTCGCACCGCTTCGTCGAGCCACCGGTTGAGCTCGTCGTCGGGCCACCCGTAAGGCTGGGCGATATCGTCCAGCCGTTTCCGGGCGGCAGCGCGCAGCGCTTGGCGGTTCACGGCGGCGGGTTATCCGATGGCTGGCCGTCCGATGGCTGGCCGGTTTCATCGGTCCCTTGCTCGCCGCCGGCCGTCTGATCGCCTCCATCCTGGGAGGGCGGGGCAGGGACCTCCGCCTTCTTCTTGGTGCGCTTGGGCGTTTCCGCCGCCTTGACCGCCACCTCCGCGACGGTGAGAGCCGCCGCTTCCGGGGTCAGCCCGCCCGTCAGAGCGACCAATTGCCGGATCAGGTCCTCGCGCGTGGGCTCCTTGGGCTCGGCCGCCTCGCGCGCGGCCGCCGCCCGCTTGACGCTCGCCAGGTGCTCGGCGGCTTCTTTGTCGTCCATGACCCGCATGTTGGGGCGCTCGGCGAGTTCGGCGGTCCAGACGAAGACCCGGCCCGTCGCGACGTTCTTGAGCAATGCGGGCGCGGCGCTCATCGGGCATCTCCGCGAGAGACCCCGGCCTTGAAGCTGGGGAAGGATAGTGGACGGTGCGGCAGTCCCCGCCAAGGGGACTGTTTAAGCACCGCGCTTTTCGGTAACATTTGCGGCCTTAGCGTGGCTGTCGCCGCCGCGTTCGCCGCTAACACAGGGTAAGTAAGAGGCACGGCATAGGTCTCCGATCAGGGCATTGATCGCCGAATTTGGGAATCCCCCGTCTTTAGGCAGGGGAGGATGTCAAGCCGCGAGCCCTTTATAGGCGTTCGCGTCCCAGCACAGCGCCACGACCTCGATCACGCCGGTCAGCACCGTCGCGGCGGTGTTTTGCCGCAACTGGATAAAATCCGCTTGGGTGTAGAACTTGCCGGCGAGCGCCGAGACCCCGTCTTTGATCGAGGTCATGTCGAGCGCCGTCGCGTACTGGGTGGGGCCAGCGGAATCGCCGATATCGAGGCTGGCGAGGTTGGCGCTCGCCTTGAACACCCGGTAGGCCACGGCCTGAACGATGGTGTTCGCCGGAATCTTGACGAGCTTGATGATATCGGCCGCCCCCGTGCCCGCCTTCTCGTTGACCTCGGAGAAATCGACGAGCTTGGCGATGGAGTAGGAGGGGCCGCCGCCCGGTCGCGCCGGGTACGCCCAGGGCGCTTCCTGAGCCGTTAAGTCGATGGTTGCCATAACGTGTCCTCTTGTCTGTGAGCCAGCGGGCCATCACGCCTTGTAGGCGTACAGCGACCCCACCATGTCCGGGTACAGCACCTCGAAGCCGTACACCATCAACCCGCGCACCAGCGTTCCGAAAAACTGTGTAGAACGACACATGACTTACTAATCAAAAGTCAAATGGATTGATGTGC
>ERZ761592.205-NODE-205-length-29676-cov-8.023159_pt1 | contig 29676 bp, 28 predicted proteins | sample MGYA00433095_ERZ761592 | MGnify/ENA primary metagenome ERZ761592 (study PRJEB28899, sample SAMN03785554) | bioreactor sludge metagenome | biome: EBPR Sludge; feature: EBPR Bioreactor; material: 0.22µm filtered reactor supernatant | place: Saint Lucia: Queensland... | reverse complement strand
TGCGGTGCCGGACTCAAGCGCTGCACCGGGGTTTGCAGCTCTGCCGAAAGGACACCAAGGAGATGACGCTCAGCCATGTCGAATCTAGCGACTCCTTGGCCTCGGTGCGTAGGATCGCGCCCTCCTTCACTTCGGCGAGCCAGTGCCTGGCCGAGCGTGGATCGGGGGCGGATACCTTGGGCGCATTGGCCTCGGTCAAGGTATCGAGCAGCGCAGCCAATCCTTTGTGCCAGCCATTGGCGAAGTCGATGACATTCTTGCGATGGATGCCGATTGGCAGTTGCGAGAAGTCATAGTCGTCGAGGCGCAGCGGGATCACGAAGCCCGGCATGGACTTCTCGATGGTCTGCGCCAACGCCCATTCGTCCTTGACGCCGGGCTTGTTGACCGCGGCCTTGGACACCACGGCCAAGAAACGGAAGGACTCGTTGCGGATGGTGCCTTCGATCTTGTCCCAGAAATAGTCGCCCCCTTTGAGCTGCCCGAGATCGTGCCAAACGGAAAACCCAGCAAGCTCTAAGCGGGCGCCGAGCCAGTGGACGAACCCGTTGTCCTCCGGAGTGGCGTGGCTGAGGAATATCGATACCCGGGTCATTGCCGGCCCTTCTGGACATCGTCTAACCGGCCAGGGGCGCCATCACCGCCCAGTGCGTCCGGTGCTTGGTTCATATTTGAGGCTCTTTCCCGGAAGGCGTGAGAGCCGACCAAGATACCCTCGCGTACGTTCCGTCGCTTCTTGATAGCCGCTTGCGTTCAATGAAGCGACCCTCGAACTCGAAATTCTCGCTGATTTTGACTACCAATAGCTTGTTGAAATTCCCGGCGCGTTTGACTTGAACTTGTCCCCCGTCTTTCTCAGGGGAGATGGTTTTTATTTCCACAAAGTCATTTCCCAGCTTGCCATCGGAACCCTGGGTGTGTGGTTTGTGGCGCTTAATTCCGTATTTGAGTTCAGCATATAACTCACCCAGCTCGCCCCAAATTTGCAGGTAGCGCCCTGTGAGTTCGTAGTAAGACATTGCGTTCTCGACGAGGCTCTCGAAAATCCCAGCAAGTTGAGGATCATCATGCGGGCACAAAGCCGGTAATTCGTTCTCGAGTACGGGCCCCCACTCCCAAGGGTTATATCCGCAAGCAGCAGCATCAGCAATTTGCTCTGGACTATAGCCGTGATTAAGCATGTCGTGCAGAAAGTCCCAATCGCTCATATGTTTCCTTTGCCTAATAGTTACTAGACGGAACCGCAGGGTCCGTCCATTACGTGATGTACATGCACCCATTATGCATTGGGAATCCCTTGCCCAGCAAGGAGGTTCGCTTGACTGGGCCGGTATAACAACTCCAACAATTTAGACGTCTGGAAGTCAGCTTGGGTGTCCGCTATCGCGGCCAATTTAGGACTACCGGTTGTGGCCGAGACACGGTAGTGTGGGTTTCAATTTGCTGGCCGAAAGCCTGACGTTCAACTGAACCAGATAACGCTTCGCGTATTGAAACTGGATAGCGACCTCGACGGGCAGGTATTGGCCGGCTGCCGACGGACGCCATCCCGCACACACTGGCCGCTCCTCCTTCAAAGCTGCGGGTCGCGCAAGAATAGCACCCCTGGAAATCGAACGGCCGCTTCTGCGTGGCGGGCGGTTGCGAGCAACGGTCGCTTTCAAGAGCCTCGACCGTCTGCTCTGGGTCGTTTGCCGTCGTCAAGCCCCCGGCGCTGAGTCACTGTTCATGTGCGGGAGCGGCCACGCGGGCGAACGCGCGCTGAGGTCAGCCCCCAACGACCTCATGAAGTTACCAGGCAATCATCACCCCGTGCCAGAGGCGCTTGCCGCCGAGGCGCGAGGAAGGTTCGAAACCTTGAGTAGCACCACGCCCAGTTGGCCGCCCCAGCAGGCCACGCCGTTCTCGCTTGCCCGCCTTGCCGCCGCCCGTCTCGACTGTGGTCTGCGGCGCGTCGTTCGGAAGGCGCCTGCACCCAGCAGTTCTGGCACCAAGCCCTTTCCTGCGTTAAGCTCGTCCCCACCGCCGCTGCTCTCCGCCGGGCGATGAACGCCTCAACAAGCTAAAATCGCCGAATTGAACGGCCGGCTGACCAGTTGGCCCATTTTCCGCAAGCTACGGATTTGACCGCCGACAACGCCTCGTACTACGACAGTCACGCTCGAGATTTCTTCGACGCGACCGTCAGTGTCGACATGTCGCCGCTGTATGGGGTCTTTCTGGCGAAGTTGCCTGCCGCGGCTACCATTCTTGACGCCGGGTGCGGGTCGGGGCGTGATGCCCGGGCCTTCCGGGATCGAGGTTACCGAGTGACCGCATTCGATGCCTCCCCGGCGCTGGCGGCGTTGGCGACTGAGCACTGCGGTTTCGAAGTGGAGGTGCGCAGTTTCACCGATGTCGGCGAAGTTGGCGCTTACGACGGCATTTGGGCCTGCGCCAGCTTATTGCACGTCTCGGTCGCGCAGATGGTCGATACGCTCGGTCGGCTGTGGCGTGCCTTGCGGCCCGGTGGCTGCCTTTACCTGAGTTTCAAGCTTGGCCGCGGCGAACGTGAGCACGAAGGGCGCCGGTTCACCGACGCGGATGACGAGATGCTCAAGGTCTGGTTTGATCAGTTGCAAGACGTGGCTTCGGTCGAGTCGTGGATCACCGCTGACCGTCGGCCGGGGCGTCAAGATCGATGGATCAATGGGCTGGTTTGCCGCGCCGAGGCGCCGGTCGGCAAGCTGATCACGGGTGGCGACGACCCCTTCCTCCCGCACTTGTTGAAGTCCATCGGCCGGGCCAGCGAAATCGATATCGCCGTCGCTTTCGTCAAGACCACGGGTTTGCGTTTGTTGATGCCCGATCTGCTGGTGGCGCTGTCGCCGGCAGAGGATTCCCACCAGACGCCCTGCAGTGTGCGCATCCTGACCAGTGACTACCTTGATGTCACCGACCCGGAAGCGCTGCGCCTTCTGATGCTGCTACAGGAGCAGGGCGCCGATACGCGCGTGTTCGAGGCCGGCCACACGAGCTTCCACCTCAAAGCCTACCTCTTCGCCAGCGCCACAGATGGACGGGTCGCCGAGGGAACGGCATTTGTCGGTTCCAGCAACATCAGCCGCCAGGCTTTGACCGACGGCCTGGAGTGGAACTACCGGGTCAGCTACCCTGGTGACGACGGCTTCCTCGAAGCGCGGCGCAAGTTCGAAGAACTCTTTGCCCACCGGCGGTCGTTGCCACTGACTGCGGCCTGGGTTGAGCGCTACGAGCAGCGCCGCGTTCCGCTGCCGCGCGCCGTTGCGCCCGGTAGCAATGAAGAGGAGCCACCGCCGATTCCGACCGAGATCCAGGAACGGGCGCTCGTGGCGCTGGCCAACACGCGCGCCGAAGGCTTCGGGCGGGGCCTCGTGGTGCTGGCGACGGGCCTTGGCAAGACCTGGCTGGCGGCCTTTGATGTGGACCGTGCGAAGGCGCGCAGGGTCTTGTTCGTTGCGCACCGGCAGGAGATTCTCAGCCAGGCGGCGCAAACCTTCCTGCGCATTCGGCCCAGGAGTCGGATCGGCTTCTACACGGGCCTTGGCCCCGACGTCGATGCCGACGTGCTCTGCGCATCGATCCAGACCCTGGGGCGTGCAGTGCACCTGGAGCGCTTCAACCCGCGGCACTTCGACTACCTGGTGGTCGACGAATTTCATCACGCCGAGGCGCCGACGTATCGGCGTCTGCTCGCTCACTTCCGGCCGACCTTCTTGCTGGGCCTGACCGCGACGCCCGACCGAACGGACCAGTCCGACATCCTGTCGCTGTGTGACGACAACCTGGTTTTCACCTGCGGCCTGTTCGAGGGCATCGAAGCCGGTCGGCTCGCCCCGTTCCACTACTACGGCATCCTGGACGACTCAGTCGACTACCAGGAGTTGCCTTGGCGTAACGGCCGCTTCGACCCGGAGCAACTGGCGCACAAACTGGCCACGCTGGCGCGCGCTCGCCATGTCCAGAGGGAATGGCGCGCCCGTGCTCAGCAACGCACACTGGCCTTCTGTGTGTCGACGCGTCACGCGGATTACATGGCGGAGCACTTCCGCAAGGCCGGGGTAGCGGCAGCGGCGGTTTACGCTGGTTCGCAGATGGGTCGTGCCGAAGCGTTGGAGGGTTTGCGTGCCGGCCGCCTGCAGGTCATTTTCTCGGTTGATCTGTTCAATGAAGGGGTTGACCTGCCGAGCATCGACACGGTCATGATGCTTCGGCCGACAGAGTCCAAGATCCTGTTCCTGCAGCAATTGGGCCGTGGGCTACGGCGCGACGAAGGCAAGTCGCACCTCGTGGTACTCGACTTTATCGGCAACCATCTGGCTTTCTTGCAGAAGCCGCAGGCGCTGTTCGGCGCCGGCTCGACCTATCGCGCGCTGGCGGCGTTCGCCCGCGATGTGGAGTCGGGACGGCTCCAATTGCCCGAGGGTTGCTACGTCAACTACGACATCCGCATCATCGAGTTCCTCAAGTCGCTCGACAGCAACGGGCCGGCGAAGGACTACGAGGCACTACGCCTGAGCCTTGGTCGCCGGCCGACACTCGCGGAGTATTACCGCGCCGGCAGCAGCATGCAGGAGATGCGGCGGCAATACGGCAGTTGGTTCGAACTGGTGGAAGCCATGAGCGATCTCGAGGCCGGTCAGGCCGTCGTGCTGCATGCTCAACTCGCGCTGTTGCGCGAGATCGAAACCACGGCGATGACGAAGAGCTTCAAGATGGTCACGCTGCAGGCTCTGCTCGAACTCGATGGCTTGCGGGATCCGCCGCCGCTGCCGCAACTGACGGAACGTTCCTGGCAAATCCTGAACCGGCGGCACCAATTCCTGGCCGATCTGCCGGAAGCACTTCGCACGCTACCCGACGGCCGATCGGCCGAGTGGCAACGCTACTGGCGGGGCAACCCGATCAACGCCTGGATCGGTGGCAATCTAGCCGAGCGAGCGGCGGCGCAGTTCAAGCTGGAAGGCGATCGGTTCCGCCTGCTCGCTGAGGTATCCGCCGAAGAGGTTGCCGACGCAGAGGCAATGCTCCAGGAACTGGTCGACTACCGCCTCGCAGCCTACGAGGTCCGGCAGGCGGCGCAAGAGACGCCGCCAAACGTGATCCCCTTCGCAAAGCCGACGACGAGGGAGCGGGTCGAACTGCCGTACTTCCCGAACCTCAAGATCGCCTGTGGTCACTTTCGCACCGGCAGACACGACGCCGAGGAGTACAAGGCCCTGCCGGTCGAGTATGGCCGACTCGAGCCGCAGAGGCATTTCATCGCACGCGCCATAGGTGATTCGATGAACGGTGGCAAGCAGCCGATTCGCGACGGTGACTACCTCCTCCTTGAACTCGTGACACCCAGTAGCGCCGGTTCGATCACCGGCAACGTGATGGCGATCGAACGTCAGGACTTCAGCGGCGATAACCAGTATCTACTGCGCGTCGTCAAGAAAGTGGCTGGCGGTGCCTACATGCTGAAGGCCAACAATCCCGACTACGAAGACCTGCCTGCCACCGACGAGATGCGAACGCTGGCGCGACTCAAGGCCGTCGTCGATCCACTAGACTTCGTCCTTGGCGAGAGCTTCGATCGCGAACAGATTCCGACGCTGTTCGGCGAGACCTTCAATCCCGGCAACTGGAACGTCGGCCACGTCGTTCTCAACGAGCAGAAGATCCACGTGCTGCTGGTGACGCTCAACAAACAAGGCAAGGCTATTCAACTCCGCTTTCACGACTACTGGATCGACGAGAACACCTTCCACTGGCAGAGCCAGAACGCCACGACGCCGACCAGCAAGCGCGGGCAGGAGCTGATCCAGCACGAGATGTCAGGCATCCGCATTCACCTCTTCGTGCGGGAGACGAAGCTGAAGGGCGGCAAGGCAGCGCCCTTCGTGTACATCGGCAAGGTGAAGTACCGGTCACACGAAGGCACTCGCCCGATGAGCGTAATTTTCAGTCTGTGATATGGGCCTGCCGCTCCGACAAGAGCGCGCTTGAGCGCCTGGAGGAGGATCGGGTGGGCGTCGTGGTCCACCCGCGGCTCTCCTTTTCGTCCAGCGCCACTGCCGGCCGATGCAGGCCGGAGCACCATCGCCAGACTCGCACAATCCGCTTCGCGGGAGACGATCGCTCAGCCCATACGCTCGAGCAGCCGGGCCGCGGACCTCTCTTGCACGACAAGGATCAGCTTCATCGAACAGCGCGTCGCGCCGACGAATAACTTGCGCACCGCCCGGTCGTCGAGCGCCTCGAAGTCGACCTCGGCGAGGATCACCGCGGGCGCCGACTGGCCCTTGAAGCGGTAGACCGATTCGACCAGTACGTCGCCACCCGTGTACACCGGCTGCCCGAAGAGGTCGTAGTTGCCGGTGAAGTGGCGCAGGCTGGTCTGGCCGAGCCGGTCGAGGGCCATCAGCTGCGAGCGCTCGCGGCCGTGGTAGCTGACGATGGCGAGGTCGTGCTTCCTGAAGCCCGCCGAGTAGCAGGTGCGGATGGCTTCCTTGACGCGCGCGAGCAGGCCGGCGGTGTCGGCGTAGTCGAGGAACTCGATCTCGTCGGCGGCGATCGGCGAGGCGGCCTCGATCGCGGGTTCGCCGGGGAGCAGACGACGCAGCAGCTCGACGATTGGCCGCGGGCTGCGGTAGTTGCTCTGCGAGCGCAGCGTCACCCAGCCCGGCAGCGGCGTCGGCGGGCGGCCGTAGAGGTTCTGCATCGGGTCTTCCAGCCAGAGGAGGCGCGCATCGGCCCGGGCATGGCGGAAGATGAAATCGCGCCACGTCTCGGAGATGTCCTGGCCCTCGTCGACGATGATCGTGTCGAAGACGAAGGTGGCGTCCACCGGCAGTTCCGCAGCGCTTTGCTGCAGTCGCTCGAAGGCGTCGGGTGCGCTGAAGTCCGCTTTCTTGCCGGCGTCACGCAGCCGCTGGTCGCAGAGCTGGTGGAAGGTGCAGGCGACGCCGCCGCGCGGGGCGATGCGCTTGAAATGGTCGGCCAGCGGGCGGTTGAAGCAGACGTAGAGCGGCCCCTTGCCGGCCTCGATGGTGGTGCGGTATTCGGCCAGCGCGAGTTGCGTCTTGCCCGATCCGGCCGTGCCGCTGATGCGCAGCCGGAAGGGCTCGAATTCGAGCCGCCGCGCCCAGTGGGCGAGGCCGCCGGAAACCCGCGTGACGAGCTTGCGCGCATGGCCCATCAGCGCGCTGACGTCGGTGTCGAGCTGGATCAGGTCGCGCAGGAAGGCGTGGATTTTCGGCGTCGCGGGCGTCTTCGCGCGCGCCGGCAGCAGTTCCTGGATGATGCGGCACAGCTGCTCGCGCGCGCTGGCGTCGACGATGCGTTCGCGGACGAGGCCGGCGGTTTCCGGGTTGCGGACCGTGTAATCCGGGCAGTAGAGCAGGGCATCGGTGTGCACCGACGGGATGTCGGCGCGGCTGGCGAGCTTGCCGCGCAGCTTGCCGACCATGCGCGAGATCTGCACGGGGACGCTCTTCGACCGGCCGGGGTACTGTTTGACCAGCCCCGCGGCGGTCTCGCCGAGGAAGCCGCTCTTCTGTTCGATCAGCAGGATGTCGCCGGCGAGGTTCACCACGGCGAAGTCGATCTCGCCGAAAATGGCCTGGCGCCCTTCGGTCGCGGTCCAGTGCACGGCGTGATACACCGAATACGCGTCGGGCAGGCCGGCGGCGAGGAGGGCGAGGGTTTCGATCTCGCGCTGCGCGCCTCCGGTGACCGAGAGTTCGCGCCAGCCGTCGGGGATGATGCGGGCCATGCGGGTCTCCTGCCGAGCACTGTCTGTCAGCACACGATGGTACGGCAGGTCGGGGCGATCGGTGCACTCCGCCGGCAACCGCGTTTTGGCGCCCCGGGATTTGCGGGAAATCGAGCGGCTGGGCCTTGAAAACGAACGACCATTGAACGAGCGATACCATGATCACTGAAACCGAACCCGTAGCCATCAGGGCCTGGTCTGAAAAGCGGCTCATCTATCTCGAACTGACCGACGGAAGGGTATTCGGTTTTCCGGCAGACCGTTTTCGCATTCTTTGCCAGGCGTCTGACGATCAGCTCAAGGAGGTCCGGGTCGAAGTCGATGGACATGCGCTGCGCTGGGAAGAGCTTGACGAAGACCTGAGCGTCGCCGGTGTCGTTGCGGGAAGATTTCAACTTCCCCTGTCGAGACGGGCATCCCCGACTGCTCGCGACGGCTTCGTGACGACCGCTCAGACGACGTCCGGAAACGAGCGCAGCAGCTCGGCGCAACGGCTGTCGACGTCGGGTCGGCGATAGTCGCCGACGAGGCGCTCGGGGCTTTCGTTGCCGCGCAGCAGCCGCGCGTCGAGCGGGGCCGGTTCGGCGAGGCCGAAGGCCGAGTAGTAGTCGGCGAACTTGAGCGTCGAGCGGATGTGGTCGGAGATGATCATGCGTCGGTTCGGGACCTCGAGCGCGTCGCTGATGATCAGTCCGTGCAGGCTCGATGACAGCACCTGCGCGCAGGAGAGCACCTCGTGCAGGATGTCGTCGATCGGCGCGAAGACGTTGATCAGCCGCGCGCCGGGGATGCGCAGCAGCGCGGCGACGGCGGCGCTGTCCTGGTCGACGAAGTGCGGGATGACGCCGAGCGCATGCCGCCTCGGCGGCCGCGGCCGGCCGCTCCAGTAGTGGCCGACGAGCAGTCCCGGGTCGCCGAGCGCGGCACCCTGGCCGCCGCCGGCGATTGCCGCCAGCGTGTGGCGGCCGCGGACGGCGTGATAGTGGTGGCGGCCAGGGAATCGTTCGCTGGCGTCGCCGGCACCGCTGCCCCAGATGTGCAGGCGGCGCGGCAGCAGGAGTCGGCGGGCCTGCCGTTCGCGTTTCAGGATCGTGCCGATGGCGAGCAGGTCGGCGCTGGCGACCGGGGCGTGAACCACCGGCCGTCCCGAAACCATGCCGACGATCAGCGGCGACAGGTAGTCGCCAAAATTCTGCCGGGTCGGGTCATCGCGGCCTTCGCCCTGCCACCAGTAGAGTCTGATCGGCTTCAAGAGTCCCTCTCCCGCCCTGTGGGTTGGTCACCGCTCGCCCGGCGGGTGTGGCCGCTGCCCGCCTGTGGCCCGCTCAGGCGGTGGCGGCAGCGACCATGACGTTGATGTCGCCGTGCTCGGGCCAGGCGCGCTTCGATGCGAGGTAGGTCTGCCAGGCGCGCAGGCTCCAGCGTGGCCGCGTCAGCGTGCGGCGCAGCGAGGGCGCCGAGTGGTCGACGTCGAGTACCCGGAAGGCGGAGAAGCCGGCACGCGTGACGACCGTCTCCAGGCTGTGCGGCGAGAAGTAGAAGTGGTGGTCGAGGAGATAGAGGCTCCAGCGCTCTCCTTCGAGGACCCGGCGCCAGTTCTCGTAATTGCCGGTTTCCAGCAGCAGCACGCCTTCCCGGCGCAGGCGGTCGTGCAGCAGCCGCAACACGCTGAGTGGATCGCGCAGGTGCTCGACGACGTCCCACATGGTGATCACGTCGAACTCCTCGTCGGGCAGCGTCGCCTGCAGTTCAACGCCGTAGTACTCGCGCGCGCGGGCGATCGCCGCTTCGCTCTGTTCGACGCCGATGGCCTGCCAGCCGGCATCGAGGCTGGCGCGGACGAAGGCGCCGGAACCGGCGCCGAAGTCGAGCAGCCGGCCAGGCAGCGGGCGCACTTCCTGCACGTGCGCCATTTTGGCGCGCGCGGCGCGGCGCTTGTTCTCCGAATCGGTCACGTAGCTGTCGCCGGAGGACCAGCGCCAGTTCATGTAGGCGCGCGACGCTTCCTCGGATGGCCGCGGCGTCTGGTAGGCGAGGCGGCAGGGAGGGCACTCGGCCACCGACGTCAGCATGCCGAAGCGGGCGGCGATGACGCGCGCCGGGTTCGATTGGCCGCAGAGCGGGCAGGCGATCGGCTCGAGCCGCGGAAAGCTGGCGCCATCGATGACGTCGACCATGCTCATCGCCAGGGCTCCGCCATGGCGTTCGCCGGCCGGCCCGCCGGCAGGGGTGGTGCAGGGAAAGGGGGATTCACCGGTCCGGATCCTGAAACAAGGTTGCCTGCGTCGAACGGCCGCGTGCCGTGCCACTGCCCGGACCGGTCCCGGTCAACCGCCAGGTGGCGCGCCGCAATGACCGGGCGATCACCTTGCCGAGCGGGGGGTTCGTGCTCTTCGGCAGAGCCCCGAGTATCGGCGAAATGGTCGTCGGCCGTCAATCCGCGTCCGTCCCGCTGGCGCGATCCCGCCGCCATTGCTCCTTGCGCCGGGGGCCGCCGGTCGCCCGCGGTCGTGCCGGATAGCGCCGGGCTATGGCAGAAATTACCAGAATCAATTGGAACCAATCCGCCGCCTGCACTACGATTCGTTCGTCGCTTCTTTTCATCCACCGAACTCGAAGGAGAGCTCACGATGTCCTTGATCAACACCGAAATCAAGCCGTTCAAAGCCACCGCTTTTCACAATGGCAAGTTCGTCCCCGTTTCCGATGCCGACCTGAAGGGCAAGTGGTCCGTCGTCGTCTTCTACCCGGCCGACTTCACCTTCGTCTGCCCGACCGAACTCGGCGACCTGGCCGATGAGTACGATGCCTTCCAGAAGATCGGCGTCGAAGTCTATGCCGTGTCCACCGACACCCACTTCACGCACAAGGCGTGGGCCGATGCTTCGGAGACGATCAAGAAGATCCGCTATCCGATGATCGGCGACCCGACCGGCAACATCACGCGCAACTTCGACGTCATGATCGAGACCGAGGGCCTGGCGCTGCGCGGCACCTTCGTCGTCAATCCGGAGGGCGTCATCAAGGTCTGCGAAATCCACGATCTCGGCATCGGCCGCGACGCCAAGGAACTGCTGCGCAAGGTGCAGGCCGCGCAATACGTCGCCAGCCACCCGGGTGAGGTCTGCCCGGCCAAGTGGACTCCGGGTGAGGCCACCCTGGCGCCGTCGCTGGACCTCGTCGGCAAGATCTGAGCGCCGCTGCACGCGCCGCTGCCGGGCGTGCAGTCCGGCAGCCGCCGCGGGTGCCAATGCACAGGGGCCGCGAAGCACAGCTTGGCGGCCCCTTTTCAATGCCACTCGTCAATGGAGAAACCGTCATGCTCGACAGCAACATCAGGAACCAGTTGCGCGCCTACCTGGAGAAGATCCAGCAGCCGATCGAACTCGTCACGTCGCTCGACGACAGTGACCAGGCGCGCGAGATGCTCGCGCTGGTACAGGAAATCGCCGAGTTGTCGGCGAAGGTCAGCGTCCGCCAGGATGGCGATGCCGCGCGCCGGCCGTCGTTCGCCGTCGGCCGGGTCGGCGAGGCGGCGCGCATCAGCTTTGCCGGCATCCCGATGGGGCACGAGTTCACCTCGCTGATCCTCGCCCTGCTGCAGACCGGTGGCCATCCGCCGAAGGCCGAGGTGAGCGTTCTCGACGAGATCCGCGCAATCCCCGGCCGCTTCCACTTCGAGACCTTCATCTCGCTCTCCTGCCACAACTGTCCCGACGTCGTGCAGGCGCTCAACCTGATGGCGGTGATCAACCCGGGAATCAGCCACCAGATGATCGACGGCGCGCTGTTCCAGTCGGAAGTCAGCGAGCGGCAGATCATGGGCGTGCCCACCGTCCTGCTCAACGGCGAGCACTTCGGGCAGGGGCGGATGACGCTCGAGGAGATCGTCGGCCGGATCGACGTCGGTGCCGTGCAGCGTGAGGCCGAGAAGGTCTCGGCGCGGGCACCGTTCGACGTGCTGATCGTCGGCGGTGGCCCGGCGGGTGCGGCGGCGGCGATCTACGCCGCGCGCAAGGGCGTGCGCACCGGTGTCGTCAGCGAGCGCTTCGGTGGCCAGGTGCTCGATACGCTGGCGATCGAGAACTTCATCTCGGTCAAGGAGACCGACGGCCCGAAGCTCGCCGCCGGCCTCGAGCAGCACGTGCGCGAGTACGAGGTCGACATCATGAACCTGCAGCGTGCCGAGCAACTGATCGCCGCCGGTGAAGACGGTCTCGCCGAGGTCCGTCTGGCGAGCGGCGCCAGCCTGCGCAGCCGGACGGTGATCATCGCCACCGGCGCCCGCTGGCGCGAGATGAATGTCCCCGGCGAGAAGCAGTACCGCGGCCATGGCGTCGCCTATTGCCCGCACTGCGACGGGCCGCTGTTCAAGGGCAAGCGGGTGGCGGTCATCGGTGGCGGCAACTCGGGCGTCGAGGCGGCGATCGACCTCGCCGGCGTCGTCGGCCATGTCACGCTGCTCGAGTTCGAAGCCAGCCTGCGTGCCGATGCGGTGCTGCAGAAGAAGCTGTTCAGCCTGCCAAACGTCCGGGTGATCACCCAGGCGCTGACCACCGAAGTCACGGGCGACGGGCAGAAGGTCAATGGCCTCGTCTACACCGACCGCGCCAGCGGCGAGTCGCAGCGCATCGAACTCGAGGGCGTCTTCGTGCAGATCGGCCTGCTGCCGAACAGCGACTGGCTGAAGGGAACGCTGGCGCTGTCGCGGCACGGCGAGATCGAGATCGACGCGCGCACGCAGACCTCGCTGCCCGGCGTCTTTGCCGCCGGCGACGTGACGACCGTGCCCTACAAGCAGATCGTCATCGCCATGGGCGAAGGCTCGAAAGCCGCGCTGAGCGCCTTCGATCACCTGATCCGCACGTCCGTCTCCTGATGCCCTGGCCGTCGCGGCCGGCGCCCGCGCCGACCGCGACCCGGGCGCCACTGCACGTCGCGGGCGGCCGCCGGGTGGCGGGCGTGTTCAACCGAGAACGATGACCTTGAGCTTGTCGTAGAAGCCGAGCCCGTCCCACCATTGCCGTCCCCTGTCGTGAAAGCTGCGCCCCGTCGGCGTCAGGCGCAGTTGGTGGGCGCCGAACTCGGTCAGCCCGGCATCCCGGACGAAGGCGTGCCGCATCAGGAACTGCGCGATCGCCGGCTGCACCTGCTGCCCGCCGAGCGTCCAGCGGGTGCCGTAGCCGTCTTCGTCCCCCGGCAGCATCATGAACGGTTCGCCCCGCCCCAGATGGTGCAGGACCATCAGCGTCTCGTAGCGGGCGGGGATCTCGCTTGTCTGGTAAGGGCTCATCACGCCGCCGACTCGCGGCTCTCCGGACCGGCAATGCCACGGCAGGGTCGCACGCATCCGCGCACGCGCCGGGTAAGCCGGGCGCCCACCCGAGCCAAGGGCCCGGTTGCTGCCGGGCGATGCCGCTGCCGTCTACCGCCCACCCGCCTGCTGTGCCAGGTTGCGGTGCATCAGGGCGAAGAAGCGGTCGTAGAACGGGCCGGCGGGGATCGTCTCGCTGGCGACCTTGACCAGCGAATCCTCGTTCGCGCCGAGCGGGATCGACAGCGAGCCGATTGCGGCGACGCCGACGCTGGCCGAGTTCGGGTTCTTCTTCAGCGTGTAGCGGTCCTCGATGGCGCTGACGTAGGCCGTCGCCAGCTCTTCGTTGCCGCCCTCGCTGGTGCACACGACGTTGAAGACGATCTGCACATGCACGTCGCCCTGCGGCTGGAAGTTCTTGCTGGCGCTGACCGCATCCGGCTTGACGGCGGTCAGCAGGTAACCCTGGCTGAGCAGCGCGCGCCGAGCCGCTTCGCAGGTCGCTTCGGGGCTGGCGTCGAAGAGGCGCGAGAAGGTCTCGTCGGCGGCGAAATCCTCGCTCTGGTAGACGGCGACGTTGCGCGTCGCTCCGCCACAGGCGGCGAGGCCGCAGGCGAGCAGCGCCGCCAGCAGCAGGCCGCGCGCGCGCCCTGGCCGCAGGCATGTCAGTTGCTGCGCGTGTGGCTGGCGGTACGCGGGGCGCATGTTGCGGACGGCCCTGTCGCGTCGTCTCAATGTGCCTCGTCCCAGTTGCCGCCGACGCCGACGTCGACGACCAGCGGCACGCGCAGCGCGGCGACCTCGCACATCAGCCGCGGCAGCTCGCCGCGCACGCGCGGCAGTTCGTTCGCCGGCACCTCGAGGACGAGTTCGTCATGCACCTGCAGCAACAGGCGGGTGCGCAGCCCTTCGCCGTCGAGCCAACGCTGGACGGCGATCATCGCCGACTTGATCAGGTCGGCGGCGGTGCCCTGCATCGGCGCGTTGATCGCCGCACGTTCGGCGCCCTGGCGGCGGCCGACGTTGCTCGAGCGGATCTCGGGCAGCCACAGGCGGCGACCGAAGACGGTCTCGACGTAGCCCTGGCGCTTCGCCGCCGCGCGCGTCTCTTCCATGTAGGCGGCGACGCCCGGGTAGCGTGCGAAGTAGCGGTCGATGTACGACTGCGCCGCACCGCGTTCGAGGTCGAGCTGGCGCGCCAGGCCGAAGGCGCTCATGCCGTAAATCAGGCCGAAGTTGATCACCTTGGCGACACGCCGCTGGTCGGCGCCGACTTCCGCCGCCGCGACGCCGAAGATCTCGCTCGCCGTCGCCCGGTGTACGTCCTCGCCGGCGGCGAAGGCGGCGAGCAGGCGCGCGTCCTGCGACAGGTGCGCCATGATGCGCAGCTCGACCTGCGAGTAGTCGGCGGAGAGCAGATGGCTGCCGGGCGGGGCGATGAAAGCGGCACGGATGCGGCGGCCTTCGGCGGTGCGCACCGGGATGTTCTGCAGGTTGGGGTCGTTCGACGCGAGACGGCCGGTGACCGCCACTGCCTGCGCGTAGCTGGTGTGCACGCGGCCGGTGGTGGCGTTGATCATCTTCGGCAGCTTGTCGGTGTAGGTGCCCTTGAGCTTGGCGAGCTGCCGCGATTCGAGCAGGATCTTCGGCAGCGGGTAGTCGAGCGCGAGCTCGGAGAGCACTTCCTCGTCGGTCGACGGCGTTCCCGTCGGGGTCTTCTTCTTCACCGGCAGCCCGAGGCGGTCGAACAGGATCTCGGCGAGCTGCTTCGGCGAATTGAGGTTGAACGGTTGCCCGGCGGCGGCATGCGCGCGTTCCTCGAGTTCGAGCAGGCGCTTGCCGATCTCGTGGCTCTGCTGCGTCAGCAGCCCGGCATCGATCAGGATGCCGGTACGCTCCATGCGGAAGAGCACGTCGCGCACCGGTATCTCGATCTCTTCGTAGATCCGCCGCAGGCCGGCGTCGCCGTCGATCTGCGGCTGGAGCTGCTGCTGCAGGCGCAGGCAGAGGTCGGCGTCCTCGGCGGCGTAGGCTGCCGCCTGGTCGATCGCCACCTGCTCGAAACCGATCTGCTTCGCGCCCTTGCCGCAAAGCGCTTCGTAGGGGATCGTCTGCAGCCCGAGGTGGCGGCTGGCGAGCTGGCCGAGGTCGTGCCCGCGGACGCCGTCGCGGCCCGATTCGAGGACGTAGGACTCGAGCAGCGTGTCGTGCCGCACGCCGGCGAGGCGGATGCCGTGGTTGGCGAGGACGTGCTGGTCGTACTTCAGGTTCTGGCCGATCTTCGCCTGTGCCGGGTTTTCGAGCCACGGCTGCAGGCGAGCCAGCACGGCGTCCTGCGGCAGTTGTGACGGCGCGCCGGGGTAGCGGTGGGCGAGCGGCAGGTAGGCTGCCTCGCCCGGCGCGACCGCCAGCGACAGGCCGACGAGGCGGGCGGCGAAGGGGTCGAGGCTGGTGGTCTCGGTATCGAGCGCGGTCAGCGCACAGTGGCCGATCTTCTGCAGCCAGCGGTCGAAGGCCGGCCAGTCGAGGATCGTCTCGTAAGCCGCGCGGTGCGCGCCGTCGGCCGCCACCGGCGTGGTGGCGGGCGGCGTCGCTGCCGGCGCTGCCGCGGCGTCAGCCGTGCCCTGTACCTCGCGCAACCACGAGCGCATCTCGTAGTGCCGGAAGAGCTCGAGCAGCCGTTCGCGGTCGAGGGCGCGCGGCTGCAGCTCGGCGAGCGTCAGCGGCAGCTCGAGGTCGCAGCGCACGGTCAGCAGGCGGCGTGCCAGCGGCAGGAAGTCGAGCGCGCGCCGCAGGTTGTCGCCGACGGCGCCGCCGATGTCGTTGGCGGCGGCGATCACCCCGTCGAGCGAGCCGTACTGCTGCAACCAGCGGACGGCGGTCTTCGCTCCCACCTTGGCGACGCCGGGGACGTTGTCGACGGTGTCGCCGACCAGCGCCAGGTAATCGACGATGCGCCCGGCGGGGACGCCGAAGCGGCTGACGACGCCGGCCTCGTCGAGCGTTTCGTTGCTCATCGTGTTGACCAGACGGACCTGCGGGCCGACGAGTTGCGCCAGATCCTTGTCGCCGGTGGACACCACCACCTGCATGCCCTGCGCCGCCGCCTGCGTCGCCAGCGTGCCGATGACGTCGTCCGCCTCGACCCCGTCGACGACCAGCAGCGGCCAGCCGAGCGCTGCGATCGCGGCGTACAGAGGCTCGATCTGGCGGACGAGGTCGCCGGGCATCGGTGGCCGGTTGGCCTTGTAGGGGGCGTACCAGTCGTCGCGGAAGGTGCGCCCCTTGGCGTCGAAGACGCAGGCCTTGTAGTCGACTCCTGGCTGCTGGTGGTCGCTCTCGATCCGCCGCAGCATGTTGAGCACGCCGTGCAGGGCGCCGGTCGGCTCGCTCCGCGTCGTGCGCAGGTCGGGCAGCGCGTGGAAGGCGCGGTAGAGATAGGAGGATCCGTCGACCAGCAGCAGGGTGGGCATGGGCGGGGTCAGGGCAATGGAGATGAACGATCAGCGGGCCTCGCGTCGTGCCATCGCCAGCGCGGCCGCGACGAACCATCCGCATTATGGCAGAGTTCGGCGGTCGGCCGCGCCGCCTGCGGATTGCGCGGATTGCCGGCAGTCGCAGACAGCGCGTGATTCTGTACTACAATCGGTGCTGGCCGGCCGCATGTCGGCGAACCGATCAATCAACCGGAAGAGACCGCCGATGCGCCGCACCCATGCTTTTCTGGCCACTCTGGTTCTTGCCACGGCGCCAGTGCTTGCCCAGACTCCGCCCGATCTGCAGCCCTTGCCGGCAGTGCCGCCGCCACCGCCGGAGATGGCCCCGCTCGACGCTTCGCTGGAGCCGGAGGTGACGATCGTCAGGCGTGACGGCGAGACGATCGAGGAACACCGGGTCGGTGGCAGGCTCTACATGATCCGGGTGACGCCGGCGCACGGCGTGCCGTACATCCTGGTCGACCACCAGGGCGACGGGAACTTCGCGCGGCATTCGATCGGCGGTCCGCCGATCAGTGTGCCGATGTGGACCATCGGCACCTTCTGAGCTGCGGGTCGCCAGCCCTCCTGCCGCTGCCCGCCCGACATCGCGCGCCCATGTCGGTGTTCACCGAACTCAGCGCGAGTGTGGTGTCTGCCTGGCTCGAGAACCATTCGATCGGCACGCTGCGGAACCTCACCGGGATTGCCGAGGGCGTCCAGAACTCGAACTTCTACCTCGGCACCACGAGCGGTGATTACGTCCTGACGCTCTTCGAGCAGGTGCCGCACGCCCAGCTTCCGTTCTACACGCAGTTGCTGGTTCATCTGGCGGCGCGCGGAATTCCCTGCCCGGCGCCGGTCGCCGATCGGCGCGGCGGCCATCTCGGCGAACTCGCGGGCAGGCCGGCGCTGGTCGTCAGTCGTCTCGCCGGTGCTTCCGAGGCCGTTCCGAGCGCGCGGCAGTGTGCGGCGGTCGGTGCGGCGCTGGCGGAGCTGCACCTTGCCGCGCAATCGTGCCCACTGGGCCAGCCGCACCCGCGCGGCCCGGAGTGGTGCGCCGCAGTCGCCGCGCAGCTCGCGCCGCGCCTCAGTCCCGGCACGGCCGCCCTGTTGGCCGACGAGCTGCAGCAGCAACGGGCCTTCCGGCCCGGCGGCCTGCCGCGTGGCATCATCCATGCCGATCTCTTTCGCGACAACGTCCTCTTCGTCGGTGACCGCCTCAGCGGTCTGCTCGACTTCTATTTCGCCGGTGTCGACGACCTGCTTTTCGACCTGGCGGTGGTCGCCAACGACTGGTGTGCGGCGGCTGGCGGCGGCATCGATGCCGATCGCTGCCAGCTGCTGCTGACAGCCTATCATCGCCGGCGGCCACTGACTGCCGGCGAACGGGCGGCGTGGCCGCTGCTGTTGCGTGCCGCGGCCCTGCGTTTCTGGCTCTCGCGCCTGCAGGACCGGTTGCTGCCCCGATCCGGTGAGGTGGTGACGCAGCGCGATCCAGCCGTGTACGAGGAGATTCTGCTGGCGCACCGGGCGAGCGACGGCCGCCGGCAAGGCTGGGCGCCGGTTTCCGATGGACTTCCGGCAGACGAAGTGCCCAGGGCGGCATGGCATGAGTGACTCGGTCCTGCCACAGGTCCGGGAGCAATACGAAGCGCTGCCCTATCCGCCGCGCGATCCCGACGAGGAAAGACGGCGGCTGCTGCCGACCTGGCTCGACTCGCTGTCGATGATCAACCACTACTGCTTCGCCGGCCGGCAGGATTTTCGCCGCGGCTGGCGCGTTCTCGTTGCCGGTGGCGGTACCGGCGACGCGACGATCTATCTCGCGGAACAATTGCGCGCGACCGACGCCGAGATCGTGCACCTCGACCTGAGCGCGGCGAGCATCGCCATCGCGCGCCGCCGGGCCGAAATCCGCGGACTCGATAACATCCGCTGGCTGCAGGCGTCGCTGCTCGAGCTGCCCCGGCTTGGGCTGGGCGAGTTCGACTACATCAACTGCTCGGGGGTCCTGCACCACCTGCCGGACCCCGATGCGGGCCTGTGCGCGCTGCTCGCCGTCCTGGCTGCCGGCGGCGCGATCGGCGTGCTGGTCTACGCGACCTACGGCCGTACCGGCGTCTACCAGATGCAGGAACTGCTGCGCCGGATCAACGTCGGCTGCGGCAGCATCGAGCAGCGCCTCGACCACGCCCGCCAGCTGCTGGCGGCTTTGCCGCCGACGAACTGGTTTGCCCGCGGCGAAGCCTTGGTCTCCGACCACCGACGCGGTGACGCCGGCATCTACGATCTGCTGCTGCATGCGCAGGACCGCTCGTACACCGTCGAGGAGCTGTACGCGTGGCTGCACGACACGCACGGCCTGCACATCGAGTTCTCCGACGTCGGCCGCGGGCGGGCACCGTACCTGCCGGCGCTGGTGCTGGCGCCGCGACGGCCGCCGTTCCTCGACGCCGTCGCGCACCTGCCGCTGCGCCAGCAGCAGGCGATCGCCGAATTGCTCGGCGGTACGCTGGTGACGCACTCCTTCTATCTTTGCCACGGTGCGCGCGTCGCTCCCTATGGCGACCCGCAGTACATCCCGTTCTTCTGCCACGAACCGGTCACCGGGCCCGAGTTGTCGGCCATCATCCATCGCAGCACCGAGGTCCCCTTCATCATGCGGCACAGCCATACCGGCATCAGCCTGCCACTCGACGTCGGCCGCTTCGGCAAGTTCATCCTCAAGTACATCGACGGCCGGCGCAGCTTTGCCGAGATCTTCGCGCTGGTGCGCGGCGAGGAGAAGTTCCGCCGCTCGCCGCCCGACGATGCCACGCTGTTCGCCGACTTCGCGCCGCTCTACGGCTTTCTCAACGCCATCGAGCGCATGCTGCTGACGCATCGCCCGACCTGAAGACGACGCCGAACAGCGGTGCGGCTTGCCTCGTTCGTTGCGGGACGCTAGCATCTCCTACCCTTTGTCATCAGGCCGCGATCCCCATGGAGCAATTTCCGATCCCCGCGCCGCAGTTCGACGGCGCCAGCCGCCGGCTCGAAGCGGGCAGCGTGTTCGACTGGTTTCGCCAGGGCTGGGCGATCTTCGCCGCCAACCCGGCCGTCTGGATCGCCATGATGGTCCTGCTGATCGTCATCTACGTCGGTCTGGCGGTCGTTCCGGTCATCGGCTACCTTGCCGGCTACCTGCTGACGCCCTTGCTGGCAGCCGGAATGTTGCTCGCCTGCCGCAAGGCGGTGAGCGGCGAAGCGCTCGAGATCGGCGACCTGTTCGCCGGTTTCAGGCGCGACACGGGTGCGTTGATGACGCTGGGCGTTTTCTACATGTTGGCGATGCTGCTGCTTTTCTTGCTGGTCTTTCTCTCGCTGGGTGGCGGCATCGCCGGTGGCCTGGTGCTGGCAAACCCGCTCGGCGTCGGCATCGCGCTCGGCGGCATCGCCGTCGCCGGCCTCATCTGGTTGCTGCTGTCGCTGCTGATCGTCATGGCCGTCTGGTTCGCGCCGGCGCTGGTCGTGTTCAACGGCATGCCGCCGACGGCGGCGCTCAAGGCCAGCTTCCATGCCTGCATGAAGAACCTTCCCTGCCTGCTGGTGTATGGATTGCTGACCATGATCCTGTGCTTCTTCGCCGCCCTGCCGCTCGGCCTCGGATTCCTGGTTCTCGGACCGGTGCTGGCGGGCTCCGTGTATGCTTCGTATCGCGATACCTTCATGACCGCCTGAGCCGCCCGAAAACATGCAAGCACTGACTCTTTCCGCAGCGCAGGGATGGCGCTGGCTCGCCGATGGTTTCCGCATCTTTCGCCGGGGGCACGTGATGCTGACCTTCCTCGTCGTCAGCTACTGGCTGCTGATGGCGATGGTCAACCTGTTGCCGGTGATCGGCACGGTGCTCACCACGCTGTGCATCCCGGCCTTCTCGGTCAGCCTGATGAACGTCTGCCGCAACATCGACCGCTCGCTGCCGGTGACGCCGCAGATGCTGTTCTCGGGCTTTCGCAGCAACCAGCGTTCGCTGCTGGTTCTCGGCGCCGCGTATCTGGCGGCGACGGTCGGCATCCTGGCGATCTCGGCGGTGGCCGATGGCGGCGCGCTGATGGCGATGATGCTGCTCGGCACGAAACCGGCGGAAGACGTGCTGGCGAGTGGCGACATGCTTCTTGCGGCACAGGTCTCCCTGCTGTTCCTCTGCCCGCTGGTGATGGCCTACTGGTATGCGCCGGTTCTCGTCGGCTGGCATTCGCTGCCACCGGCGAAGGCGCTGTTCTTCAGCTTCGTCGCCTGCGCCCGCAACTGGCGCGCCTTTCTCGTCTACTCGCTGGCGCTGGCGCTCGTCGCGGTGGTGCTGCCAGCGCTGTTGCTCGGCGTCGTCGGGACGCTGCTGCAGCTCGGCGCGTCGCTGGTAGCCACCGGCATGACCGTCCTCGTTCTCCTCGTCGTCGCGCCGACGGTCTTTGCCAGCTTCTACGTCAGTTATCGCGACGTCTTCGTCAGCACCGTCGACAGCGATGCCTGATGCGGGTGGCGGCGATGGCCCGCTGGGGATCTTCGGTGGCACTTTCGACCCGGTTCATTACGGCCACCTGCGCCTTGCCGAGGAGGCCGTCGGCGCACTCGCGCTGAGCACGATCCGCTGGCTGCCGGCAGGTCAGCCACGGCTGCGTGACGCGCCGCGGGTGAGCGCCGGGCAGCGGCTGGCGATGGTCCGTCTGGCGACCGCCGACAACCCGCTTTTCGAGGTCGACGAGAGCGAGGTGACGGCCGCGCGTCCGAGCCAGACCGTGCCGACGCTGGAACGACTGCGTTCGCCCGAACACTGCGGCGGCCGCCGGCCGCTCGTCCTGCTGCTCGGTGCCGACGCCTTTGCCGGCCTGCCAGGCTGGCATCGCTGGCAGTCGCTGTTTGCCCTGGCGCACCTCGCGGTCGCCCATCGCCCGGGCTATCCGCTCGACCCGGCGCAGTTGCCGCCGGAGCTGGCGGCGCACTGCCGCGACCGCTTCTGCAGCAGCCCGGCCGAGCTTGCCGCTTCGCCGGCGGGGCTGGTCGCCACCTTTGCGATGACACAGCTGGCGATCTCGGCGACGCGCGTCCGCCAGCTGCTCGCCAATGGCGAGAGCGTCCGCTATTTGCTGCCCGATCCGGTTATCGCTTATATTCGGCGCCATCGTCTTTATCCTCACTGCTGAGCTGCCCATGAAACTTGCCGATCTCGAAAAGCTGGTCGTCGCTGCCCTCGACGACATCAAGGGCCGCGATATCGAGGTCATCGACACCAGCCGCCTGACGGCGCTGTTCGACCGGATGATCATCGCCTGTGGCGATTCGAACCGTCAGGTCAGGTCGCTGGCACGCAACGTACAGGAAAAGGTGAGTGAGGCCGGAGGCAGCGTCCTCTCCTGCGAGGGTGAGGAGGTGGGCGAGTGGATCCTCGTCGATCTCGGCGACATCATCGTCCATGTCATGCAGCCGCCGGTCCGCAGCTATTACAACCTTGAGGAACTGTGGGGCGGCAAGGGTCCGCTGCGCGTTCGCCAGGCAGGTCGCCAGCTCGCGGAGGCCAGCCTCGGCGAGGCATGAAGCTGGCCATCGTCGCCGTCGGCAACAAGTCGCCCGCCTGGGTCAGCGCTGGCTGCGCCGAGTACCTCAAGCGCATGCCACGCGAACTGCCGCTGTCGGTGATCGAGGTCAAGGCCGAGGTGCGCGGCGCGAAGAGCCGCGAGCAGCTCCTGGCCGCCGAGCGGACGCGCCTGCTGGCGGCGCTGCAGGGTTTCCGCCGGCTGGTGGTACTCGACGAGCGCGGATCCGACCTGAGCACGCTCGAACTGGCGCAGCGCCTTGCCGGCTGGATGCAGGCTGGCGGCGACACCGCCTTCGTCATCGGCAGTGCCGACGGCGTCGACGCGGCGTTGAAGCAGCAGGCCGACGAGCTCATTCGCCTCTCGCGCCTGACCCTGCCGCACGCGCTGGCGCGGTTGCTGCTGTGCGAGCAGCTCTACCGCGCCTGCAGCGTGATCCGCAACCATCCCTACCATCGCGAGGACTGAGTGCCTGCCGGCCCGCTGCAGCGGCGCATCCATCTCGCCTCGCGCAGCCCGCGCCGGCGCGAGCTGCTGGCGCAGATCGGCGTTGCCTTCGACACCATCAGTTTCCGCAGTGCGGCGCGCGAAGATGCTGCGCTCGACGAGACGCCGCTGCCCGGGGAGGATGCGCGCCATTGCGTCGAACGCCTGGCGCGCAGCAAGGCGGAGCACGGTTGCGATCTGGTTCGCTGGCGACGGCTGTTGCCACAACCGGTTCTCGCCGCCGACACGACTCTGGAACTGGCCGGTGAGCTGATCGGCAAGCCGGCCGATGCCGACGATGCCTGCCGCATCCTGCGCTGTCTTTCGGGTCGCAGCCATCGCGTGCTGACCGCCGTCGCGGTTGCCTTCCAGGGCCGCATCGAACTCGCGCTGTCGGACAGCGTGGTGCGCTTCCGTCCACTCGACGATGGCGAGATCGCCCGCTACGTTGCCAGCGGCGAGCCGCTGGACAAGGCCGGTGCCTATGGCATCCAGGGTCGCGCGGGAATGTTCGTCGAGCATCTCGCCGGCAGCTACTCCGGGGTCATGGGTCTGCCGCTGTGCGAGACGGCGCAGTTGCTCAGGCGCTGCGGCGTCTTGCCCTAGGCGCCTGCCCATCTTCCTTTCGCTTGCATGTCCCGCGGCATTGCCGTTTAAGAGCTTGTTAAGGAAGCGCCCTCAAGCTGCGCGCACTTGCTCAGAGGGTTCCTGCCATGCAGCCAGCACGCCGCCACTTCTTCGACAACCAGAGCGACGCGGTCACCGTGACGCACGCCGATCCAGCATCACCCCGTCGCGCGGAGGCCGAGTCGTTCATTCGCCAGGTCTTCGCGCGCCACCATGCCGCCGACGTCACTTCCTTCGCGCCCAACCTGGTGCTCTTCGAGCGTCGCCAGCATATCGTTGCCGCCTGCGGCTGGCGGCCGGCAGCCAGCGAGAAGCTGTTTCTCGAATGCTATCTCGAGCAGCCCATCGAGCACGCGATCACCGGCCTGGCGCAGCAGCCGGTTCGCCGTGACGAGATCGTCGAGGTCGGCAACCTGGCGGCGGACAAGCCGGGCGGTACGATCCAGGTCGTGCTGGCGCTGACGGCCCACCTCGATCGGCTGGGCTACAAGTGGCTCAGCTTCACCGCCACGCGCGAGCTGATCGCCATCCTGAACCGACTGGGGCTGCCGGCGCTGGCACTGGCGCCGGCCGATCCGCAGCGGCTGGGCGAGGCTGCGGCAGCCTGGGGCAGCTATTACAGCCAGCAGCCCGTCGTCGTCGCCGGGCGTATCCGGACGGCCCTGGCGCGCGTCGGCCGGCGCGCATGAGCGGCGCTCCGCAGACCGCGCAGGGCCTGGGCGAGCAGCTGTTCGATTCGCTGTCCGCGCGTCCGCGCGATGCGGTCGTCCTGCGTGGCGACAGCGAGACCTGGCGGGCCGCCGAGTTGCAGTCGGCGATCGACTCGCTGGCCTGCTGCCTCGCCGGCGTGCGGGTGCTCGCCGTGCTGGCGGACAACGGGCCGGCCTGGGTGATCGCCGACCTCGCCGCCTTGCGTGCCGGCGTCGTCCATTTGCCGTTGCCGGGCTTCTTCAGCCCGGCGCAACTGGCGCACGCCCTGACGCAGGCCGGCGCCGACACGGTGCTGACCGACCAGCCGGCGCGGATCGCCAGTCTGGGCCTCGGATTCGCCGTGGTCGGCAAGGCGGACGGGCTGCTGCGGATGGCGCGCGTGACGCCGGCAGCGCCGCTGCCGCCGGCAACCACCAAGATCTCGTTCACCTCCGGCAGTACCGGCGCTCCCCGCGGCGTCTGCCTGAGCGCCGCCGGCCTGCTCGATACCGCCGTTGCCGTTGCCGGCTGCTTCGCCGACCTGGCGATCGAACGGCATCTGGCCGTCCTGCCGCTGTCGCTGCTGCTCGAGAACAGCGCCGGCATCCACGCGTCGCTGCTGCTCGGCGCCGAGATTCGCGTCGCCGGACTGCAGACGCTTGGCTGGCGCGGCATGGTGGGTTTCGACCCGGTCGCGCTGCAGCGGACCGTCGTCGCCAGCGCTGCCAACAGCCTGATCCTGGTGCCCGAACTGCTCAAGATGTGGAGCGCGCAGCGGGCGGCAGGCGAACCCGCGGCGGCGAACGATCTGCGGTATGTTGCCGTCGGCGGCGCGCGTGTCGCCCCGGAGCTGCTGGCGCGGGCGCGTGCCGTCGGTCTGCCGGCCTATCAGGGGTACGGACTGACCGAGTGCGGTTCGGTCGTCAGCCTCAACCGTCCCGGCGACGATGCCGACGGTGTCGGGCGTCCGCTGCCGCATGTTCGCGTGCGCATCGCCGACGGTGAAGTGCTGGTGGGCGGGCGCGCCTTTCTCGGCTACGTCGGCGACGAGTGGCCGCAGCCGGCGACGGCGGCGAAGCTGCCGGAGTTCGCCACCGGCGACCTCGGCCGGCTCGACGGCAATGGCCATCTGCACCTCGACGGGCGTCGCAAGAACCTGCTGATCACCTCCTTCGGCCGCAACGTCGCGCCGGAATGGATCGAGTCGCTGCTCCTCGCCGAGCCCGCAATCGCTCAGACGATCGTCTGCGGCGACGGCATGCCCGGCCTGTGTGCGCTGCTGGTCGCCGCGCCGGGAGCCGAGCGCGGCGCCCTGGGCGCGGCGGTGGCGCGGGTCAACGCCGGATTGCCGGATTACGCGCGCATCGCCGACTGGCTGCCGGTAGCCCCCTTCAGCGTCGACAACGGGCTGGCCACCGGCAACGGACGGCCGCGCCGCAACGCCATCCTGCAACATCACGCTGCCGATCTGGCGGCGCTCTTCCATCCAGAAAGGGAAGCAAACGATGTCCTTTCATGAACGACTGATCGCCGCCACGGCCACCGAGCGCGCACGCCTGCTGGCCGCGCCGGTGATCGCCGACTGCCTGCAGGGACGGGTCAGCCTGGGCACCTACCTCGCCTTCCTCGGCCAGGCCTATCACCACGTGCGGCAGACCACGCCACTGCTGATGACACTCGGCGGTCGGCTGCCGGAGCGGTTGTCGTGGCTGCGGCGGCCGGTCGCCGCCTACATCGACGAGGAAATCGGCCACGAGGAGTGGATTCTCGACGACATTGCCGTGGCCGGTGGCGATGCCGACGCGGTGCGTGCCAGCCAGCCGGATCTGCCAGCCGAGCTGATGGTCGCCTATGCCTACGACCTGCTCCATCGCGGCAACCCGGCGGCCTTCTTCGGCATGGTCTTCGTCCTCGAGGGCACCAGCGTCGCGCTCGCGCTGCAGGCGGCCGACCGCATCCAGCAGACACTCGGTCTGCCCGACAATGCCTTCTCCTACCTGCGTTCGCACGGAACGCTGGATCAGGAGCACACGATGCACCTGGCCCGCCTGCTCGAGCGGATGACGCCGGACGACCAGGCCGACGTCGTGCGCAGCGCGCGGGTCTTCTACAAACTCTATGGCGACGTCTTTCGCGCCCTGCCTTGCGTCGAGGAAGAGGCATGCAGCTGAACCATGCCCGCATCCTCCTCACCGGTGCCAGCGGCGGACTCGGGCAGGAACTGGCCCGCCAGCTGGCCGCCGCCGGTGCCGTGTTGCTGCTTGCCGGGCGTGACCATGCCCGCCTGCGCTCGCTGAGTGCCTCTCTCGGCAACGGCGCGGCGTGCGTCACCGGCGATCTCGGCCGCCCCGCCGGCGTCGCGGCGCTGGCTGCGGCAGCGCGTGACTTCGAGCTCAACGTGCTGATCAACAATGCCGGCGTCGGCGCCTTCGGCCTTCTCGATACGCAGGAGTGGAGCACCGTCGAGGAGGTGCTGGCGACCAACCTCGAAGGCCCGATCCACCTCACGCACGCCTTGCTGCCGTGGCTCAAGGCACAGCCGCAGGCGGCGATCGTCAACATCGGGTCGACCTTCGGCAGCCTGCCGTTCCCGGGTTTCGCCGCCTACTCGGCGGCCAAGGCGGGCCTGCGCGGCTTCTCGCAGGCGCTGCGCCGAGAGCTGGCGGATTCGCTCGTTGCCGTCATCCACGTCGCGCCGCGGGCGATCGATACGCCGCTCAACAGCGCTGCGGTCAACGCACTGAACCGGGCGCTGAAGAACCACAGCGACCCGGCTGCAGAGGTGGCGCGACAGATCGTCGCCGCCCTCCGCCGTGGCGACGGCGAGCACCATTTCGGCTTTCCGGAACGCTTGTTCGCCTGGCTCAACGGCGTCGCTCCATCGTTGATCGACCGCGGCCTGGCCGGCAAGCTGCCGATCGTCAAGCAGCACAGTCCATCATCCTGAACCGTATCGAAAGGAACATTCCCATGAAAATTGCGCTTGTCCTGGGCAGGTCCATCACGCTGCTCGCCTTTCTTGCCGGCGGCTCGCTGGCCGCCGCCAGCACCGCCGACGATCTCATCCGGCCGATCCAGGAGCAATGGGCCGAGATCAAGTACCGCCAGCCCGAGAAGCAACAGGCCGAGGGCTACCATGCTCTGGCCGAGCAGGCGCGCAGGATCGTCGAAGCCAACCCGAAGATGCCCGAGGTGCTGATCTGGGAAGGCATCGTCCTTTCCAGTGAAGCGGGTGCCAAGGGTGGCCTCGGGGCTCTGTCTCTGGCGAAGGAAGCCCGGCAGCGACTCGACGAGGCGCTCAAGCTGAACGACAGGGCGCTGAATGGATCGGCCTACACCAGCCTGGCGACGCTCTACGCCAAGGTGCCGGGCTGGCCGGTAGGTTTTGGCGACAAGGAACGCGCCGAGGAGTACTTCCGCAAGGCGCTGGCGATCAACCCCGATGGTATTGACCCCAACTTCTTTTACGGCGAGTATCTGGCCGATCGGGGCCGCCCGGCCGAAGCGCTGCCGTACCTCGAGAAGGCACTGAAGGCGCCACCCCGTCCGGGGCGCGAACTCGCCGACAGTGGCCGGCGGCAGGAGATTCAGGCCTTGCTGGCAAAACTGAAGAAGGAAACCAGGTAATTGCGCGTCCTGCTCGTCGAAGATGATGCCCTGCTTGGCGACGGCGTCCGCGCCGGCCTGAAGCTGGGTGGGTGCACGGTTGACTGGGTGCGCGATGGCGAGGCAGCGCGACTGGCGCTGCTCGACCACGCCTACCAGGCCTGCGTGCTCGACCTCGGGCTGCCGAAGCGCGGCGGCCTGGCCGTATTGAAGGAATTGCGCGAGCGCGGCAACCAGCTTCCCGTCCTCATCCTGACCGCGCGCGACAGCAGCGCCGACAAGATTGCCGGGCTCGATGCCGGTGCCGACGACTACCTCACGAAGCCCTTCGATCTGCCGGAACTGCAGGCGCGCCTGCGTGCGCTGCTGCGCCGCGCCGGCGGCACGGCGACACCGACGCTCGAGCATGCCGGCGTCGTGCTCGACCCGGCGAGCAAGCGGGTGACCCGCGACGGCGAGGCCGTCAGCCTGTCGGCGCGCGAGTACACGCTGCTGCTCGACCTGCTGCGGCACAGGAACCACATCCGCACCCGCGCCCAGCTCGAGGAAAGCCTCTATTCCTGGGGTGAGGAAACCGGCAGCAATACGGTCGAAGTGTATATCCATCACTTGCGCAAGAAGCTGGGTGCGGACTTCATCCGCACGGTGCGCGGGCTTGGTTACCAGCTCGGCGATCCGGCCTGATGCCCGGTTCGCTGCAGAGTGTTCGCCTGCAGTCGCTGCGCTGGCGCCTGCTGCGCACCGTCTGCCTCGCTTCGCTGTGCGGCTTGGCGTTGACCGCGACGATGAGCTATTGGCAGGCGCAGCATGAGGCCGAGGAGCTGATGGATGGGCACCTGGCGCAGTCCGCCCGGCTCCTGCTGGCGCTGGTGCGCGACAACGAGGCGCATCTCGGCGACCTGGCAACACGATTGGCGACGGTGCGCAGCAACGAGGAGAACGTCTACGAGCCGCCGCTCGAATTCCAGATCGGCGGCGGCGACGGAGCCTTGCTGTTGCGCTCCGAACACGCGCCGCCGGTCGATCTCTCCGCTCCAGCCGGCTACACGGACATCGAACACGATGGCCAGCCCTGGCGGATCCTCAGTCTCGTCGCCAACTCGGGTGATTACCGGGTGCAGGTCGGCCAGTCGATCGCACTGCGCGACCGGGCGGCGCTGGAGGTGGCGGTGCAATCGGTCCTGCCGATCGCGCTGATGTCGCCTTTGCTGCTGTTGCTGCTGTACTACTCGGTGCGGCGTGGCTTGAAGCCGCTCGACGACCTGACCGCCGACGTCGCCGCCCGCTCACCGGACAACCTGATGCCGCTGGCCGGGCGGCACGTGCCGACCGAAGCGCAGCCGCTGGTGGTCGCGCTCAACCGCCTGTTGTTCAGGCTGCGCGCCACCCTCGAAAACGAACGTCGCTTCACCGCCGATGCCGCGCACGAGCTGCGAACACCGCTGGCGGTGGTCCGCATCCAGGCGCAGGTGGCGCAGCTCACTGCCGACAGCGCCGATCGGCAGCACGCGCTCGACCAGGTCCTGGCCGGTACCGACCGGGCGACGCGGGTGGTCGAGCAGCTGTTGCGCCTGGCACGCCTCGACCCGCTGGCGCGGCTGCCGACCTCGAGCGAAATCAACCTGGCGGAACTTGCGCAAAGGGTTCTCGCCGATACGCAGGTGCCGGCGAGCCGGCCGGAGCCGCGCCTGCAGACACGCGGGACGCCGCTGTCAGTCAGCGGCGACGGCGAACTGCTCGAGATCGCGCTGCGCACGCTGCTCGACAACGCCCTGCGGCATACCCCGGACGAAGCGCGGATCACGGTCTTTGTCCGCCGCGAGGCGGGGGAAGTGGCGCTCGCCGTGGCCGACGACGGGCCGGGGGTCGACGCGGACGAACTGCCGCGCCTTGCCGAACGCTTCCATCGTGGCAGCGAGGCCGGCGGCGATGGCAGTGGCCTCGGCCTCGCCATCGCGCAGCGGATCGCCGAACTGCACGGTGCGCGTCTGGAGGTCGAGAACCTCGTGGAAGGGGGCTTCGAGGCCCGCCTGCGCTGGCCGCGGCCGGCTGCCAGCGTGCTGCAGCGGGGGCAGGGCAATCGCATGAATGCCATCGTCGTAGACCCTCAAAAATAATCGTTTA
>ERZ761592.203-NODE-203-length-29915-cov-19.846885_pt1 | contig 29915 bp, 59 predicted proteins | sample MGYA00433095_ERZ761592 | MGnify/ENA primary metagenome ERZ761592 (study PRJEB28899, sample SAMN03785554) | bioreactor sludge metagenome | biome: EBPR Sludge; feature: EBPR Bioreactor; material: 0.22µm filtered reactor supernatant | place: Saint Lucia: Queensland... | reverse complement strand
CACCTGGCGGACCATCGCTTGACCGAGCGCGCCAGCCAGTGGGGAATCCAACCAAATCACCAGCCGTGGCGGTTCCAAACCCGCCGCCTCGTAAACCTTCCGGACCCCAGCCTCAGCTGCGGCCCGGTTGGCTGGTTCGGTGGACAGGCCGGACTTGATCCATTCGTCACGAATCGTCGGGAGCAGCGCTTCCTGCTCCGGAGTGAGCTTTTCGAGTCGCATCAGTCAGTCCGCCACGTAGGCCCACTCGCCGGCGTACTCACGCTGGCGTCGGATTTCGAAGGTGCCGGGTTCGATTTCGATGCCGCCGTGTTCCTGGTGCGACAGCAGGGCGGTCGATCCTTCGGGGACGGTGAGTTTCCCGAGGAGGACGTCGCCGGGGTTGGTGGCGGTGTGTGGGTCGTAGTAGGCGGTTCCGGAGGGGTGGAGGGTGTGGGTGTTGGAGGAGGCTTCGGAGGCGACGACTACGACGGTTCGTGGCATGGGGGTGGTTGCGGGTTTGGTGGTGACGCGGAGGATGAGGACGTCGCCTTGTGCTGCGGCGCGGGAAATGCGCGGCACGTCGGCGTCGTGGTTGAGGTAGTCGTGGACGGGGATGCCTGTGTGGGCGACGAGTTCGCGGATGGTGGTCATTGTGTGTTTCTCCTGGGGTTGTGAGCCGGGTGGCTCGGTTTTTGTTGGGGGTTAGAGGGTTTGGGTGTGGATTTGCAGCATGAGGGTGAACCAGGCGGCGCCGGTTAGGAGGATGCCGAGTTGGAGGGTGAACGCCCGCCAGAACTCTTGGTTGCGGCCGGGCGTTCGCCGGGCGGTCACGCGGCGGCAGCCTGATCGGCGGTCTGCAGGTTGTACACGTACGCCCACGCGTTCACGTACACCTCGACCCCGTTGTTGGTGTCCAGACGGGGGTCGTTCACGATCGCGTGCAGGCCGTTACGGGCGGCGCCGAGGGACCAGGAGGCTTCCACCTCAACCCAATCCGCCTCGTGTTCGTCGCCTTCGTTGCGCCAGTAGGTGGCGTGCACGGCCGCGGGGAGGTGGTGGTGGGTGTCGCACCAGGTATCGCGGAAGTTTCCAGCGGCCCAGTCGGTTTCGACGGACACGAGCGACCGGTGTTCGGCGGTGAGGCCGAGCGCCTGCCAGACGGTGGCGTCGTTGACGTAGTCGCGGATGGCGTAGCTCATGGCGGTTGTTGGCCTTTCTCAGGCAGCGTCGGGGAGGTCGACGAGGTGGGCAGGCACGGTGATGACGATCTCGTCGCAATCGCCCCAGGTGAGGTGGTTGATCCCGTAAGGCGCGCAGTCGATGCACAAGATTTCGGAGGTTCGTTCAGCGCCGCGGCGAAGGTCGGTGACCGTCTCGACTTCGACGGCGTCTGGCGCACCGCATTCCTCGCACCACATCGCGACCGCGGTGGTGGATGCGATGCGCCCGAGAATGCGGGGGTCGGCGGTGATGCCGAGAAGCTTGATCACGGTGTTGGTGATGTTCACGCCGCCTCCCAGAGGTAGTTGTTGACCTTGCTGCAGGTGTCGCAGAGGGGGCCGTAGCCGCCGGGTCCGATCGGGTTGCTGCGGCCGATGAGGTCGAGGCAGAAGTCGCTGGCGGGTTCCATGCACCACGTGCAGCGGGCTTCGAGGCCGTTGATTGCGAAGGAGCAGTCGGTGATGTAGCCGACGGTGGCGTTGTGGAGGGTGGTGCAGCCGTCTTCGCTGTCGTGGCCGCACGTGGGGGTGGGGTCGAGGGTGGACAGCGGGTTGGTGTGCATGGGTGCTCCTGTTTGGGGTGGAGGTTCCGAGTGCCAGCGGATGATGTTTCTAATGTAAGCGTACAACACAGTGTAGTCAAGGGCTGTCGGGCGGGTTTCCCGGAAGCGTTCTCGCCGGCGCGGCCGATTACCTGAATGATGGTTGAGGTTTATTGTCGAATCAGCTTGTTTTACGCTGCATAAAACCCCAGGTCGCCTTTCCTGCGCGTACGCGCGCGCGACTTATAAGGAACCGCGCGCGTGCGCGTTCTCTTACGTACCGTAGGTACGTAAGGTAACCAGCGCTGGGCTCACGCTTCGCGTCCAACACAAAGCGAAATGAAGTTGCAGCAGTCGAAGCTGTTCACGAACCCAACAAGAGCCAACCCCAGAACCCCACTACCAGCCCAATCAGGCAACCCGTGATCAACCAGTCAGGTCCGTGGCTGGCATGCGTAGCGGGTCATTCAACGCGACACGCTGACGTCAACAAACCACTCCCCTAAGCCGCGATCCTGACGCAACCACTGACCCGCGCGCGACCCCCAAAATCGGCACACAGCCGAAACAAAACCGCGAAAACGGCGCACACGCCGCCAGGTCATCGGCACAGAGTCGCCCGTTCCCGCCTCCAGGAGCCATGACAGGGCCACGAAACCCGCCTCCCGGCACCCCGAACACCCTCGAACGAGATACAACGCGATGCAGGCTCATGCACAGTTCCGTTCTGGACATACATTGCGATGTACCGATACACTCGAAACATGCCCGCGCCCATCGAACCCGAGATGTACCCCCTCACCGACCACCCCGACTACAGCGAAACCTTCGAACACTTCAACGACACCCGCACCCAACTCGAAGACCTCCCCGAAGGCTTGAACTTCATCGTCTCCTGGTTCATCTACGACGAACACGACCCCGACTTCCGCAAATACGACCCCACTGAACAGCCCGAATTCCAGGTCCTCGTGTTCCTCCCCCGCAAGACCAAAACCACCGTGTTCCGCACCAACCAGTTCGACCGCACCCAAGTCGAGGCATGGCTCAACGGTCCAGTTCGCGAACGCACCATGCGCTGGTACGGATGGGACACCAGCCATGCATGAACTGCTCATCTTCGCCCTGATCCTCATCGGGATGCTCCTCGCCTTCGTCCTCGCCGCGCTCTGGATCACCAACCGCCACTAACCACCCTGAGGAGACAACCCGTGTACATCGACGAAACCGACCTCACCGAAATCGGCACCCCCCGACTCCGACAAGTCCCGATCACCGCGTTTCCGCCCGCGAACGGGTACGAGATCGAAAACCGGTACCGGTGCATCGACGCCCGGCACGAAGGCCGCACCTACAACTCGTGGGTGGATGGCACGTTCTGCCTGTGCGGTCGTGTCGTGTGGCCCGGCAACACCGCGGTACCCGTCACCCGGTACGAGCGGGCAGAAGCCGACGCCGACCGCACCGACACGGTCGGTACCGCAGCCCGCAACTACCTCAACACCATCCACAGCAAGGTGCCGGCATGAGGATCGGTTCCCTGTTCTCCGGCGGCGGGATGCTCGATGTCGCCGCCACGACGGTGTTCGGTGGTGAGGTCGCCTGGCACGCCGAGGTCGACCCCGCCGCGTCCCGCGTGCTCGCCCGCCACTGGCCACGAGTGTCGAACCACGGCGACATCACCCGAGTCGACTGGCGTGCCGTCGACCCCGTCGACGTCCTCACCGGGGGATTTCCCTGCCAGGACGTGAGCGCTGCCGGTCGCCGCGCCGGACTCGCCACAGGAACCCGGTCCGGGTTGTGGTCGCACATGGCTACCGCTATCGACGTGCTGCGCCCGCGGTACGTCCTCATCGAAAACGTGACGGGGCTACTGCATGCCAGAGCAATTCGCGACATGGAATCCGGACCGGATGCTGTGGGAGACGACAGCGCTGGATCTGTTCTCCGGGCGGCCGGTGCCGTACTCGGAGACCTGGCCAGCCTCGGGTTCGATGCGGAATGGTTGTGCCTACGCGCATCCGCGATCGGGTTCGCCCACCACCGGGCGCGGGTCGTCATCCTCGCCTACCCTGCCGACACCGACCGCGACACCGTACGGGAACAACCAATCACCATCCCCGGGCGCAGCGGTCCGGCCCTCGCTGGATGGGATCGTGCGGATTCTGCCGACACCGCGAGCATCGGACTCGCAGGGCTCGATGACCGCCCCAGCAGCACGCCGGCATGTGGCCGACGGCAACGGGACACTGCCGGAAGTCCTGGGCGCACACCTGTACCCGAGTTGAAAGTCCTTCCCACCCCAACCGCGTCGGACGGTTCGGGCGGCGGGCAGCACCCCGATAGGCGCGCAGGGCACTCCCGGCAACTGATCGACCACTCATTGCTCGCAGGCACCGAACGATGGGGTGACTACGAGCCCGCGATCCGCCGCCAAGAACACATCACCGGCCGCCCCGCCCCTTCACCGACCGAACCCAACACGAAAGGCCGCCCCCGCCTCTCGGCGGCGTTCGCCGAGTGGCTGATGGGTTGGCCGCCCGGCTGGGTCACCAACCCGGCACTCGGGCTGTCGCGGGTTGATCAGCTGCGGCTGATCGGCAACGGCGTGATCCCGCACCAGATCATCGCCGCCACACAGGCGCTGCACGCCCGCATCCCCACCCTGTTCGACCTCGAGGAGACCGCACATGCCTGACCAGACCCCCGCCCCGTTGACCGACGCGCGGCTGCACGAGATCGTTCGCGACTTCATCGACGAGCGCCCCAAGTACGTGACCGCGTGCCGAAACGCCCACCCCGACAACGCGCACGACTATCACCGGTGGCAGGGCGGCGCCGAGGCGCGCCGCCAGCTCGCCGAGAGACTCGGCTGGACCGTGCCGTATGAGGTCGACGAGAAGACCGCACCCAAGACGGAGCGGGCGGCCCAGCAGCCCCCGGCGGGCTACCTCGTCGGCTGGGAGGAGGGCGATGGCCGCGTGAATATCGCGCTGGACGAGGCCGACCTACCGCTCGAAGGTGCAGACACGCTCGCGTACACCAACATCGGCGAAGCGTGGGCGTTCCTCGCCGAGATTGCACCCGAGGACCCCAGCACCCAGTTCCGCGTCTACGAGCTGCGGGAGGTGCAGTCATGACCGCGAATATCCTCACCGGCCGCCGACAGTGTGCTCGCGCCTGCGGATACACCTACTGGCGCACCCACGGAACCCCCAGTCTCGGAGATGTGCGGCGCTGCGAGCACGACCGCATCTGGATGGCCAACGGCCGTAAGCGCGAGAACACGTGGTTCATGGCGCTCGACGAATGGGATCGGCTGTCGTGGCTGTGGACTCCGATCGACATGGTCCGCGCACGCCGGGCGCTGAACAGGCGGGAGGTGAGCGGCGATGAGTGGGCACGGCTGCATCTGCGAAGTGCTCGACATGGAACCCGACATCGTGGGCGAAGACGAGGAGCACTGGGATGAGTGACAACACGATCCGCGACCAGCTCGAGCGCGCCTGGGACGACGGCAACGCCACCGGCCTCGACGGCTGGACCGGTCCCGGCCGAGGTGCGGGCGAGGTCGACTACGAAGCGATCCGGGCTCGCGAGCGGGAGGTAGGCCGCGCACTCGATGCCCTCGCCGGTTGGCGGCCACCTCCCCGCGCAGCCAATGTGGGCGACGATTCGGCATATCCAGGCGGTTTTCTGCCGGGCATCGCGGCGGATGAGGACGGCGCACGCCATCCACACACGCCGTGGATCAAGTTCGATCAACTCGGATACCCGGTCGTCATCCGATGCGGGAGTCCTGGCAGTACCCCGGCCGCTGCGTTGAGTGCGACGGCCGGATCGCCCCGGGGGACGACATCGCACCCACCGACGACGGATACATGTGCAGGAGGCACCACGATGTTTGACCGTTACTGGGCGGAGTCCGCCGACTACGTTTTCGACGACACTCCGTTCCTGCTCGGAGAGTCCGAGGACGGCCGCTGGTATGTGCGCCGCTACTGGCGAGACGTGTATCGCCCCGTCGAATGGTGGAACCCGCTGCACTGGATCGCACACCTGCGGTCCCGCGCCACGCGACGCATCCTCTGGCTGACGAGGAAGGACGGCTGATGCCTGATTCCGACGAGATCCGCGACCGCGCCATCGAGGTGCTGGCACGGCACATGTTCGAGAGCGACGGCCCAGACGAGCAGTACGAGGGCTTCTGGGAGGGCCGGTATCGGCGGTACGCCGGGCCGTATGTGGATGCGCTCGCTGCTGCTGGGCTGCTGCCCACCGGCGAGGAGTGGGGTACCCGCCCGAACGACGGCCTGTACGCGGGCACGGTGATGGTCAAAGGCCCTGAGGAGAAGGGGGTCCGAGAGTACGCTTCCGCGCTGCCTGCCCACGAGATCACCATCGTTCACCGCTATACCCACGACTGGCAGGAGGAGGGTGCCGCGTGAAGCTCAGGGGCAGTAAATGATTGGCCGGGCTGGCCGATAGGGGTTTCGGGTGCTTTCGATGTTGTTCGGCCAACCCGTTGACTACATTGCATACATACATTACAGTGTAGTCATACACCGCAAACAGCCAAGGAGCCCCGATGATCACCACCATCTACCGCCCCACCCGCGGTGCCCGCCTCGCCGCCGCAAAAGCCCTCCGCAAGCATGTTCGCGGCCTGATCGCCGACGCCCTGATCCGCTACCGCAACGGTGCCACCACCACCCGCGCCCTCGCGACCGGCGAACTCGTCACCATCACCACCCACATGATCAAGCTCGGCGCCGACCCGGAGTTGCTGCGCCGGTACGCCTCCCACGCAGGCAAGAAGGTGCGGGAAGCGTACGACACCCTCACCAGCGGTGCCGAACCAACCCGCGTGTGGACTGTCCGCAACGGTCGCCCGATCTCGGTTTTCGCGTATGCCGCCGACGATCAGGCCCTCACTTTCGGTTTGCGCACCTACTCGCGCACCGCCCACCTGGTGACCGTGTAACGACCGCCAACTCTGACGTGGTGGCTGGTTCCGCACCAACGATGCTGCGAGGGGACCAACGACGCTCCCCGCGAACCAGCCACCACACACCACCTGAAACCGAAACGAGAGGAACATATAGCCATGCCACGCACTGTCGATCACATTGTTGCCGCCCATCAGCTCGCCGCCGAACGCCGGACTTCCGGCCGCCCGGTCTGGGACGAGACCGTTGACGTCTCTGACGTGTGGCGCGACGACGCCCTGTCGTTCGAGCGGAGAAGGGACGCAATTGTCGCGAAGCTGAAAGCGTCCCACTGGTACCAGCGGGACGGTGCCGATGAAGGTGACGAGTTGAATGAGGTGGTGTGGTCGCTCGCGGAAGCGGATGACGCCGACTGCTTCGACCATCATTGGGACGAGCTGTACGACCTCGCCGACTACGCCTGTATCTGGATCAAGACCTTCTAACAGGAGATATCCCATGTATGGTCCCGAATTTATCGAACCTGGCGCTGCCCCGAAACCCGCATCGCTACCAAACGACGCCACACCCCGCCGCCGTAAGGCGTGGGCTGTCTACATCGACAAGGAAGGGCGCCGCCGCTGGGTTTCCGGATACGGTCCCACGCAAGCGAATGCAGATGCGCGCGTCGCGTCCCGGGTAGCTTCGATCAAGGAAGACCGTGATGCGTTGAACGATGCGTTCGAGACGCTGCATACGAGCATCGTTCGGAATGCCGCAGCGACCGCCCCGAACCGGGCCGACCCGGACTTCGGGACCTGGCTGGCAGGCTACAGCGAAGGCGTCGAACACGCTCTCGAAACCCTGACCGGCGGTGGGGACAAAGCCCGCGCGTTCCTCGCAACACTCCACACGGACGGTACCGAAGCATGAACATCATCGAAATCGGGCAAGCAGCAAAGGACCTGGTACGCGACACGCTCGAAGACCTGACCATCCCGCCCTATCCACAGGAGTTGGGAGTTGGGGAAGCGACGGCAGAACTCATTGAAGGCGAAGCTGAAGACATCCTCGTTGCGTTGATCGAGAGCCTGAAATAGTCATGGAAGCCGAAGGATTCGGTCTCTCGAACGAGCCTGAGCGCCCGGATTTGGAGGGATGGCGGCGACGGCAAGCACTCCGCGAATCAAACACCGCCCAACCGGTTCCGTCCGGGCGCCGGTACAAGCGCAAACCGAAACACGAACGAGAGCAGGACAATCGAGATGGACGTACAGACTGAACTCGATCTTGCGGCGGCGATACGCAAGGTCGACGCGGCCCATAGGTTGGGCGCGGCGCAGCTTGCTGAAGGCCTCGTTGCGGAACTCAATGATACTGGGTACGCGCTGGTCAAGCTGCCGCAGGTCCTCGTTGACGAGGACCGGTTTCCCTATGTCTCGATCGAGAGCATCGACAAGTGGGCGGACGTGTTCATTCGACGGACTGATGGGCGTATCGCGGTCAACGCTGTCCCGAATCCGTTAGATTCGCCGGAGGATGCGATGGCGTCGGCTGCCGCGCTGATCGCCGCCGCCCGCCACGTGCAGGAGAACCGCGATGCCTGATCGCTCCCTGCTGTATCTGGATGTTGATGGGGTACTCAACCCGTACGTGGCGAAACCGCACAAGCGGCCGGACGGGTACGAGACGCATCGGCTGCTGCCCGCCGAATGGCTGATCCGGCACCCGAACACACCCCGCGCGCGGGTGAAACCGCTGCGGGTGTGGCTCAACCCCGCACACGGGGCCGCGCTGCTCGAGTTGGCGGACGTGTTCGAGCTGGTGTGGGCAACCACCTGGGGGCACGACGCCAACACGCACATCGGGCCGCTGATCGGGCTACCCAGCCTGTCGGTCGTCGAATGGACACCGCATATCGGGCGCGGCCCGGAAGGCACGTTCTGGAAGACCCCGCAACTGGTCGAGCACGCTGATGGTCGCGCGTTCGCGTGGGTCGACGACGACATCGCCACCAGCGACCGCCGCTACGTCGACCGGGAACACGGGCCGCGGGCACTACTGCACTACGTCGACCCGGCGAAGGGACTGCTCGAGGACGACTTCGCGACGCTGCGGTCGTGGGGGATCCGTCAGCATGCGGTGGATTTGCTGGCGCAGAGGTCCGACTGACCGCTACCATCCGAACATGCGTTCGAATGGCGATGCGCGTCCGACCCGCTGCCGCAACGGGCACGAGTACGGCTACGGCCGCGTCCTTTGCGGCTGGCGATTCTGTTCCTGCGGCCGCGAAACCGGCGGTCACCACACGTACTACTGCCGGATATGTGGCGACGAAACTGCGGACCCGCCATTCACCGCCAACTGCGACACCACGATGGCGGGCCGCCGGTACTCCCTCGCGCCGGACGAGAATGGCGTATCGAGACCGCGGCTGATACCGCCACCGCCGAAGCCGCCGCACAACGATCACTGAGATCGTGTGCGGCGGCTTCGTTATTCAGCGGGGGTCCAGCGCGGCGTCAGGTCGAGATGCCCAGGAATGCCTGTCCGCCCGCGCCAGCGACAGGGTCGCCGTTGTCGTCATACTCGATCGACAGGCCGACGGGAGTCCATGTGGCGATGATCGGCAGATCGTCGATACGGGCACGAGTCTGGCCGTCGTCGACGTTCGGCTCCCAGTCTCCCGCATGCCACGCGGCCGCGGTGGTTGCGGCGGCGCCTTGCAGGTCGGTGGTTACTGGGCCAATGTCCCATGCCTCGCCCGCGCGTTCGACGTATACGCTGCCCGCGTTGTCCTCATAGATGGTGATGCTCATAGCGCGAAATCCTTTCACAGGGGGGTTGATGGGTTTCGTTATTCAGCGGTCCAGAACGAGCGCGGAGTTCAGACGCATTCAGCGCAGCGGCCGTCGCGGCCGAGGGGCTGGTTGCAGTAGTGGCAGCGGCCGGTCGCGGTAGTGGCGGGCAGGCCCGTGAGGCGTGCGACCCGGTCGGCCTGGCGATCGCGGCGCACCGGCGTGGTGGCGGGTGCGGCCTTGGTGGTGGTGGTCTGGCGTTCGGCTTTGAGGGCGGCGAGCTGCGCGCGGCGGCGTTCGGCCTTCTTGGTCGCTGCCGGGTCGGCGAGGGCGGCGATTCGTTTGTCGGCGTACTCCTGCGCCTGCTCGGCGGTCCAGAACTCGAGTTCGGGGGTGATGACCTCGCCCGCGGGGGTGGTGATGGTGACGGTGTACTCGCCGCGGGTCATGCGACCGCTACGTGCGGGGCGGCGGGTGATGTCGGTGCGGTAATCGGCTGCGGTGGCGGTCATTTCGGCGTCCTCTCCGGCGGGTGTGGCATCACCTTACCCCGAAAACTTTACACTCGGCAATAACTAACGTAAAGTTTCTGGCATGACGACGAACACCCTCCCCCCAATCACCACCGCCGCGCGGCGCCTCGCCCGCGCCAGCCGCGACCGCTGGACCACCTACTTCGACGCCGAGGGCACCGAAGTCGCCCAGGTGTACGACACCACCGGCAATGTCTTCGGCCCGCGCAGCCACGACGACTACGCGATCCGCGTCGTCGGCAAAGTGAGTCAGCGTGAGGCCGCCGACCTTCTCGAGGCGTGGCGCCAGCTCACCGCCGAGGGGGTCGAGCCCGGCGATATCCACCTCGGCGCGATGTCCATGATGATCTCCACTTGGGATTTCGAGGACGGCAGCGACATGCCCCGCAGCAGCGCCCGCGAGGTGATCGCCAGGTGGGTCGCGGCGTCGAACGACGACTACCGCTACGAAGACCAGGAGTGGTGACCGCGATGATCGGAATCCGCATCGGCAGCGAAGACCAGCACCCCGGGGTGCTGGTCTCAAGAATCCGGGAGTATCGCGGTCCGATCGCGTCCGTCGTGCACACCGCGACGATGGACGCCCGCGACATGGGCCTCGATATCCAGTACCACGGCGATCTCGGGAACCGTCCTCGTCACGCCGCGAAACTCGCCGCGCACGCGATACGTCTGCACACCCTCGCCCTGCCGGAGGCCGAGCGCCCCGACTGGGCATATGGCGGCGGCCATATGCGCCTGCACACGGTCGCCTTGCTCGACCCCGAGGTCGGGGACGCGATCAGCGCAGACAGCAGCGATATCCGGCTCGCCGCCGGACGCGGGCTGATCCGCGGCCTCCAAGACTCGTTCACCGCCGACGACGAGCCCGCCCGGCTGATTGGGCGGTGGCTCACCCGCTCTCTTTCCACCCCGGAAGGGCAGGCGTGCGCTGGACATCTAGCGCGTTGGCTCGTCGACCACCTCCACGACTACCGCTACCGCGACGCACTTACTCTCGCGTGGTGGCGTATCCACGCCCACCATGTCCTCTACGACCTCGCCACCCCGGCCGACCCGGCCGGGGGCCGCCCCCCGGCCGATGTCAAGGAACGGCGGGCGCTGCTCCGCAATGCCGTGCGCCGGATCTGGCAGGCCGGGGGACTCAGCAAGCAGGGCCTTGCCGGGATGGCCGGAATCTCACGCCCCACCCTCGACTCCTGGCTCGCGGGCGAACCCGACCCCCTCGAGTACACCGAGCGCCGGCGCCGATGAAGACGATCGAAAGGCTATTTCTCCCGGCGCTGGTGGTGCAGGTGGTCGGAGTAGTACCGCTGACCACCCTCACCGTCCTCGGTGTCGTCGAGCCGTCGTACCTGGGGCTGGTGTACCACGTCATGGCCGTGGCCTGCACCAGCACAGCCGTATGGATCGACCCAATGGCCGACCTCTGACCATCCCCTGCGCGCCAGCCGCGAAATGCGATCGGCCCCAACCGCGATGGTTGGGGCCGATCAATCCCCACCTACGCGGGGAGTAAGGGAACCATTCTCCAGACATGAGCACGGTCCATCCCCAGGGCATCCCGGGGAATACGCCTCGCCGCAACGAGGCGTCATCGACGATAGCGTGCCCGGCCGCCGATGTCACGAGAACCGCTGCAACACAGCACGGATGAGGTGTTAACCGCGGTAACCACGCATCCGCGCTATCTAACGCCTCATGGTCAGTACGGCGGTGTCGACAGGAACTCTGTGTGCTGGCGGCGAGTTTCATTCGGCTGGCTGAACAGGTACGAGCGTGCGTCACGCAGCTCAGCCTCGATCGCATCCCACAGCACGCTGTACTGCGGCAGCCACTCCCGAGCCGTCTGCAAGTCCGGGCGCTCGTCAGGTTGGAAAGCGATATGCCCCTTACGGACCTCGGGCATCGGTTCGTCCGGCCACCGGAAAGCAGGCTCGTTACTGGATGAATCATCAACGAACTGGACTCGCACGAAACGGGACCGCCACGCCCACGCCGCGCTCAACGTCCCGGCCTCCGTCGAATGCGACCGGAACCCGTCCGGATGCACTGCTGTGAACATCGTTTCACTCCCGTTCTTTCGGCCACTCCGTCAGCGGACCCTCATGGCTCATCACCAACTCCAACAAGGCGCCGGCACGCGATTCCTCGCGCGCGAGGACACCCCACCCGCCGCCGACCAGGCCGTCAGCCCACAACCCGGACCAACGGCCGATCGCCGCATCCCGATCGAGAGACATCGCGAAATACAGGCTGCCGCGGAACATCCGATCAGCTTCGGTCGCCAGATAGGTGCCCATCAGCGAGCCGTCGACGATGCGGAGGTCGCCCGACCACAGGTAGTCGCCGTCCGCCGCGAACGTCATGATCGCGCCGCGATGCGTCGCTGTGATCGTGTGCCTGTCAACCACCCTGATCGTGTTGCGGCTGGTATCCCATGCCGCGAACCACTGCCCGGACATGTCCAGGCCGATGGGGATCTCCCCGAACAGTTCAGGCAACGTCAGTCCGAGCGATCGCGCCAAAGCTGCACACGACGATGCTGTGGGCTCCTGTTCGCTGGCTTCCCACCGTCTGATCTGTCGTTCGTTCACGCCCACGAGGGCGGCGAGTTCGGGGCGTGACATGCCGAGCGCGAGGCGCCGCGACTCGATCGTATCGGCGAGGCTCATGAGGGTGGTCCAACTTCGGTCTTGGTCATCATCTGCGACGATACGCGATTCGGCACGCGAAAACAGCAGTCTCGAGGTATGGTCCGAGCATGGACTACCCCTAGACCGGTAGCGGACTAGGGCTCACCTGGGAGGCACGATTATGGGGCGAATCAATCAGCCGCAGGCCGCGGTGTTGAAAGTTCTACGGTTCGGGGGGATGCTCACCGTCTCGCAAATCGCGCGCGACGCCGAACTCACCACCTACCGAGCAAGGCATGCGATATCGGCGCTCAGGGCGCGGGGGTTTGTGTATACGCGCAATCGTGGTGAAGCACGCTACGAAATCACCGCCCGCGGCAGGGCGACGATCCACGCTGTCGGGGTGTAGGCGTCATGTGGGGAGCGATCGCTATTGCCGCGATGACCGGACTCGCCGGCCTCTTATTCGCTGTGCTGCCGCTCGAATGCGAGCGAGAGGACCGGCGACACCATGACTGAACCGTTCTACCAGGAACTGATCCCGGTACCGGACTACGAATCCGTCAAGGTCAGCGAGATCCGAGTTTTTCGGACCGCTGATGGCACCCCCTACGGGCCCATCGTTGAGGTCAAATGCGTGCGCAAGGGGCACTGCCTGCAACTGGTACCGGTAATCGATGGCCGACTCGGCGAACACCGGCCCGGCGACTGCCCATGGACCGGCGCACACCTCGTCGACGACCGCGAAACCCTGGCAGGCCGCGACTACAGCAGCCACGCCGGGATCACCACATTCCACGCCGATGGCTCGAGGACTCCGGGGGTGCCGTTTGAACCAGGAACCTGACCTGTATGTGACTCGCATTAACGGCGAGACGGCGTGGTGGCATGCACCGGATGGGGTGCCGCGGATTGTAAGTGTGTTGGATTCGTATCGGACGGTGCGGGTGTTTGCGATGCAGCCGACCCTGGATGAGGCGGAGCGGTTGTTGCCTGCACGGTTGGTGGCGAAGATTCGCCGCGAATTCGATGCCGTGAAACGGTCTAGTGATGGCCGGTAGTGTCCGGGGCCTGCGCGGGTTGCGGATTTGCGGGTGGTGTGACTGCGGAAAAGTAGCCCCGACCACGAGCGGTTGCTTGCGGTCGGGGCTTGTCACGTTCGGATGGGGTCGCATTCCCAGTATGAGTTGTGACTTACTGAATGTACCTGGGTCAGGGTTCGAAGACTCGTACGGGGATACCTGCTGTGGTTGCTCGCCGTATGCAGTCGCGGGTGCCAACCGACTTGCCGAGAGGGAACGCTAGACACAGGTCAGCACCGAGGTCGACCATCGCTTGGTTGCGGATCGGTCAGCCGCCCAGACGTCCGCGGCGATCGAGTCTGCACCGCGGGCCGCGCCGTGCACCAACACGATCTCGCCGGGCCGCAACTCCGCCCATGCTTCCGCGAGCGCGTCACGGATCACCTGCCGGTCGGTCCAGTCCCGTGACCCGGTGATGAGTAGACGTTTCATTCGCTGTCTGTGGTTGCGTCGAGGGGCTTTTCGCGGATGGCGTATCCGCAGCAGACGCAGTTGACGGTCAGTGATTCTCCGAGGTGGACCCCGTCAAGGCTGACCAGGGTTTCCCATTTGCGTGTCGGGAGTCTCTTGCCCGCATTTCGGGCAGGCTGTGTGCGTGTATGCGGCTGGAAGGTTCGCGTAGTGCGCGGCTTCTGTCTTCAATCGTTCGAAGTACTTGTATGAGTCGAGGACAGCGGCTTTGAGGTCGGCACGTATCTGGGCTTCGGTTGCTGCCTTCATGTCGACGCGCGCCTTTTTGCGGAGGTTCAGCCAACCGGACCAGGTCAACAGTGCTGCCCAGAACGCGATCAGGATCGTCACGACCAGCACGATCGCCACATTGGTCGGCAGTTCGGTCCCGGTGGCGGCGCAGTAGGTCAGGGTGCTGAACCCTGCCAGCACGTAGAGGGTGGCGCAGATGGCGGCCGTGAGTGCGGCGATACGGTCGTTGCGGGCCAACGCTTCACGCAACACCGACGGGTCAGGTCTCGTCATATCGCACGCAACGCCATCCGCACAGCCTGCCGCATGTCCGCACTCAGAGGACGCAAACCCTCCTCGGCCGCCACGTACAGTTCACGGTCTATAACGGGCCGCGCCTTCAACGGTCCCCCAGGTATCCGATGTACAGGCTTACGGGGTCGACGTTCACTATCGGCATCGTCGAAAGGTGCCGTATACCTGGCGAGGTCGCTGATTCTCTGCGCTGCCCGCTTGATCGGGTCATCGTCCATCGCGCCGGTATCGCCGACAGCAGTCCACCACTCCTGGTATCCCCAGGGCTTTCCTGTGCCGGATTGGTCCTTCGCTGGCTGATGCACCGCGTTAGCAGTCGTTGACCAGAACTCGTCCCGAAGTTCCCGCAACCGTTCCACAGTCCATGGGGTGCCGTCATCCAGGTCCATCACCTTCCGGACCCGATCCCGTAAGGCTCCCTCTTCGACAGTCGAAAGCACTCCGGCATCGAGGACACAGTCTGCCAGGAACCCCGTCAAGTCGCGGGTAGCAGTCTGCAGGTCCGCCAGGTCGCGGTCACGTTTTTCGAAAGCGTTCCGCCAGCCGTCACGATTGCTCTCGACCTCGTACAGCCGCGCCCGCAGCTGTTTCTTACTTGGCATCGTGAGGCTCCCGCTGTCTCAACCATGCGACCAGTTCCGCGGTCGTCGGTGTGGTGTACCAGGCTGTGCCGTAACGTTTCCGGGCGCGATACTTCATCCGCGGGAACACTCTTGGGTTGCGTGGTTTCTGGCCGCGACTCAATCTGACTTTCCTTCGCGCCGGTGTACGCACTGTGGATCACACTGGAGGTGTGTTCCGAGGCCCACTCGACATTCGGGGCAACGGTGCCGACAGCCGTCAGAGCAACAGCTCATGGCTTCGTCTACTGTCGGCCCGACGACGACTGCTTCGTGTATTTCAGCGCCGTACCGTTGATTCGCCTTCATGCACTCGCGTGCCCGGTCTGCGGACGTGGTAACGAGCTTCGGCACGTACATGCCGTAGTCGTTGACCAAAACCACATACACGTTCACGACGACCGCTTCATCCAGTCGGGGTTCCACAGCACGAACACAGGCAGTGTGACTTCCTCGGGTGGATAGTTGCGGGCTTCGTTCGGCATCGCCCACACCAGGTCGAAATCCTCGTTATCCCAACTCCGGTCGGTCCGTTCCTTCTGGAACACGCTCGGACATGGATCACCCTGGATCAGGTATTCGTCTACCTCGGCGACTACCGTGCCTTGGGGTAGGGCGTTCAGCTGGTCGATGGTTTCGATCCAGTCTTGCTCGAACTGCGTGAACGACGACAGTCTGTGCGCCAACACCCGCAACCGGGCTTTGTTGACACGTTCCTGCCGTTCGGGCTGCAACCGGTCACGAGTGAGCGCGGTGTCTTGCCGTCTGGCATGCCATTCTTCGTCGGTCAATGCGGTCATAGCAAGCCGTTCTTTCGGCACCAGCGTTCGGCGGCTTGCTCGTTCGCGCGGGCGTGACGATCAGCGATCCAACCGTTCCAGCGGCTTGGGTTGCGGTAGATCCAACGCCAGCCTGTCCGTCGACGGAGCATCAACCTGTGGACGTAGATCGTGTGGCGGATGTTGTCGAGGACGCACCAGTGGAATGAGCGTGCTTGCCCGCAGGTGAGGAGGATGCCGCGCTGCCACCACCACCATTTGAACGGATTCACTCGCCCTGCTCACCTTCGACGGCCGCAGTCAAGGCCGCGCGTACCTGTTCGGGGTTCTGATCCCGCCACTGTTGCCAGCTTTCGTCTAACAACTTGTGCCGCAACCACGCAAACGAATCAGGCTTCGGCGGAAACGGTTCCTCGTCGTCGAAGCATCTGCTGCATACCTGATGTAGGTCTGCCTCTAGGTTGACTGGAATCGTGTACAGCATGTGATCGTCGCAGAAGAACAAGCCGCATCCGTGCTCGCCTCCGTACGGTTGACCGCCGCACACGAAGTGCAGGCCCCGGTGAATTTCCGTGGCGCAGTCAGGGTGATCGCACTGGGCGGGGACCCCGTAACCGATGTCACGTTGCCACTTGCTGTCGAATCCGATCGACCAACCCATCAGTCTGCTCCTGTTTCTGTTTCGACCGTCGGCTGAGTCGTGTCGGCCATCACGGCCCACGCGTTCCACGACATAGCCCAGTTGGCAGCCCATTCCGCGGCTGTCTCCCGGTTCTCTTCGTCCGCGATTGGGATGCAAAGCATTTCGAAGCTCGCGCTGAGCGTGGCCGCGCAGACTTCGGTCAGCCGCTCCACCTCAGCCGCCAACAAGGCGTTCACGCCGCACCGTCCTGTCTGGTTGCCCAGTCCTCGGCTTCGTCGAAGTCTTCGAAATAGCAGGCTTGCGGGACACCATCTGCGGCAGGACCGATTTCCATCCACCGAACCCCGACGCTAGAAATCACTCCGTCACCCCAAGAGTTCGCGGCAACCAGCAGATGCCCGCCACCAGGAATACGAACGGCTTGACAGAACGACGTGTCCTTCACCAGGTACGCGATCTGCACCAGTTTCCACGCGATCCAATACCGAACACCGAGCGAGCGGACAACATGCCATTCATGCCGCACGCTGGCCGCCATCCAGTTTCAACCCCAACAGGTCTCGCCCCTCGTTGTCCAACCCATACTGGATGGCATGGTCACGGGTTGGAGAAACACGGATGGTCGAATCGTCCTGGCAGCCCCAACCTGTGTAGTCGTTCCACGCGTTCAAGGTGGCCCATCGACCGTCTTTGAGTTCGATGAGCAGAACCATGGTCATCTCGGTCGAAGTTTCGTGCTCAGGACTCCAGACTTCGCCGTGGTATGAGACGTGACTCTCGTGAATAGCTTCCACGACGTCCAGGTTGAAATTCTCTGCCTGGCCGCCGAGGTTGGCGTTCAGGAATTGGGCTTGTTCGAAGGCTTGACGGAAGTCACCTGTAGGGCTGTCGCCTTGTTCCCAGTAGGGGGCAGTCGGGTCGATCGGTTCCCATTTCTCGGGCAGTTTCATGCTGCGGCCTCCGTGTCGTTGTGTCTCCAGTCGATAATCACGCGTGTCCGCTCCCACCTGCCCTGCGTCGTGAATGTTTTCTCCACCACCCGCACACGACCCGGCCGGTTCAACTCGCCCACGATCGCGACCGCTTCCCCGAGATCGTTGGTGGTGTCGAGTTCGGCGACACCATGCCCGAGTGGGGAGGATAGTTCGACACAAAACCGGACTTGCCCGATCAAACCGTTCACGCGTTCACTGGCAGCCATTTGGGAGCGCCGCCAGTACGCGGCCGTCCAGTCTTCAACATTCTTTTGCGGGACAATCCCGGCTGGTCCTTCGATGCATTCCGGCCAGTGATGTTCGTTGTCTTCGTTCACCGCATAGCAGTGCAGGGCGTCTTCGAGGGTGTCGCGGTTCTCGACTTCACATTCACCCCGGACCGGGGAGAGCCACACCAGGTACATGCCTTCGGGGCCGGTGGATTCGTTACCGTCAGTGTGGATGTCGTACACGAGGTCGTCACTCATTCGGCCACCCCGGTCCTGTCGCGTGCCTGCCAAATGATCCGCCAACCCGCCGACTCAGACCCGTTGAGGTCGTCGACGCAGAGTTCCCACACGTCGGCGACCAGTTCCCGCCAACACCCGTATATGTCGTTGGTGTACCAGTGCGAGATGGCTTTAAACGCTTCGTCGAGGCGGGAGTGTTTACCGCGCACGTGTTCTCGCCCGTCGAGTATTTGGATTGCGATCCACGCACCCGGTTTACCGCTCATGCTGCCGCGTTGCATTGTCCGCTGGTCACCGAACTTGGCGGCGAGGTTGTCGAGCATCGCTTTCCTCAAATACTGGGATGCGGGTAGTACGGGGATCGATTCAGTCGGGTGTCGAATTCTGTCACCCGCGCTGCATAGTCGTAGTCGTCGATGTCGTCGCTGTACCGGATTCGTTCATCTGGCGTAACGCTCACTTTCCAACCGGCGTCGGTCTTGGCGACCCAGACTTCGGGCGGGCCGTAGCGTTTGGCTGTGGCGCACGTGTCAACCCACAGACGTCCGTCATCGTCGGTGAACAACGCTTTAGCGGGCACCCATATAGATTCACCGACTTCGAGTTGCCCGACAGTGAGGTTCCGATTCGCGCGGGGAACGATCACCTGTTCTGGTTTGAGGTCAGTCATACGATAATCATCTCACCCGGCACCAAACACGAAACCAGTGTTCAAAACCAGCCCATGTTCAATCAAAACGAACACCGCGAAGGAATGAACGTTCAGCAAACCCCCGGATTCCGTGCTGCACGGAACCAGCCAATTTACCGAACCTTGCGTGCCTGCTCATCCGCGAACCTGTACGCCTTCCCCCACGAATCAAACGCATACCGATACCGGACACACCCCGAACCGGTCTGCAACCAGGGCGACGACACCCGCCACCACGACCGATACTTCTCCACCCGCCACTTCTGCGGACACGGCACACGATAGGGCCGGCGACGAAACAACTTCACGACTGGTTATCGTCTCTGTATCCGTGGACGCCGAGTTTCCGCATCAAACTGTCATGCCAATCCCGATCCGACCGATGCCCCTCCCCCTCCACTTCCTGCATCACCGCAAACACGCGATCCGTCGTCTGTTTCTCACACGCCCGCGCCCACGCCTCATCCGCCAACCGTTTCGCCGTAGCCTCAGCGTTACGGCGCGGCTCATCCAACCACGAAGCAAACGCCCACCGCATATCCTCCAACGCCCCACCCCAATCCAACGGCAACCGAGCCTGGCAATCACCCGCCTCGATCACCCACACCGCGTCGTCAGGTTCGTTATCGCAGCACGAACAATGCGGCGAAGAGTCCGGTTCCATCACCCGGAACAGAACAGGGACATGCTTGTTCACCCCGAACCGGGCACGCACCGCATCAGCCAACTCCCCAACAGCATCCGCGGCCGGTTCGTCATACTCCTGCACAAATTCGTGCCACTCCGCGATCGAACCCACAAGAAGACCAGTCACACCGCCACCTCGGTCCTGATTTGCTCTTCGATCCACTTCAACGGCACCGGCCGCATATCGTGCGCATCCACACCCACATGCAGTTGCCGACCACGCCGCGCAACCGACGAATGCGTATGCCCATGCAGCAACCAACGCCCCGTGTCCGGCAGCCGGTACTCGGGATACCGCAACGTCTCCGTGTGGTCGCCGTGCTCGTCCGCATACGGGAAATGCGACAACAACACCCGCTGCCCCGCGATCTTCCGGACCGCAGTCTGCTGCACCGACGCGAACACCTCCAAATACACCGGCAGCACCTTGTGCGCGCCGAGGTGCATGCCGTGACACGGATCGTGGTTGCCGGCGATCAAATGCTTGATCCCAGGTCGGGCGGCGATCCACGCCAGCGCGTACGTTTCGTCGCCGCGGCGGCCCGTGACATCCCCGTGCACCCACACCTCATCTTGGGGGCGCACCATACGATCCCAGCGTTCCGCCAGCAGAGCATCATGCTCGTCGACGGACTGGAACCCGCGGAGCTCCGCAACCTTCCGATGCCGCAGATGCAGGTCCGATGTGTGCCAGATACCGGTCATTCGCTACTCACCTGTTCCAAGAATGATTCCAACGGGCGACCACTCATGGACGCAAGGACATACAGCTGGTCGATCATGTCTGGCCAATGCGTGGTCTGAGCCGTCTTGTCGAACACGATGTGCACCCGCCACCCGTCCAATGTCAGCCCCCGCAACCCGTCCAGGCGGCATACGATGTAACGCTGCGAGATCCCGTTCACGCGTGCGTAATCGATCGCCGCGCCCTTCCGGTTCGTCACGATGAGATGTCGAGTCGTATCGCTCACCGGCGGCCCCTCGACGACATCGCGGTTACCACTTTGTGGAGCGCGATATGCAGCGCCGTGAACGCCTCGTTGATCGACTCATGCCACACCGTATGCTGCTCCTGATCAGCCACGACACAACCGCATTCGACGCAACTGTCGTCGCGGAACAGCGCGGCGCGGTAACTCTCACGCCGCGCCTTCTCCGCCGCCAATGCATCGGCGACCACTCCGTTGTCCGGAACCGGGCATCCGTACCCTTCACTACGCGGCCTCCTCCCACTCAGTCACCAGCCGCCGAACAACCCGATGACTCCAGCCACTCAGAGGCAACCCCACCTCAACAGCCCGAACGGCCTGCTCCCGACTCATCACCAGTGTCTGCGTGCACACACCGGACGGATTGTCCATCTGCGGCGACAAATCCCGCGCCTCGTACCGCAGCGCCCACTCCTCGATCACCAGTTACCCACTTCTATCCTCGACACCGACAACGTGAACTCGTCGCCGGATTGAACGCGAACATGACCCTGCGGCGCCTTCTGTGCCAGCAAAGGAACACCCTTGTCGTTCCACAAGGACACGAACCGTAGTTCGATCAACCGTGGCCGCCAGCGCGGGCTCCTACGTCGAAACCAATTCCGAGGTATCGGGTCACCCAACTCCTCGGGGACACGAACGACAATGGTCCCTGGATCCGCATAATCGATAACCTGCGGCAACCCGGTGCCGCCGATCAAATTATCCGTGCAATGCAGACCGGGATCGCCGCTATGGAACTTCAACGTCGGCCGGTCACCGATCAATTCGTCCAAGCGAGCCTGCATGCAACGGCGGGTCTCAGCAGTGAAAAAGGTGGTAGTCATCTATGCTTCTCCATTCGCGAACTCATTCCGCAATCCCTCTTCCTGCCCGCTAATTGCCACGGAGAGCGATCTAAACGCGACTCCCGCAGTCGGGTAGCCGAAACAGGTGTTTGACACCTCAAAACAGCCCGTAGCGTTCACGACAACACCCAAACCAGTTTGAGACATGGTGCGTAGCATGTATCAATAGTCGTCGCGGTACAGTGCGTCCACACCCTCTGACCTGCGCTTTTTGGTGTTGTTTTCATTGTATTCGGGCTGCCTAACGGGTTTTGGGGGTTATTGGGGGATGGTTTTTTGGTTGGCGAGTTTGTGGAGGATGCGTTGGAGGGGGTTTTTGTAGGGTCCGGGTTCGATGCTGGTTTGGTGTTGGGTGATGCGGGTGCGGAGTTCGGTCCATTCGTGTTCGGTGAGGGTGATGTTGGTTGGTTGCCCGAGTTCGGTGGCTCGGGTGAATTGGTGGGCGACAGGCGGTGGGTAGCCCATGTCTTGGAGGGCGTGGTAGGCGGCTTCCATGCGGGATCGCCGGTGGGGTGGGAGGTTGCGGAGGGTTTCTTGTTGGGTGTGTTTGATGTGGGTGGTGATGTGGCCGGGCATGAGCCATTCGCCGGTGGTGTTGGTGTAGTGGTCGAGGATGGCTTCGCGGGCTTCGGGGAGGGTCCAGCTGGCGCGTTGTGCTGCTGCGGTGAAGACGGCGATGGTGGGTTCGTCGACGTGCCGGTTGTCGTGGATGCGGATGAGTTGGAGTAGTTCGATGATTTGGTCGCGGGTCATCATGAGGCGGCTGCTCCGGGGAGTTCTTTGAGCCGTGTCGTGGGGGTGAGGCCGTATTGGGCGAGGATTTCGGGGTTGGGGTGGTCTTTCATGCGTTCGAGGTCGATGTGTGCTTGTTCGCGGTTGGTGAGTGGCCGTTGCCCGGGTGGGAGGTACGTGGTTTTGGCGGCGGCTTGGTTGCGGGTTCGGAGGATGGTTGAGACGAGCGACGGCAGAGCTTTCGGTCCGAGGCCGGGTTTTGTCAGCCACAGTTCGAGCGCGGCCCGGATGTCGTCTTCGGCGACGGGGGGTTGTTGGTGCAGCATCGCGTTTGCTTGGAGCGCGAGTTCGAACTTGACTGCCCGTACTTCGCTGTCGGGGATGACGGAGCGGACGAGTTTGTGTCCGTCGATGGGGACTGCTCGTCCGGGCTGGTTGAGCGCTGCTGTCATCTCGGCTTGGATGTCGGCTTCTTCGCGCGCGCACGCGTCATCTTTCAAACTTGAGAAAGCTGGTACGTGAGATAACCCCCTCCCCTTCCCCCTCCCCGCAGGGTTTCGGAAGGGTTTCGGAAGGGTTTCGGAAGGGTTCGGGACGGCGTGTAGTTCTGCACTGTTTTCGCTGCCGGTTTCGCTGCTGATTCGGTCGGCGACCGTGTTGGCGTCGTCGCGGCCGAGGCGCCGCAATTCGTCGGCGAGGACAGCGCGTAGGGCGGGGCTTTCGATCGCTTCTGCGCACCGCAGGGCGTTCTTGAGGACGTTGGGTTGTTTGACGATGCCGTCGTTGCGGATGAACGACCGTACGAGTGTTTCCTCGGTGTTGTCGTCGCTGACGACGAAGCGGGCTTCGGTGAGTTCGTTGAGCGCGGTTTCGATGTCGGCGATGCTGGTGTGGTTGGACCGTTTGGCCCATTTGCGGATCTGTGTGGGCAGCATGCCGGCGTTGTTGATGCCGCGTTGGGATAGCAGGAGCATGTAGAGGCGTTGGGCGCCTGGGGTGAGGTTGGTGAAGTCGGGGTCGTCCCAGATGGTGACGAGGATGCGGCCATGGTCACGGGGCATAGATTGAGTCCTGTTTACGGTTTGGTGCGTCGGCAGGTTCGGCAGTAGCGGGTTCCGCGGTTGTCGCGTCCTGTGTTTTCGGCGGTCCAGGGGTGGCCGCGTTTGCAGACGGGACGTTCGGCGAGTTTGATTCCGGCGGCTGCCCAGTCGGGTTGTGCGTGCGGGTGGTCGATGTCGCTGCCGTCCCACGCGAGGGGCGGTGGATGCCCCTTTGCCCGGTATCGTTTTGCCCACGCTGAGTTCGGTCCAGGCGTGCCGGAGAGTTGTTCGTAGGCATCTCGGATAGCGGCCCAGGTGGTGTATGCCATCTGTTGGCGGGTGAGGGTGAGCCACAACGATTGTTGCGATACCCCGATCCGGGTGGAGAGTTCGGTGAGCGGCCATCCGATGGCGGCGAGGGCGTAGGCGCGGCGTCGCGCACCGATAGTCAGGCAGAGCGCTTGTTCAGGGTGCGGCAGGTGCGTGACCGTGCGGATTCGTGCTGCTGTTTCACGTCGGATAGTGGGATAAGTGTCTTCTATCAGGTTGCAGATGGTGGTTCGGTTGCAACCGGCAGCGGCAGCGATCATGTTGATTGTGAGCCCATACTCGCGGAGTTCGAGAACATGCTTCCGGGATGGGCCAGCCGGGACGAGGGACAGGTCTTCCCCTCGGACTTTGGCGTTGTAATAGCGTTTGCCGTACAGGTGCCGAGGGATGGTTTGGTGACGCGAGGTACCGTATTGACGTTTCTTCGTCATGAGGGTTTCTGGCTTCGAAGTTCGCGGCGTCGCCGGAGAACTGTTTGAGCGGCAGCATCTGGTGTTTGGTGGAGCAGTTTCGCGATGATGCTGGGCGCACGATCCGGGTGGCGGGTGAGTACGTGGTCTACGACAGCGTTGCGTTCGGCTCGCGGAACACGCCCGCGGTAGTCGCCGGCGAGGATTCGGGCAACCATAATTTCGTCGACACCCTGCCTGGTGGAGTTGGCTCCGGGGTCGGGACAGCTGTCGGGGTGGTCGATGTCGATCCCCTCCCAAGCCATCGGGGGCTGGCATCCCAGTCTGCGTGCCCGGATGGCGGCTACCGGGTTAGGGCCTGGGATGTGGGACAGTTGGTTGTATAGGTCACGGATCGCGGTCCAGGTTCGGCCGCGTACTGGACGACCGCGATATTGGCTGACGGCTTCGCCGGTTACGCCGAGGTGTTCCCCGAGGGTGGCGCAGGAGTAGCCGATCGCTCGTAGGGCGTCGATGCGGCGTTTGGTGCCGATGTTCGGGACGATGATTCCGGCTTGTTCAGGGACGGGGATGTGGGTGACGGCCATGATGCGGGATGCCCGGTCGATGTGGATGCGCTTGTAGCCGTAGTTTTGGAATCCCCACAGTGTTGCGGGTGGGAGTCCTGCTGCGGCTCCGATGGATTCGTTGTTGAAGCCGATCGAGTGGAGCCATTGAATGTGTTTGACGATTGGTTCCGCGTCGACCATGGATGGGATGCCTTTGGCTTTGCGGAGGAGGTATACCTTTTGGCTTTTGTAGGGGCCGAGGACCGGGATTTGTGATCGGATCAGATTGGGTCTGGTCACGCTGCGGTGGCTTTCGGTGGGGTTTGGATTGGCCATGCGGTGTTGACGGTGTCGTAGGGTCGGTGGTTGCGACGCAGGTAGTCGATGTAGCTGTACGCCCGCTCCCGATACCAGTCGGTTTGGCTGGCCATGAGACTGTCGGGGGATGCAAGGGCGAGGGTTGGGTAGACGCGTGGCAGCTTCCACGCCAACCGTGCCGCCGCAAGCGCATCAGCTTCCGCATTGTGGGCGGCATCCAGGCGCACCCCGTAGTGGTCGCAGACCGCTTCGAGAGTGCGTTTTCCCGGCCGGTACGGGTCCATCGCGCGATCGACAACATAGCCGTCGAAGATGAGTCCACGAACCTCGAACCGCGGATGGTTCGAGGCGATCAGAGAAAAGTCGAAGCTACCGTTAAAGCAGGAGATGTACCTCCCCTCCTGCCAGCAGGAATACAACTCATCCACGATCTCCGCGACGACCTCATCATGCGGTAGGCCGTGCTCGCGGGCATGCTCAGTGGAGACGCCATGTACCGCAGTGGCTTCAGCAGGGATCACTACACCTGGATTCGCCAACCACGTCTTCGCCGACGCTTTCGCCCCATCGATTCGCACAATGCAGCCAGTCACCACCTTGTCGGTGAACACATCGATGCCCGAGGTTTCCAGGTCAAAGGATGCGAGAGGCATATCTGTCCAAGAAGTCATGCCGCCGCCCTGGTGTTAGCCCGTGCGCGACGCGCCCACTCGGCTGCACACGTCCGGCAGCGTCGACTTCCGTTAGAGTGCTTCCCTGTGCTCTCGGTTGTGTACGGGTGACCGTTCCGGCAATGAGTCTTCGACCGGGCCGCATCGACCTTCCGCGGCTCGACATACCCTCGCTCCATGTTGACGGCCTGCGGCACAGGCTCCAGATGCTTCGGATTGCAGCACCGCGGATTCCGACATAGGTGATCCATCACCAGGTTGTCCGCGACAGGTCCAACAAGAAGCTGGTACAGGGCACGATGAGCCAGGTACCGTCCACCTAACACGGCGAGGGTTCCTTGCCCGTACCCCTCCGGGGTCAGGAACCCCTGCCCTTCCCAGCACCCGCGTTCGTTCACCTTTGTGCGACTGAGAATGTGCTGGACTGGATCGTCGACCTTGCGCGGGCTCTCCCGACCAGTCTGGTCAATCGTGCAGCAGGCACGCGAGCAGTATTTGCTGCTTGCCTTTGGGACCTGTGCGCCACAGATAGGGCAATGCCTTCTTGGCAACTTGTCTGCTCGGACCTTACGGGTGCGACTAGTCGGTGGTTCATTCCAGTCAGTCACGGTGGGTCTCCGCATCGAGGATCGATTCACCGGCCACGATGTACACGGCCCGGTATCCGTCGTGTGTGTTCGCGTATCGGAGTGCGAGGAGTTCAGCGTTCTCGGTGTTCCCGAAGAACATGACTCCGTAGGCGTCTCCCCCGGTGCCGGGTTGCCCACCCGCGTACGGGTAGGCAACCCAGGCTCCGTCGTCTATCGGCGGCACGGCTACTGGTCCTGGTTGAGGAGGTCGGTCGGCGTCTCGTTGTAGTAGTCGGCGGGCGCGTCGGTGACCTCTGTGTCGACGGGTTCGGTATCGATCACGTCGGGGTCGACAATCTGAGGAGTCTCGATCGCGTCTTTGCCGAGGTCGAACCGGACTGCGCCGTCGTTGTCGATAGCGAGCTGCAGCTCAGTCGACATGGGCAGCATCTTGGAAAGTTGACGAATCATGGTCTTCTTTGCCATACCGTCGAACTCGGTAACCCACGGCCCGAAGACCTCGCCGTCCTTGTTCTTCGCGGTCGCGTACTTGTTGCGGTATTTGAGCATGTCGGCGACGGTGACCGGGTCTGTGATCGCGGAGCCGCCCCCACGGGTGCGACCTGTCGCGTAGTACAGGCGGGCTTCGCCGCGTTCCCCGTCAAGGAACGGGCGGTGCACGAGGCGGTCCTCGATCGCGTTGTACTCGATCTCGAAGTAGTCGTTGGCGTGCACGATGCGAGCACCGATCGACAGCACCCGATCCGAACGATAAGCGAGGTCGACCAGGCCGCGATACCCGGCGACGAACTGCGCCTTGTACATGCGATCCTTCTTGTCCCAGAAGGGCAGTACGTACGCTTGGCCGAGCACACCTGGCCGAAGGCCGAGTTGGGCGCACGTCATGAATGCTCCGAGTACACTCATCTGCTCGCAGTTCGCCAATTTCGGTGTGCGCTGGATGGTTGTGAATGCATCTCGGATCAGCTGCGTTGCTTCCGCCCCGCGTGGCATGGCCAACGCAAACGCCTTTTCCATCTTCTGGATGGACGATTTCAGGTCACTGTCCTGGCGGACAGGAGTATTCGCCTGCGCTTCGATGCGGTCGGTAAGGTTGCGGGCCATCAGGCCACCTCTTTCAGGTCAAGGGATTTGGCTTGGTACTTGGCGTAAATGTCGGGGTGGTCGTCGCGGAGAGCGGTCGTGTCGAGCGCGGCCCGCGTCGAGTACTGCTCGTACAGTTCTGGCTCGGCTTCACGGAATACCCGCGACTGGAATTGGCTGCCCTTCAACCGCACCCATTCGGTGTCCCCGACGAGGAGTCGGGAATGCCCGGCCATGAGCTTGCGGATCGCGTTCCCGGCAGCGTCTTTCCGCCGTTTCGCGGCCTTTTCGGCGTCCTGCGCTGCCCGGTAGTCGCTGTGGAGGCGGCTGATCTGCTGCCGTGTGACGTGCAGGTCGCCTCCAATGAATGGGTGCAGGCGGTCGACGTTGTCGCGGTCAGCCGTGGTGCCGCCGATTGGTGGTTCCACGTCGGGGACGACATGGTCATGCCAGAACCGGTCGCACGCCGACACCAGGAGTTCGATCAACCGTTCGTTGCGTTCGACACGGACGGTCTCGAGCCGGTTTCCGCCGATCAACCCGGCAACATAAGCGTGGGTGGCGCCGGTGACGTACATGCCGTGGTGGACCTGGACTTCGGCGTGGTCGGGGATCTGCCCGTCCCATTTGCCTGCCATGAACCATGCGGTGTTCTTCGTTTCGAGGAGGCCGCTGTCGGACAGGAATCCGTCGGGGCTGTACAGCATGTGGGGGCGTTCGAGGGACTGCACGGTTCCGGGCAGGGTGGCGGTGAGGTTGAGGCGTTCGCACACGACTTCACGGATGGCGGGTTCGAGTTTCCGCCCCCAGAACATGGCTTCGGTGTCGACGCCGGAGTCGGCGGGAGCGCGCCGGGTTTTGCGCAGCCAGATCGACCATGGTGAGTCCCAGTCGACAAGGCCGAGGAGCGCGGATACTTCGGAGGAGCCGATGCCGGCGAGGCGCGCTTCGAGCCATTCGGTGCTGCCGGGTTCGGTGTGCGGGAGTTCGCGGTACAGGGTTGGGTTCACCATCCTGCGCTCCAGACGGTTCCGCTCCAGTCGAGGAGCCATGCGAGGCTGCCGAGGAGTGCTCCGAATGTGATGACGGAGAGTGCGGCGAGGGCGTGTTCGAGGAGGTTGCGGAGGGTGTGTCGGGTAGTGTTGTTGGTGGACATGCCACTGTTTCCTTTGTTTGGGGTGGGATGTTCTGCCCGTCTCCCAGTGCCAGTGGGGGGCGGGCCTTTTTTAGGTGGTGAAGTAGTTGTCGCTGGGTTCGTTGGGGAAGGCGCGTCGGAAGGCTGCGATGAATCGGGTGCCGACGGTGGTTTCGCCGCGGAGGGTGCGGGAGATGGTGGCGGGGTCGACGCCGAGTGCGCGTGCGATGGCGGCTTGGCTGGTGTGGCCGTTGGTGTGCATGAGCTGCATGAATAGGGGTTTGTTGAGGTTCATTGGGCGGGCCTCTTGCTCTGTTCTGACTGTAGTGAATGTTCTGATTGTAGTGTATCTACAGGGCATCGGTGCGTCAACGCAATGCATGGTGGATGTCGCAGGATGACCCGACGAATATCCCTCTACCTGCGGTTATATCAGGGCTGGATGGGGGTGAGGCATACGCAACCTACAGTGGATGTCTTCACATACAGTGTAATGACATCTACTATCGAGTAAGTCCGTGCCACCAACCGACATGTGGCCAACACAGGAAGGGTCCCCGTGAGCCGCCATAAATCCGTTGATCCCGACGCGCCCAAATTTAACGTCTACGACTGGCTGCACTACGTCGAGAGCCTCATGGGTGTCGTTGGCGACAACGGCAACGATTTCGCAGCCAAGACCGGTTTGAACGCGAACACGCTGTCGAGCTGGCGAACACGCCACCCGTCCGAGATACCGGCCAGGACCGCGCGGGCCGTGGCGAAAGCATACAACCGGCCCATCCCTGAAGCGTTCGTTCGGGCAGGCGTGGCGACACCCGAAGAACTGAGAGTGCCGGAAGGGGGTTTGAAGCTGGGGCTCTCGGATGCAACGTTCGCGTCGCTGCTCATGGAGATTCAACGTCGGTATGAGGATATGGAGAAGAAGGTTGCGGAGTTGGAGGGTGAGCCTGAGGGGAAGGTGACATCGATTTCGCGTAAGGCGTCCCCGAGAGTGGAGCGGTAGTCGCAGAACGCAAAGAATCGCCCCGCAGGAATGGTTTCCTGCGGGGCGATTATTGTTTTCAGGCGGCGGTGTCGTAGTCGTCGAGGAATTTGCGGGTGACCATTGTGGCCCGGTCTTCGGCGGCCCGGATGAGGTCAATGTGGTCGCCGAGGTTCGTGTCTGCGAGGTCGGCGACGTCGGCGCTGATGATGCATTCCCAGATTCGGCCGCGGGCGGTCTTTTGTTGCGTCCAGTGCGTTTCGCGGGTGGGTGGGTTTCGCCAGGCTTCGATTCCTGCGCCGCGGAGGAGTTTCATTCCGGTGTCGGCGATGGGGTTGTAGGGCCAGAGTTCGATGAGCCCGGTTTTGACTGCGACGGTGATGCGGCCGATTTCGCGCCAGAGTCGCCCGGTTTCGTCGCCCCAGTACATGTTGTTGTGGATGGCGTCTCTCATGTGTATGCCGAGTGATTTGAGGTCCGAGAGAGTTTTCTCGGTGGTGTGCTCGCAATCGAATCGGGCATGTGTGGTTGGCATTGGCTTCCTTGTGCGCTGAGGTCCCGAGCTGCCTCCAGGCTTTGGTAGGCAGTTTGCCGATTGTCCGTTCGGCGCGGCTCGTATGTCCCCGTTTACCTATCGGTGTGGCGGGTGTTGTGT
>ERZ761592.200-NODE-200-length-30368-cov-18.587438_pt1 | contig 30368 bp, 30 predicted proteins | sample MGYA00433095_ERZ761592 | MGnify/ENA primary metagenome ERZ761592 (study PRJEB28899, sample SAMN03785554) | bioreactor sludge metagenome | biome: EBPR Sludge; feature: EBPR Bioreactor; material: 0.22µm filtered reactor supernatant | place: Saint Lucia: Queensland... | reverse complement strand
GCCGTAGCCTTGACGCCAACACTGCTCGCTGACACGGCTGTAATCGTCGACCCGAGAGGGTAGACCTCGAACGATCCAGCCGCGCCTGACAGAAGCGACACAGACGGAGCGGAAACCATCGCCGGGTATTCGATTGTCGCGAATGCGGCAACTGTTGAAGCGGCACAGGCCACGCCAACCGCATCGATTGAGTCGTATGGAATGGCTTGCACATACCTCTGGCAGCGCATCTTTTCGGCGCTCAAGTCGATAGGACGGAAACGCGACGGAGCGCTTGATAGCTCGTATTTGACGCCAACGATCGTTGCGTCCCAAGCCTCTGTCTCAGACGAATTCCCAAGCACAAATATCGTCTTCGGATCTGTCCCGATGGTTTTCCCTACCATCGTTGGAGCGCGAAGAACTGCGGTAGTTTTCCAAACGTTATCCGCGCTTTCGGCAAACTCCATGAGCGCGGCAGTTTGGGCAAGCGCGCTGCCGCCGCCGCCATAATCGAACTGGATGCCTGCGCGCAGCCCGGCGCTTGGCACGTCGCCTATTCCCCAAACCTGGATGGATACATAGGAGTCGGCAATCATGGTCATTTCCGACGTGCCGAACCACTGCTGAACAAGCGCTGATGAGTTGTCAGCCGTGGCTGATATTTCCATGCCGAACTGCGGATGAAAAGGAAATAGCAGAGATTCTGCGGGCGTCAGGGCGCGTTGCGTAACGGTGACAGTGGCCCCGGACGGCTGAAATTTCCATCCGTCTGCCGTGTTCGTGTTCGCCGTGAACCCTGTGAAACTGGTCCCCCTTGACCAGAAATCGAACGTCCCGTTTCGGACAATATTCGTGTTTGACGCCAGGGCATCGGCATATGTTTTCCCGACTCCAGGAGATCGCCTAGTCGATCCTGTAACGATTGATGTGGCCGCTGGAAATAGCGTCGATCCATCGTATTCGCCAGCGGTGTAAATCCAAACGTGATCATTGCCGACCGGCATGATTTTCAGGTACCCCAATGCGCGGTCGACGCCATCAACAACTACGCGATATGCCTTGCTTACAAGGTCGCTAGCGGCATAAACGGCAGCCGGATCGTCTTCGAACAGGATGATTTCATTCTCGACACCAAGCGCAGTTGGGGCGAAATCACGCAAGAAGACGTAGACGAAAAGCCGCCCGCCGGTTATATACGCGTAGACCGGGTTTGACAGGATCGCGATACCGGAGTCAACCGGAGTTGTCCATGTCGTCATGTTCACCGACGTGGAAACAAACAGGTTGGCTCCTGTGCGGATGAACATCAGCCACTTGTTCTCGTTGTTGACCCTGACAACGGACGCCTCGGTGTACGATGCAGACGAGGTAACTGCTGAAGACGACCATGTTGCCCCGTTGTTTATCGTGGTAAGGGCATAGATGATCCCGCCGGTGTAGCTGTAGACCACAAACCCCGTCGTATCGTGCCCGCCGACCGCCGCTGGATACGGAAGCATATCGCCGTAAACGAATGACCCGCTGCCATCGGCAATGACTCCGACAATCGCATCCCATGTGGCGCCGTCATCGTCGGAATAAACAAAATCGTTACGGTAGGTGCTGATGGCCCCGCCGCGCATGGACACCAGCGCGCCAATCCTGCCGCTGCCCATGACCCCAGCCTTTGCATCAGCCACATCGCATCCGTCGACGGAGTAAATCGTTTTTTCCCCAACCCATGATGCCCCGCGATCTTCCGAGAACATGATGTTCAGAGGTGAAGATTCCGACGTGTCATGCCTGTATCCGGCATCAAGGAACGCGATCATGACCCCGTCGGCTGGGTTGTAGACGGCGCTTGCGCTCCAATAATGCATGGCCCCGTCGCCGATAGCCACCCGAGATGACCCGTCCATCGGGTTGTCCAGTCGCTTGGCGCGCATCGCCGTCTTGACCGAACCGACGACGAAACTACCGTTGTGATACCTGGCGCCAGTCGGGATCGCCGCGACCGAATAGGCGAACCCATCAAGGTCGACATGGTGTCCAGGGTACGCCGCCTCAAGCAGCGCGAAGGCCGCGCTGTCGTCGGCAACGCCGTTGCCTTCGGCTCCGAAGTCCTTGACGCTGACACGCTCGCCCATCTTGCTCATGGCCGAACGCTCGACGGAGCCAGTCCCGGACTGCATGAACGTGCCAAGGTCGTAGACGGCGGCCGTCGCTTCGATTGCCGTGCCGGCAAGGTTCCATCGCAGGTATTCCCCGGCTCCTGGCGATTCGATTGTGATGCCAGACAGACCGGACCCGATCGACACCGCCGGGGATCGCCCGACGATCTCGGCAAGTTGCTGGATCTGGATTGTCGCCCGGTCCATGGCGTTGTTGATTACCGTCGGGTAAAACCCCCCTTGGTTGGTCAAGTCCATGGTTTGCGTGATCGGGATGTTGGTGCGGATCGTCAGCGAGTTCCCCACTGGCAGCGCATCTGGCAGCGTGATCGTTCCGCCTGGCGTTGCATTCTGGTCGGCATTCAGCGCGACCGTGTAATTCGTCGTCAGCGCCAGCGTTTCTTCGTTGTCATCGGAATCGATTTCTGTGACAAGCAGATCAGATGTCGAAAACACCTTGAACGAGAACGGGAAGGAAACCGTGACACCGTTCCCGGCATATGGCCCGGCCTTTCGGCTGGTGCTTGAAATGGTCATGCGCGGCCTCCTGATGAGTAGCCGACAGGGTATTGTTTTGCCATGGCGATACGCGCAGCGTTATCGCCCACGACTCTCCGGGCTCGCTGCGCCAGTGACAACGCCACGAGTGAAATCGATATCCCCGGTGGGATCTGTTTTTCCTTGCGCAACACCGGACACGTATCCAACCGGGCGGGCCAAGGCATGCGCCGGCAGCCCGGTAGCGATGGAGATCAGCGTCGAAACGTCGCGCACCGCGCGCTGTGCATCGCCCTCCCCCTTCACCGCCTTGTAGAGATCGAACGGCACGCCTGCGCCGGCTTCCATAGCACCAACAGCCGGCGCAACGCTCATCCGGTCATCAACCGGGTTGCCGTTGAACCGGGCGATGGCACTGTTTGCGGCCGCCCCAACGACAGGGACCATGGCCGTAATGTTCCGCATCGGGCCATAGACGAACAGCGCCATCAGCCAGTCATCCAGGTATTCACCGTCCTTGTCGTCGTCGCCAGGGCCTCCCTTGAACATCTGCGCGACGGCCTCGGCAACCAAGGCCGGGGCGTAAAAGCCGAGCAGCAGGATATAAGCCATACGTCCAGCACCCTTCTTCAGCCCGGCCTCTTGCATTACCTTCCCGATCTCGCTGCCGAGCAGGTTCGCCTGCATGTTGAAATAGCCGGCGAACTGCGTGAACAGCCTGGCATAGGACGGACCGGATTCGATTCTGCTGATGTCCTCCGGCAGCGAGCTTCCTTGTGTCTGCCGGATGACAGAATCTGCCAGCCTGGCTGCATCCTTCGGGTTGAACTTTTCCTCCATCGCCTCGTTGTATGCCCCCATCCAGATGATCGGCCCCATGACGTTATCAACCGCTTGCTGAAGGAAGAACGAATGCCGTTTCGTCCATTCCTGAGCCCGTTCGTACAGCGTCGGATCGATCATGATGCTTTCGATCTCGCCAAGCATCGCATGCACCTCGCCATCCATCCGGTGCGCCATGTAGGGCGACAGCCTAGACACTTCGGCGGCAGTTTCGCGCGGCGCATTGATGTAGCGCGCCGTGGCAGACGCAAGGCTTGACGGCCTGACCTTCAGCCCGGCCAGAAGCACTCCAGTGATCTGCTGCGCCGCGTTGCTGACGTTGGCGAACATATATGCCATGCTGGTACGGTTTCGAATCGTGTTGACCATTCCCGTCATGAATCCGGCGCCAGCTATTGGCGTCGTTACCTGTTGCCGTGCCGTGCGGTTCAGCCACGGGCGCAACATGCCAGTGATCGCCCCATGATCGCGTCGGTTAATCGCGTCGGCAACAGGTTCGAATCCGATCAGCCGGGCGGCGTCGCGTATCGGAACCTCAAGATGCGAGAAGAGCAGCACCCTGTCGATATGCTGCGGCAAGGATCGCATGTCGAGCAACAAAGGTCTGTTGTATTCGACGCGCGATTTCGTGAACCCCTTGCTGGTGCTCGGGAACACGTAGGACATGCCATCATTCCCTTCTTCGACCAGCTTTTTCAACTCCATGTCCTTGACGATTCGGCTGTCCACCATCGCAGGAACGTAGCCTCCACGGTAGGCGCCAAACGGAGTAACGAACGGAGTAGCTGTAACCTCTTCGAAGTACTTGCCTGTAGCGTCTCGGTGCGCCTGCTGCGCCGCAGGCTTCATCGCCTCCATCTGGTCCCAAACCTTCTGGGCAAAGTCGTAGTGCGCCTTTGTGAGCTTGCCTGAGTCGATCATGCGAGCGACGAACGCATCCCACCGGCCGGTGTCGATGGCCCCGCCGGGCAATACGGATGCCCATCCTCTGCCGACCAACAGCTTGCGCTTATTGCTTTCGTTTCCGGTGTGCAGGATCGCATGCAGGATCTCGTTCATGGCCACCCCGCCGGATTCTTTGCCGAAGGTGTAGCCAAGCTCTGGCGCAGCGACCAGACAACGAGTCATGGACGGAGCGATCGCCAAGAACGCATCCCGGAAAGCGCGCAGCCTTTCGGCCTTCGCTGCTCGGTAGGCGTCAGCGGCATCCTTGATCGGTGTCCAAAGGTATCGCCGGAACGGCCCGAACCTCTCCCCGCCGTCCTGCTGATCGACCCACGATTCGACGCGCCGCAGAATGGCCTTGATGGATGAGAAATTCATCGCGCGCATTTCGTCGTCAGTGATTGCGCTTGATTCTCCTGGGGCATGCTGCGTAATCCCAAGCTCTTGCATGCGCCTGAACAGCGCATCCGCAACGGTCTTTCGGTCCATCAGCACGCCGTCGATCTCCATCGTCCGGCTGCGCTCAGCCAAGTGCCATAGAGCATCAACATCTTCCTTCAGTGCCCGCAACTCATCGAGCGTCAGATCCTTGATCGGCTTGCCGTTGGCTTCCGCTTCTTCAACTGCTTTGCGGATCACGTCGGCCATCCATGTGGGATCATTCTTCTGAACGACCTCCACATACGCGACGGCGGACTTTGCCTTGCCGCCGTAGCCATACGCTGCCAGCACCGCCCGCGCGGCATTCACCAAATCCATGTCGCGAGACTTCCCTACCGTCGCATCCTTGCCGCCGATTACCCGGCGGAAGAACTCATCGATCTTCCTCGCTTCCTCGATGGCTTCATGCGCCGCACGGGTGGCATAGATGTTCAGCAGTTGAGTCCTCTTCTCCGATGCCGCCGTTTCGATGTCGCCGGACTTCTCAGCCTTTGCTGCCGCACGCCCAGCACGCGCCGCAGATCCGGAGTATTGCGCAGGCTTGATGTCGCGGATTTTCAGGCGGCTGATCATCGCATTCGAAAACTCCCGAGCGGCCGCCGGCAGAACGGCGAACGTCCGCCTCCTGCCGTTCCGATCATTCCCGGCATCCCCGCGCACATTGAGCGCCTTTTCGAGCGTCGCAAGCTCGGTCGCAATGGCCCTGGCCCTGACTTCATTGTGGATCGCCATATCGGCGGCTTGCGCGATTGCTTCCGGCGAAGACAGTTCGCCGAATTGCTCAAGCATTCGCTGATCGGTCAGCGCATCTATCATTTCGAGCGGAGGAACTGCTGCGACGAGCGCCTGAACAAGCGCATCACCACTCCCGAACTCGGGGAACAGTTCGGCGACGACATCCGGGTGCAAGCCGCCGGCAGCGGTCATCCTGCGGGCCTTCAAGACCTCTATCTGGTCGCTCGATAGCGACGTGTCACGCAATCCGTCGAGGTTCAGACGGCCAGCACGCAGCCCGCCATGGTTGGCCATGTCTTCGCCAGCTTTCGGCGGCTGGTCCATCATCGACGACGCGTCGACGGCGTTGGAATACTGCGGGCTCCCTCTAAGCTCATCGGCGAACAACTGTTCCAGCTCGCGCACGTCGACCCTGCCGTTTTCGTCTTGCGTCAGGTATCCGTGCTGTGCAAGTGCCTCTGCCATGCCGTCGATAGATAGTCCGCCTTCGACGCGCCACACCGGCATACCGAACACGCCGCTGGTTGGCTTGTCGGCCGGATCGGTCCCCCACGTGCTGACGGCTTCAGCCTTGTTGATACCGCCGAGCTTGGCAATTGCCTTGAACAGCGAATCGGTTTCAGGATTCAGTTCGCGAGGATCGCTCTTTGGCTTCGCCGCCACGTCGACCACATCATCCGCACCGATCTTGGCCGTCAGGAACTGCCACGCGCGATATACAGGCTGGCTCATCACATCACGGCGGGCAGTCATCTTGACCTCTGCACGCTTGGCCTTCGACTCCTGTTGCAACTTCTTCAGCACGCGGACGCGAGCATTCTTTATCCATTGCATGTCGCGCATGCCTCGCGCCTGAAGTTCCTCGATTGCGACGTTCGTCGCATCCGTACCAAGCGCGTGATAGGCGGCGAAGTCTTCTTGGCTCATGCCCGCTTGTTCTGCCGTCGAAAACAGATTGATCATGCTTCGGGCCTGTTCCGCCTGCTTGATGTCTTCGGTTGTTGCCAGCATCCGGTCGAAAACGCCGCGCACTTCTGGTGTCAGGGAAACGTTCAGCGACTTGAGCGACGTGTAGACCTTCAGCAGCCAAGCGCGGAACCTCTGAAACACGCCATGCAGCTCGATCGATGGCGCCTTGCCCTCGGCCAAGTACAACTCGAACCCGCGCGCGAACTTCTCGTGATATGACCGACGCTCCTCGAATTCGAGATTCGCCCACGTTGGCATGTCAGCGACGCCGAACCAGTCGAGGATGGCATGCATGTCTTGCTGCACGGCGGCTGGCGCCATCGGCTGAGATGCGAGATCGGCCATAACCTCCAGGAAGAAATGCCCAGACTCGTGCAGGAAGGTCGATAGGTTCGCGTCCTTGAGAAGCGCTATGGTGTTCTTCGAAGGGCTGAATGTGCCGCGTGGCGACTGGTCGGATTGGCGCAGAATGTTCGCCTCTCGAATCGCGTCCAGTTTCTCCCCGTTGCGCTCCAACAGCGCAATGCGGTCGAGCGTCGGCTGGTCCCATATCACATAGTTGTAGGTTCCTTTGCCGTCGGCACGGCTGTTGCCATCGAGGTAGCGCAGGCCGGGGATGCCGAGAGCACGCAAGGCAGCGCTTGCAGCCTTCTGGTCGTTGTTCGTTATTTCACGGTAGAGCCATTCGCCGTTTCGCGACTTGCCGCCCATCGCGCGCTCCCATGCCCCGCTGGGGGCGCCGCGCCAGCCGATGGAGGACTTGCCCATTTGCGGGTCTGTTTCCAGGGCGGCAAGAACTTCAGGCTGCTCGCTCAGCGGACGGTCCCAGTCCAGTAAGTGCGGCAGCACATCGTCCGGGATGTCGAGTTTGTACAGCGTCCCTCCGTCGTAAACATCTACGTTGCCAAGCTCTTCCTTGACGTCTTGCGGGAGCCTTGCGAAGTCTGCCCTTGCTGAATCTCCTTGGTGGCCGTACTGCATTGCTCCGGACCGGCTTTCTATCCACTCCGCAAGCTGCTTCGCCCTTTCAGACACCTTCAAATCTTTCGCACGAACGCCGTTGAACAAGACGACAGGTTTTGCCAGTTTCGCGGCATATTCGTTCGCCACTCCATCCGCTTCCGCCGAGTACCACCCCCACCCGTAAGCCTGCGCTCCCTCGCCAGTTCCCATCTTGTCCAGCCGTGGCCTCCCGTGAGGGAAGCCAGGCTCTGGCTCCCACACGTGCGGCGTTCCATGCCAGGCCGTTTGGTCCAGACTACCATCATCTCCGCCAGCCTTTGCCACCACCCGGATAGCATACCGGTCAAACAAAGCCTTCGGCATTTCGCCAAGTTTGGCTGCCATGACGCTGAAGAAGTGCCGGTGCAGTATCGCATCCGTTCTATTCACCGATTCCGCATGCCGACCTGCGCTCTGCAACTCGGCGAAGACGGCGTCCTCAACTTCCTGCGAACTGGCTGCGAAGGAGTCGTCGCCATCCTTTTCGCCAAGTACGCGATCAATTTCTGCCTTCAGTTCTTCGGCCTTGCCGCTCTGCATGTACTCTTCGGCAGTGGTCGGAGTGAAGCCACCAGGCTCTGTTGCCACGTGCTGAAGGATCGATTGCGCAAGATCTGGCCCGGCCATTGTCGCCATGAGGTCTGCCACCGGGATACGGATGTCGTGACCAGTCTGCGAGGCGGATCCAAGCTGCTCGGCAACTGCCGGGATAGCCTGTGCCATTTGTTCGGCCATGCCGGACTGCGCCAGGGCGTCCGGCGTGATCCAGACAGAGTCGTTGCCGTCATCGAGGATGCTTTGGAAGAACTCGCGTGCCGTTTCAGGATCTCGCTCGCGGACCTTCGACGCCGCAGCAAGTTTGTTCATTTCGGCAAGTAGTTGGCCTGCTTTACCTGCTTCAACGGCTTGCTGCTCTTTCGCCTGCGCGGCCTGGATAGCCATACCAGCCAACTTGATCGTTCCGACCTGCCCGCCCGCTCCGACCATGGTTGCAACAAGAGTCTGGACAAATGCGCCTGGGCGTTCCTTGATGTAGTCAGCGAACGGCTTTTGAGGGTTGAGAACTGCCCACTCGTTCAGATCCTGTAATGCTGTTGCTGCCTGCTCGCCAGGCACTTCCGCCAGCATCTGCCTTCCAAGCATCTTGCCAAACCCAGCCCCGGCTTTGATGTCTTTCAACAACCACGCGACGGGCAGCTTCTCGGTAGCGTATTCAATTGCCGCCTGCGATGCGCCGAACGCCAAAGAAGAACCAACGCCTACTCCCTTGTCCCGCGCTTGCCCGTATGCCTGACCGCCAGTTGTTGCGGCCATCGGCACGAGTGACAGCACAGGATTCCCTGACATGAACGCAGCAGGAAGCGTCAGCATGTTCATCGTGAGAGACTGAAGGCCAGAGTACCACCCGGCTGAAATGTTTCCCTCTGGAACAGTCATGAGCGACTGCTTGATCGCCTGAGATATCTTTCGTTGATCGCCGAAGAACTGCGCTGCGCTGTCGCCGACATCAGGAAGCCCTATGCCGACAAGCGGCTTAGTCAGTTTCGATAGCACTTCGCCACCGGCCTGGCCGACACCCCAGAATCCTTCGTTGAATGCCGGGACGCCGGATGCCAGGGCCTTTCCACTGTTCTTCAGGAACTGCCCGGCAGACTCCCACGCTGACAGATTTTCAACATCGTCATGCGCCATCCTGGCCTTGTCTGGGTTGCGCAGAAAATCTTCGGTGCGCGGCGCGCGCTCAATCATCTTGGCGTAGTAGTCGACCTTGACGATCGATTCGACTTCGGGCAAGTGCGCCTCGACTGCGGCAGCCGGCGATCCAATCTGTCGGGCCAGCCGTGCTGCTCGCCCCGCCGCATCCGGGTTGGCATTCATGGCACTGACGAGGGCTCCGCGAACATCTGACGGATCGCGCAACGGGATCGCGTCGTAGGGGTTCCCGGAAGGCTTCGCTGCAGCCCCTGTCAGTGAAATGTCGTCGTATGGGTTGGCCATCAGTTGATCCCGTAGCGCCGCTTGAACAAGGCAAGTATTTTTTCTTCGGTCGGCTTCTCGCCCCTTCTCAAAAGGCTGTCGGCGATCATCGCGCGCTCATCGCTGGACATCTTCACCACGGCGGACTTTTCCTTCGCCGTCCCTGCAACCTCGTACAGTCGATCTGTCGATAACCACAATCCACCTGTCGGCAACATCATTCGCTTGATGATCTTGTCTCGTTCCTCGAACATCAGCGCTCGCCCTTTGGTGCGCGTCTCGTCAGCAATGGCGGCCATGACTGCCGAATCGAACATCCCCTTCTGTTCATGGTTGTTCGCTTTGAATCCAAGCTGATTGTGCGCCGTGGCAAGCTGCTGTGCCAGCGTAGCCACTTCGGGCCGCTGCGCCGGATCGTTGACCTTTGCCTGCATGTCGATCAGTTGCTTGATCTGTGGCGGCGCCAATTGCCCACGATGTAGCATGAGGTTTGTGGAACTGAATTCTGCTGGGGCGACGGTGGCCATGCTTACCAGCCGTGAATAGGTGTTCCAGTTGGTTTCTATCGGCACGCCACTTGCCAGCTTCCCGGCGAATGTCAGCACGTCATCCATTCTGTCAGCCGGTATTGCCTCGCGCACGAAAGCAGAAAGCCCAGCGAAGTTTCCTCCGTTGCGCACAAGCGCATCTTGCGCAGCCAGGAAGTTGTCGTCGTTCCGCTGCTTCTTCTCGTCGGTGATCAGCTTGTACTGGTGCTCGGCACTGATTCGCGTCGATCTGATCTGCTCTGCGTCCGCGTCTGGACCAAGCCTTGACACCGAAGCCTGCACGAACTCAAGGGCCGTCGGTTCCTTGGCCCTGCCTGCGCCAGACTCGTATGCCTTGCTGTTCTTGGTGACGTACTCGCGAGTCTCTTTCGGGAGGAACTGCAGCCACGGAACGGCAGCGATGGACGGGTCATTCTGCGCCAACTTGGCGGACTTATCGGCCTTCTTGACCGCCTCCTTGAGCGCGCCAGGACCGGCGTTGTAGGCCGCCCACGCCTTTTGCAGATCGCCGGAATTCACCCGAACCTGCTCATTGAAGTAGGCCATTCCAATCGCCCGGTTGTAGCTCTCATCGGTCCGGTACCGGTGCTCATCCCACGGCATGCCAGCGAGTTTGGCTGCTTCCGGACCGGTGGCCGGCATGACTTGCGCGATGCCGATTGCCCCGGCCTTGCTGGTCAGCGGCGTGCCGTCGGCGGCAAACTGCTTCCCACCAGACTCGGCCATGATCGCAACGCTGAAAGCACGATCTATGTCGCTCCCGAAGAAGCGCGGCCGCATTTCCTTGGTTGCGCTGTCGACCGCTGCCATGGTCCGCTGCGCCTGAACCTGTTTATCCATGACCCCGCGCACACGCAGGAGGTCGCCGGCCTCCATCTGGCCCTTGTAGCGGTCGACGTAGGCCGCCGCGAACTGGATGTTCCCACTCTCGACCGCCCCCTGAATCGCCAGCACGTGCGCCCCGCTCAACACGCGCTGCGCTTGCACGTCCGCTTCTTCCTGAGAAAGCCCGACCATGCGTGCCTTCTCGCGGGTAACGGCGATGATGCGGTCGGCAGCGTCGTCGATCTGGCTGCGCCCAGTCTCTTGATCGACGGGTATCTTTCCGCTCGCTCCGACAAGCGCGATTTCCCGGCTCGCGGTAGCTGCCGTCGCGTCGAACGTGCTGACCTTGTACCGCTGAAATTCACTGCTCAGATGGCTGCGTGTCTGCCCGTACAGGCTTGTGCGCATGTTCGCCGCCTGCTGCGCGAAAACTTTTCGCTGCGCGTCGTTGCCGAGCCCGGCGGCAATCTTGTCAGTGACTTCCCGGAACCTCTCGGCGTATTCGGAGGCAAGGTCTTTCCCGCTTTCACGGCTCAGTGCAGACCATCCGCGCTGGTTGAGCGCGCCAGTTTCCTTGTGGTACAGAAGATCGAAAGACGCTTCCTTGGCCTGATTGGCAGCGTCGACAACGCGCAGATGGTTCGCCTCGGTCTGCATGTCGAGCGCGATCTGCCCGCCAACGGCGCCAGCCTGTTGCATGGCCTGGCCAGCCTGCTGCGCTTGCTCTGCCGCGAAGTTCGGGACGGTTGGCGATGTCACAGCGCCGAACTGAGACGCCGGCAATGCGCTCGCCGTAACCTGTTGGCTGTCGTATGTCGGAACGCGAGCCATCAGTAGCTCATCCCGATGTCTTCATCATCAACCTTCGGCGGCTTGTCGAACACCCCGGCCTTGTTCATCCCGTACCACGATGCCGCAACCTTGGTTGCGCTGCCGAGAAGCGAAGTTGCGCCGGCCATTCCGGGCGATATTCCGCTTGCCGCAGCCTGCTGCGCCAAGGCTGCGTTTCTGGCATTCACGCCTTGCGTCCGGGCATTTGTCGCTTGCGTTTGGTAGCCGAAGGCGTGCCGGATAGCGTTGGCGGTCAACGTGTTGGCGTCGATCTCTTTCATGATGTCGGTCGAAGCCTGCAACTCGGCAGCGCTGCCTTGCCCGATGTCGATTCCGTTAGCGGCCATCGTGGTGCGCTGCGACGCCTTGAGGTTTCCAGCCTGAAGCGTGAGCTTGGCAACCTGTGATTCGCCTTGCTGAAGCGCGGTCTGCGCGCCAAGCTCGGCGATTCGCGCATTCGTTTCAGCGATGCGCGCCGACGTGTTCGCCAGCCCTGCCTGAGCGTTCAGCGACGACTTCTTGCTGGCCGCTTCGAATTTGCTGCCGATGGCCGAGGTGATCGCGCCGCCGGCCTGGCCGATCAGCGACAGGCTGCCGATGTTTGACGCCGAAAATCCCATGCCGATCGCTCCGAATGTGTGCCCGAAGAATAGGCGTCCGCCTGCCTGTTACGCGCAGGCTATCCGCCCATCGCCACTTCAGCGGTCATCGACAGGACCGACAGCGGCAGCGGATCGGCTTGGCGCACGAAGACTTGCCCGCTGTCGCCCCATGCGTTGCTCAGCATGACCTGAATTTCCTGCGTCTTGAGGTCTGGTGGTGAACCTGGCGATTCAGTTGTCCGCTGCTTCGCTTCGACAAGTCGATCCTCGCTCGGCCCGACGAAGATCCCGGATGACCCATGGACGCGCATCCACACCTTGTTCACGTTCTTAAACCGTCCTTGCCCGAAGCTGCCGTCAACCTGCATTGCGACGGGCAGAGTCTTGATGTCGGCGGTAATCGGCAGCCCAACATGCACCTTGCTGGCTTCCTGGTCGAGCGTGATTGCACCGCCGTCAACGACGCGCCGAGGGTGCACGCAGGCATCGGCAAGGATGCTGACCTCTTCACCCTCAAGGTGATCCAGGCCGCTGATGACCGTTGCCGGAGAACCGGAATAGGTAAGCCCGCAATCGACGAAGAACGAGTCAGCAGGCGTTGCAAAATCACGCGACGACAGCCTCTCAACGTAGCGCACGCTGCCGCCGTTGATCGTGCGCCGAACGATGACGTACAGCACATCCTCGCCTCCCTCGGCAACGACGCAACAGGACTCGAACACGCCGCCAGCCGAGTCATGCCAGTGCCAAGCCCCTATCTGCTGCTCTGGCACGTAAGTCAAGCCGAGCAGGTTGCCAGACGACGACACGAACCACACGACAGGCTGCGGCGCCTTGCTGTACGCCATGTCGACGATGTCGAAGGTGTCGAACAAGTGCGCAGCGCGCAAGGACAGATCGCCGGTAACGAATCCGTTCGCTTGCCACGAGTACGCCAGCTCGCGAACATGCCCGCCGCGCGCGGCGCCGTATATCAGCGTGTTGTTGATGATCACCGGCTGCACGTTCGACGCACCAACGTATGACTGCGGGCGAACGCTGATCGTGCTTGGCGTGATGGCATCGGAATTTACCGACGTTACCCTCCATTCCGCAGCGCTTGTGAGAAGCAGCAGTTGCGTCAGCGGAACGATGTGGCGGATCGTGTTCGCTTCTCGGGCAGCAACCCTGAAAGCGATTCGGTCGTCATCGCGAATCGGCAGCGAGTACGAAACGTTCGACTCGGTGCCGCTCTTCGTCATCCAGATGTTCTGCGGCTGGGTGACGGTCCCGGCGAAGCATCTGCGCTGCTCGAAGTAGGACGCCGCCGCAGGATAGTTGCTGGTGGACGCAAAGACGGTGTCGTAAATCGGAGGCGTCTTGCTCAGATCGGCGGCGATGTTGTCGTCGACCAGTGCCAGCGTTGCTGTCTGCCCGATGTACCCGTACAGGCCGCCGGACATCTTGTATACGTTGTAGCGCGTCGCGCCTGTCGCCGCCGGCCACGTGACATCGATCTTGTTGCCGGTCGTGAACAGGTTCCCGGTGCATGTTCCCGCTGTCGACGCCGCCGACTCCGATATCCCGTCAGCAGCGATGGCCGTGACCACGTAGGCATAGGCGATGGTTCCTGCGCCAGTTGGCGTTGCCGTGACGCTAGCCGGCGGGGAGATTGCGGCGGCAAATGAAATGGTCGTCAGCGACCAACTGAGCGCGCCAAGCCTGCGCAGTTCCTGCGGCGGATAGCCAGGATGAACCAGCGTCAGCACGTCGGCAGACTGAACAAAATGGATGTCGAAAAGATCCGCTTCGGCAAATGTGTTCGCCACTTCGTATGGGACGCCAGCACTGAGCAGCGTTGCGCCTTGCGAGTGGAACCGGAAGTAGCCGGCGCCAACCTCGATCACCATCGTTTGCGTTGTCGAGTAGGTGAACGGGATCAGCCGAGACTTGACGCCGCTGTTCTTGGTGGCCCGGACGAAACCGAACCCGGCCCGGTTTTCTGCCGGCCCTTGTGGTTTCGTGATGAAGTTCCGGCAGCGCGCCAGGCCCGATTGGTACTTGGCGTCATCGATGCGCCCGAACAGTTCGGGCGATACCTCGCCGGCGGCAAATGAGCGCTGCAGCGTGCGGACGTTGCTCATTTCATCGGCCAGCGATCCACCCAACACTGTGCGCCGGGCGCGCCATGTGCTGCCGTGCGTCGGACGCCGCAGCCTTGGCCAGATAGGCTTGCATCATCGCGGCGCAGCGCTTTGCTTCGGCTGCGCCAGCATCGCCCTTGATGACTTGCCCGGCCAGCAGCCCGGCAAGATGCCAAGACAGCGCCAGCACGAACAGCGGGGAGAACCGGGCGGTGTCGGATACCAGCGCCGTGTAGCGCACGATGGCGTTTTCCTGATCTGTGTAGATAACCAGCGCGCCGTCGTCGTTTATCTCGACCGTGTACGGCTGCGGCACGCTCGACGTGACGAGTTCAGCCGATCCTGTCTGCGAGACAGCCACGTAGTCATCGTCGGCATCGGACGGCATGACCGCGATGACGCGCAGCAGATCGGCCGGGATGGCGTAGGCGTAATCCCACGCTTCCCAGTCGCACGTGAGTTGCGCCAGCTGCGCACGGCGGGTGGCGAACCGCCATGCGGCATCCGGCATTTCGAGAAGGGAATCCCGAGCGATCGGGAAGAACCGGGCGCAGTGCTCTGCTTGCGCGGAGCCTTCTGGCGGATCAATGCTGGCCACCGTGGCATCAGCGCCAAGGTGCGATAAGGCCATGTTGCAGATTTCAACGTCTGACGCCATCGCGCCCCCATGAAAGAAAGGGGCGCAAGGCCCCTTTGTTGATTTACTTGCGTGGCACTTCCGGAGGCGCCTTGTCCGACGGCTTGTCGCTGACGAGCGTCAGGCTATCCCCCAGCCGCATGTCTGCGCCGCCAGGCCCTTTGGGGAATTCGGTTTCGAACCGATCACCAGCCTTTGCCATCCGGCACTCGTGTGAGATCCACACGTCTGAGTTTGCGATGTACTCTGGCATGCGCCCCCCTTACGCGACGGCGAAGCCTGAACCGTAGTACTTGCCAACGCCAGGATCTTCACGCGTCACGTGCGCCGTGAATTTCCCGGCGGTCAGAGGTCCGGTAGCGACGGTGTATTGAACGCCAAGGTATCTCTGCCCGACCGGCTGCGCCGCAAGGTTGGCCGACGGAATGCGGATCGAGATCGGCTTTCGACCAAGCGTCAGTTCTGCTTTCCCGATCGGGCTGGTGGACCCGATGATCGTCGGCGACGTGAGCGCTGCGGCGGCTGACGTGATGATCTGGAAATCAACAGTCGCGGCGCCTGATGCGGTCGCGGCCTCGTCGACGCCAATCGTGACGAACAGATCGGTTCCCTGACCGAGATCGCGGGCGACACCGAGATCGATGGTATTGGTGGACACGGCGGAAGCCGTGACGGCTTGCGCAGCGGAAAGCTGCAGCAGTGCATCTGTGATCATGTGATTCTCCTTGTGCCACCGGTTACGAAACGAGGGTTTCGGCGATGCCGAGCTGATCGACGCAGCGAACCGGGATGCCCATGAATTCAAGCTGGTTGATGTTGGAGCCGAACTGCGTCAGAGCAGCCTTGATGCCGAGCGCGCTGGACGATTTCTCAAGCGCCTGGATCATCAGTCCTTCCTTGATGCTGCGGTTGGCGTAGAACGCCGCCCTCCCCATCTGGAAATTCGGGATACGGGCGATCGCTTTCATCATCAGCTTGATGACGTTCGTTGCCGCCGTTGCCGCCTGCGTGCTGGTCACTCCGACCCAATCGGACACGTCGATATTGGCGATGCGAACCACGTAGCGCCAGTCTTTGACGACCAGACCAGCGTCCCACTGGAACAGCGACCTTGCTGCCTGATACCAGCCTCCTGCTCCGTCCGAGACAGACTCTTCGCCAAGGTCGCGGGACTGCAGGCCGGCCTTGCTTCCTTTCGGGAAGGGGCAGAATACAGACTGTTCGCCCCATACCACCAGGTACACCGATGCGTTGTCCGATCCGCTGCCTCCTGCGAGAATGACGTTTCCGCCGTTGCCCGCCGACGTGCTGGAATACCGAGTCGCCAGGCCGCTGAACGTCTTCATGTCGACGCCCACATTACCGTTGAACAGCTTGCCGCACATTTCCTGGCCCATGGCCTCAAGGAACGGTGATTCCTCGGACAGCCGGATGGACGCGGAATTGTTGTTGAGCAGCAGGATCTTCGAGTCGATATGGCTGCGGGCTTCGAGCATTGCGCATGGCTCTGTCACTTGCGCCGTGGTGCTCTTGCTCGGCGGCACGCCGGCATTCAGTTGCCGCCAATAGACTGCCGGAAGACCGGTTCGAACCGTCGTGACGTGGCTGGTGATCTGGTTTGCTTCGCAGTAGACGACATCTTCGAGGATCTCGTTTTGCTGCGACAGAAGCTCTGCGATCGGATCGATTTTGCCGTCCGGAGAGAGGCGCTTGCTGTAATCGGCCAGAGTGAGTTGGCCCGTACTGAGAGTTGGCATTGTGTTGTTCCTTTAAGGGTTCATGTTCGGGTACATGCGCTGCGCCATGGTTTGCGCAGGCGCCGCGCCGCTGTTCCTGCCGCTGATGTGCTTGTCTTCGCTGATCGCATTGCCGGCCCGGACCATGAACCTGACGATTTCAGGATGGTTCCCCAGCCCGGTAGCTTCAAAAAGCGATTTGAGTTCAGGAGTCGCGAACGCCTCCATGGCCTTCTGCGCCACCGCGAGTGACTGCGGCAGCTTGTCGCCACCGTATTCCTTGTCCGACTTCGCCGAATCAAGCCACCCGGCTTGCGCCGCAGCGAGTTGTTCAGACTGGCGCGCGGCGATTACCGGCGACATCTTCTCAAGCATCGCCTGCGCCTTGTCTTGCGGCAAGTCCAGCGACTTCGCGACCTCAGAATAGGACGCCAGAATTACAGCATCATATTCCTGCCCTTCGGGGGCGACGAAGGAATAGGACTCTGGCGCTCCGGCGGAAGCGGTTTCGGAAGCATCCGTAGCCGCCGTTTCTTGGCCAGCAGTCTCCGCAGCAGTAGCGGCCTCTGGTTCCGTTTCAGCAGTGCCGCCATCAGTGGTTTGGGTGGCGTCAGCAGTTGTTTCGCTTGTCATCAAGTGCCTCTTGAATCATGACTGAATAGGTGTCCGGGCAAAGCAAGTGGATTTGCCCAATGATGCGCAGCCCATCGTTCTTGCACCCCTCGGCAAACGCCATGGCCATTGAATTCGAATTGAACGACGACCGGAAAATCCCGGCCCGATCCAGAAGCCTCCAGACGATTCGACGACCGCGCCGGCTTCCCATCAGCCACTTGAAATCAGCGTCTTCAACATCTCGCGCAGATTTCGATCTGACGGCCTTTTCCGCTTGCGCGATCTCTTCGCCTTCAAAATCTGTCGGATCATGTTCCATGTCGCGACTGTATTGGATTCGCCATTGAATACGCGCACGCTACACGCGGCGCCGACGGCGGTAGCGGATCAGCCATTCCCTGAACAATCCTGACTCGCCAGACGGCGAGAACCACGCCCTGGCGAAGTACTGCGGAGCAAAGAATTGCTGGCTAAACACCGGAGATTACGATGTTCGTGCGATCCCCGACGACGCCTGGAAGTGGCACATCAGCTTCTACGGTAACGCCGCCGTCAGTAAATGCCATGTGCGCCGTGCCGGCGCCGGACGACTCCCCGACCAGCGTTGCAGAGATGACTTGAAGGTGAGCGCCGAGAGTGCGCGAACCGAGCAGGCGACCGACGACGGCTGCGGCGACAGCTTCGATGTCAGCCGGGGTTAGCGTCATCACTCCTGGCACAGTTCCGACCGCAGCAACCACGTCGCCGGATTCCGTTACTGATGCAGTGCCGGTGTGCGTCTTCTTCCCTACGCCAGCCGGAACATCGCCAGAATCGGTTACTGCCGCCGATCCTTTCTTGCCGACCGTACCTGCCGCCGCCGCAGAGTCGCCAGCTTCTACGACCGATGCTGAACCAGTCACCCCGTCGGTGCCGACTGACCCTGTAGCTGCCGCAATATCGGCGGCCTCTGTTGCCGCAGCCGCCCCTGTGGTCCCAACCTTCCCTGACGCTTCCGCTGCGTCTCCGGCTTCTGTAACCGCTGCTGCGCCAACGGTCCCAGCCTTGCCAGCAGCGGTTGCCGTGTCTGCCCCGTCGACTACTGATGCTGTTCCGCTTACACCACCCCCAGATATGGATGGGAGCCAAAACCGTGGCTGGTTGCTTGCGAAGACGGAGCCAGGACTTTTCAGTAGCGCAAGGTGCTCGGCGCGCGAGATAGCCCTGTTGTAGATCAGGACGTAGCCAAGCTCACCAGTAAGGAATGACGACGCACCATCGTTGCGAGCGCCGAAACAGATCGTCTCTGCTGTCTCGGCGGAAGCCGTGCCGACTGTCCTCGTGCCGGTTACAGCCTCCCCTCGGTGCAAATAGGCGGTTGTCCCGTCCCATACCAAAGAAATCTGAACAGGGTTCGTGCCTATTGTGCCGCCGGCAGCGTGGTAACTCCCACGGATATGTGTAGTGACAGCCCCAGCTTCCAGATACATACTGAGATGTATGGTGGCCCCTGACGATGCGGCGGTCTTTGCCACGAGAGTGCCGCTGACATTCGACGGCTGCCTGACCTGCACGACAATCGACCACCGCCGGTCAGAATCAGCGAACAGATCGACGCCAGCAACATCTACACCAAGCTTGACGTACTCGCTTGTCCCGTTGAGTTTCAGCGCTGGCCCGTACGGCGTCGTGACGACCTTGCCGCCGACGCGCAGCCCGCCGTTATCACCATCCGCCTGATTGAACCGGAAGTCGCCGCCGGCCGCATAGACCAGCCCGGTAGCCAGCGGCGATCCAGACAGGCCGACGAACTGCTGCGGGGCGTGTAGCCTCGGTGTTTTGAACGGGAAAGCCACGGCGGTTTAGACCGTCTGTGCCTGAATGCGCTCGTAGGTCAGAACGTGCTGGCCACCGGTTGCGTTCAACGCAACGGCGGTATCGTGCGCAACGAAAACACCCCAGAACTTCGGGAGTGACCCGCCGAACAACTGCGCGACGGAAACCGGACCGAAGAAGTAGTCTCGGTTCGACGTGCTGTCACTGATCATCGATGCGGCGAGCTTGACGATCCCATTCATGACATTGGCAGACGTGAATGTTTCAGCCGAATCTGTGCCGTCGAGAACATCAGGGTAGGTCGGCGTGCCGCTCGCGCTTGAGATGTTGGCGTAGACGTAGACGTTGATGTACCGGCTGGCGGTTGGAGACGTTCCGGCCCGGATTACCCCTGACAGCAAGTGATCTACATCTAGGTTGCTAGTGTTGTCGACCGCCGTCGACTCCTGGCCGGCGGTAAATACTCCTGCCGATCCACTCGCCAGCGACGCCAGGCTGATCGTCAGCGTAACGCTGGACGTCGATGGATACTTGGTCTTGATGTCTGACATGACTTACCACTCCATGGCGTCGGCTACGTCGCGGTAGTTGATAGCGCCTTCGAGCACCAGCAGGCCCGGATCATTTGTCGTACCTTTGCCCGTAGCGAAAAGCCTCTCGACACGTGTCGCCAGGCGCTTGCAGTGCGTGTAGACCGTTGCCCGCACCGCCAGATCGGCAGCCGTTCCGACCCATGTCGCGTCGATTCCAGCCCGGATATTGGCACGCGAGCAATCAAACGATCCGAGCCGGCTCATCCAGTCCCATACACGCGCCTTGCCGACGCTCAGGTTATCCACACGATCCCATGCGATTCCGTTGCGCATGATCTCGTCGATGTTCACCGAAGTTTTCCAGACCACGAACGACGCTGTCGGCAGGTTGTAGGCTTCTGCGATCGCGTAGGCGCCATTCTCGTTGTGCGGCACAGCAGCGAATTCCTGCGCGGCCGTGATGTCCGCGGCAAGCGCTGCGCGCTGCGCCGTGGTTAACCCTGACGCGCTGGCAATGCCGGCGAAAAACACCAACAGGCAGAAGATCAATGATGCCCACGTAGTGCCAGCCAGCTTAGTATTCATCATGGGTTCCCTTCGGTAATCGTGAATGCCGTAATCGTCACCGGCTCGGTAGCCACAATGGCCGTAGAGGTCAGTACGATGTTCGTTCCTGACGTGCCAACCGTCAGGCCGCTGACGATAATGTCCCCGCTGTTGTCCTTGATTCTTGCCTCCGCAGCAGTGCCGGTAGCATTTGCGCTTGAGTCCTCAAGGGCTGGCGTAACGTCCATCGTGAGCACCCCGCCGGATACCGTTCCGCACGGATCAGCCAGGGCGAGGACCGCCAGAACAGTTCCGAAACCAGACGTCCCGATTTCGAGCGATCCTGCTCCAACGTCCCCATCAATCGCGTCGGCAACCGCCTGCATGCGGGCCGTTCGTACTGCTGTTGCGTATGCCATTGACATTTCTATCTCTCCTTTGCCGTAATCAACCAAGAACCCTTGCCGCCTGCTCGCGCAGAGCAGCAATCTTGCCGTCCAGTTCGTCAAACTCCCTGCGCTTCGCAACCAGGTCGATCTCAAGCGCCTGCACGCGATCCATCGCCGCCGCCACAGACGCATCAGAAACCCGGATCTGCTCAAGCGCAGCAGAGCAAATCTTCTCGGCTTCCGCGCGGGCTTCATCAACAATCTTCTTGGCCTCGAATTCCGCCGCGACCGTCAGTTCGTTCACGTAGGCCTCGGTACGCATCACATACGAGTTAGCCGAATCCTTGGCCAGCAGGATTTCTGCCTGTACTTCGGCGAACTGATTGCGCAGAACATCAAGCGCCGCTTCCGCTTCGCCCTTCGCTTGCTGAAGCTTGCCAACGTCTTCGAATGCATCTGCCACCGCGGCAATCCCCGCAAACCCCTTGAGCAGCCGGCGGGCATCGGCAGCGGCCTGGATCAGATTATTCATTTCATCATTCCTTCATCAGCACGACAACATTCAGGCTTGTGGTCACGTCGCCGCCAGACACCCGAGGACGGACATACCAAGTCGCCTCCGAGATCATTTCTATCTTGGCTGCAGGAATCGTCAGCGCGTTCCCCTGCGGATCGGTCAGCGTTGCCCAGTTCGTGCCGTCGTTGCTCCCTTCGAACACGACTGACGCACCACCGAACGTGCCGGAAACCTGAACCGACTTGTCTGTGTACTGCGCGCCCATCAGCGGCGCGCCGTCGTCGTTCTCTCCCATCGCCGACCAGACAGCCAGGAATGCCTTGGTTGTCTGCGTGCTGGAGCTTTGATGTGCGATTGTCGTCATCTGAAATCCTTGTTGGTTAGCTGTATCCGCTGAATGCCTTGGTGATGTCGGTGAGCGCGCTCTGCTTGCTGGTGTCGATCCCGCCGAGATTCGCGGCGGCCTGTGATGCGGCATGCATTTGCTCTGCCTGCGCCGCTGCTTGCTGCTGCTCTGCGCGGGCCTTCCGCACGAGAACAACCTGATCGCCTGGAACGATCAACTGCGGGTCGATACCGAGCATGTCGGAATAGGAGTCTGCCCAGTAGTCCGCGTCGAACTTGTCGAGCACGTCCGGCCTGAACTGCGCCACTGCGCCAAGGTTGCCGACGAATCGATCAATGCTGTTGGTTCCAATCGCACGCTGCGCCTGAGCCAGCATCGAAACGAACTCGACGCCTAGATCCATGCCTTGAATCTCTTCTGGCGCTTGCGGAACGATGCCCGCTTCGACCATGCGTGCGAAGGTCATTTCGATCTTCGGAGAAAGGATCTCGTTATGCAGCCGCTCAAGAACTGGACCGAGCATCAGCAGCTTTTCTTCGTGCCGCTCTGCGACTTCAGTTGCCGTCATCCGCGTGTCGGTCTGGTTCGCAAGCATCAGGAAGAGGTCGGCGTAAAAGCTCGCCCGAATCCGATCTCGAACATCCCGGATGTCCTCAAGCATGTGCGACAAGTCGATCTGAACATCGAAAGCCGTACGGATGCCGCCCCCTTGCGTTGCCGCATCGACGTAGCTGATACCGCCTGGCAGCAAGTCAGAGTCATGGCTCTTGAAGCTGGTCGGGGCTTGAAGCGGCGGGCGCGTCTTGTAGTCGATCCCCTGCGCCTTGCGCAATTGCTCGTGCTGCAACTGCTTGATGTCGCCGAGGGCTTCCATTGCCGGGGAGTTGCCGTAAATGTCCCCTCCCGCGACAGCCCACCTTGGGCAAAGCGCCACGAACTCTTTGAAGCCTGACTCGCGCAGCATTTCTCCGCCGCTGGCCCCAGGCTCGAAATAGCAGGACGCCCATGGCATGTTCTTCGCGTCCTTGCGCTTCAGATCGCGATCATGACGCGGCTCTATCGCATGCACTACTGGCACCCATGCGTCGAGGTTTCCACGGTCATGCATTCCGCGCACGGTATGGCTGCACTTGTCCAGGCCGAATTCTCCGGCCATGGCCCCTACGGTCATTTCGTACTCGCGGAACAGGGTATTCACCACTCCGCGATGATCAGTCGCAATGGCGTATTCGCCAGCCGTCAGCGGGTAATGGTGAATGACGTTGCTGTAATCCGCGAGAACGATGGTGCTGGCCGTACCGAAAGCGCCAAGCTCCTCGTAGCAGCTATGCAGAGCACGATACGTGTTGCTCTTGGCAAACACCATCTGCATGAGCCTGGTTACATCGGACAGCCACAGCTTGACCGCCCCGGACTCGTCAAGCTCAGGATCGGAGGTCGTCAGCCGAAACCATGGCCTGGCTGGCGAAGTCATCCCGGCCATCATGCCAGCAGCCAGTGTGCGCAGCGCGCGGGTGCCAGTGTTGTCGAGAATCTTGTTATGCCGGCGGTCGCCCTTGTTGCGGTCTGAGGTGAAGAACCTCCCGGACCTTGGCAAGATGTTGTCGCTGATCTCCTGCCAGTGCGGCACCCAGCTCGCACGCTCGGCGCGCAGTCCTGCCAGGCGCATGGCGAGAAGCTTGCGATATGTCAGATCGGACACTTACTGCCCCAGGAGCGTGTTTTTGCCCAATGCCAAGGCATTCGGATCGACCCCCTGCGGCCCCGTCAGCATCGTGCCGGATGCGCCTGCACGCCCAGCCTGCTGCGCCGCTGCCAGGATTGCCGCCGTATCCGGGCGCTTCTGGTTCGCCGCGTTGATCTGCTGTTCCGCCTTCTTGGCTTGCTTGTCGGCTATGTCAGCCTGTCGGTTCGCGTTGGCCTGCGCCTGCTCTTGCGCCTCTTCCTGGCTCTCTTCCGCCTTCTTGGCGGACCGGTACTGCATGGCGGCGCCTGCGGCAGCAGCCACGCCCATGATGATTGACGATATTGCGGCCATCAGTTGATCCTCTTCATTTGGCAGCGCTCGACGACGGTATAGCCGAGCTTCTCGAAAAGATTTCCGGCCGGCCACGTTCCTCCTGCGGAAAGGTCAGACATGGAAACAGCAATGGCTCCAGCGTCCTTTGCTGTCGACTCGAAGGCGCGCAGCAGCCGCACCCCGGCCATGCTTCCGCGATAGTCTTCGTCAACCCACCAGCCAAGCTCTGCGGCAGTGGTGGAGTTCGGACTGAACCATACCGGGCAAAGGACGCCGATGATCCCGCCGATAATTCGCCCATCTTGTTCAGCAACAAAGGCGATACCGGAGTCGACACATGAGGCCACCGACGCGCGAGCACCCGCGGGATCAAACGGTACGAACTCGGCGAACCGCGAGAACCCGAAAAACGCAGCCCCAAGCGCCAGCATGGCGTCAATGTCTTCTTTGGCGGCTCGTCTGATTGTGCACATGGGCGAACGATAGTTCGCCGGCACGGCAATACGCGCAGATTTACTTGACGGCGTAGGGGTCGTAATCCATCGCAGCATTCCGCCGCACGGATGGCTTGAACATGCTCCTCTTTGGCGTGTCGATCAACGCCAGGATGTAGGCGCTTCCGTAGTCCGGCGATCGCCCGATACGCTTGACGATCTCATCCCTGCTCGCCACGTAGACCGTCGACCCTACAGGCTTCCACGTCGGCGCGCACAGATCAGCGAGCAGCATGGGGTCTGGCGGCAGGCATATGCCCGAGTTGTTCGCCGGGTCGAGAGCTTCGCGCATCGCCCACCATAGTTGCGACCTAAGATTTTTGAACCGCAAACGCCCGCTTCGATCTGTGGCCGTCGCCGACTCGGACACGTTGACGCCAATCACCTGTAGGCCCATGTCCAGAAGGAAGTCGTATGGGCTTGAACCAACGCCTATCACGTCGACATGAATCACCGCCTCGTCGCGCATGGCTGCTACGGTCAGACCAGCGACCGACGGTCCATCTGGAGTCGCGCTCCCGGCATGCGCCAGCGGAACGTCGAACCACATGCCGTGACGCCTGGCGAGGATGGTCTTGTCACCGCCTCCCCTTGCCACATCGACGCCTACCGAATCCATCGGATCAAGCTTCGCTGGCCGAACCCACCGCGCTTGCGCCGCTTCAACCCACGCCGTAGGTATCACTTGCCACGGATCATCAGTCATGCCTGCTTGGAAGTCTCCGTAGAGCATTTGCGAGCGCAGTGGCTCAGGCAAGGCTTGCAACGTTGCCATGTACCCGGTCCCCATCAAGTGCGGATTGTCAGATATGCGCGACGGGATAAATGTCCTGGACATGGGAGTAACGAGGTCATCACCGTGCTGAAAAGGCGTCCCATCGTCCACTTCTATTTCCTTCCCATCTACCATCGCGAAATACCGAAGCTCACCGGCAGCCGCCGGCCGCGGGTGCTTCTTGTCCAGCCACGGCGCAAAAAAGCTGACCACCCAACGCCCCTCCGAGTCAGTAGGCGGGTTGAAGGTGAGAAGCGCCTGGCATCGCTGCGACTGGTCGACCGACCTCAGCCACCCGAGCAGCGCTCTTACTTGTGCCTCAAGGAAATTTGCCGCCTCGTCGAACACGAGGAAATCATGCGGCCGGCCTTGGTATTTGTTCCAGTCGTCGAGGTTCGGAGTCGAACCGAACTCTATTTGCCGCCCCCGCATCCGCCAGATTCTCTCTGCGCCGTTATACCCGTCGCGAGAACCAACCAGCTCGGTGAATCGGTCGATTATCCCTGTGAGCTGCGTCGCCTCTCGCCGCAGGATGAGAATACGCTTGTGGCTGGTAATCGCCTTCCCGCAGGCAAGGTCGGTCTTGCCGCCGCCTGCAGCACCGCCATACCCGATGATGTCAGCCTGCGACTCGTAGGCCATCTGCTGCGGGCCTGGCAGCGGGGACCATGGGTGCCGGCGGCGCAACTCACGCGCCAGAAGCAAAGCGCGCTCAAGCCGTTGCCGTTCAGGAAGCCTTGACGTTGAGCGCAGCAAGCTCTGCCCGGATGTCGTCATCTGAGAGGTCGCTGACCGAATGGTTAACATTCATGCGCTCGACATAGAAACCGGCTGCCCGTCCGCGCGACACTTCAGCCGCAACAGCAGCCGAAAACTTGCCCGATCTATCCGCCTTGTCCCTCAGTCTCTGGAGGTCCAAAAGATGCGTTTCGAGCGTCATTTTGGCAGATTCTGCCGAAGATGACCGTAATTCAGCAATCCTAACCACAACCAACCCGTGCTTGAGCATTTCGCTTGCGCGATTCCACACGACATTGTTTTTCCACGATTTTGATCGTGGGTACGCTCTACGGTACGCCTCGCTTGCGTTTCCGGTTTCGACGTATGCCAGGCAAAATGCCTCCTGCATCGGAGTTAGGTGTCTCATGTCTCCTTCACCACCTTTCGCCAACCCTCGACAGTCTGCGCCCGCCGTTCATATGAGCAGATGCAGCGCACTGTTCTGAGCGGGATACCAAGCTCTGCCGAAATGGCAGAGCACCCTACGCCGCGATCCTCGTGCATTTCCCGGATGAGGTCCACGTCCGCATCGGAGTACCGCGCGTTCTGATGCCCTTCGCCGATCCTCATTCCACGCGCATTTGTTGCCACAAGCACCGTAGTCAGCATGGCCGATCAACCCATTGACGATTACGAAACCACAATAAACAAATTCTATAAGGCCAACGAGGATTTGCTTGCTTAGTTGTTGGCGACGAAGCATGGCATTCCACGGTCAGAGCATAAGGATTCTCTCATATTCGCACAATCGATCCGAGAGGCGCGATTTTTGTGTGTCCCTAACTCTGCCATGTCTTTTGCTTTATCTCGCCTCGTAGGTGGCACAGCGCAAGCCTGGCGTGCATTCCCTCCAATTCATCACGCCGCGTATCTGTCTTCAGCAGCCCATCCGCGCCCATCCCACCGCACGAGCAGCCTGCCAGCCGCATTGCACACCCCGCAGGCCAAGTGCTGACCGTGGATCTCTGCCAGCATCGCGTCTCCGTCTTTCGCTCCCTGCATCAGCAGCTCTAGCGCGCACTGCGACCGAGGGCGCTTAGCCCACCCAAGCGGGTCGAGTCCATCATTTTTCATGCCGCCTCCCCACCCTTCAGTTGCCGCAAAAGGTCGCCGATCCTGCGCCGAAACTCGGGGTCTTTCGGAAGCTCCACAGGATGCCCCGTCAGCAGCCCGGCGATGACCGCCCCGCTGGCACTGGCAGGAGGTGGCAGAAGCCCGGCGGCGTGGATCTCCGTCATCAGCCCGGACCGGACCGCCCGATCAAGCGCAGATGCGCGGCGCGCAACGTCGCTGCCCAAGCTCGGGAACCACCTCGGCGCATCTGGCCGCTCTCGCAAAATCCGCTCGTAGGCGTCTCGGAACGCCAACCTCGCACCGACCTCGTCTCCGGCATCAAGGATCGGCTGCGAAATGCCCGCCGCCTCGGCGATTTGCTCTGTCCAGACCACCGTATCCGACTCGTCGACTGAAGCCAGCACCAGCCCCCAGGCTTCGTTTGCCGTTGGGTGTCCGCCCGGAACTGCCGGAGGCTGTCGGCACAGCCGGAGAAATTCCGGCAGCGTCGGTGGCCAGTCCTTCGCCATGCATCCAGCGACGCCCGCTGCGAGTTCGTCACGGCTGTAGGTGCCGAGCGATTCAGCCCACACGACCTTAACGTTTTTCAGATCGCAGCCCTTCCACGCATCGGCAAACCGGGCGCCGTACATCGCCTCAAACCGAGCGAAAAGGCGCTCTATCCAGTGCTCAGGCAATGCGGATGACTTCGGCTGTGATGTCGCGAGGGTCTGATTTTTCTGGTTCACGGTTTCGTCCGGTGAGTTCGTCGAGGGTTCGTTTGCGCTGCTCGTGGAGCGTTTGCCGTGGTCCAGCGCGGGCATGGGAGCCTTCCGCCCACTCGGCCTTGAAACCAGCCCATCCCCGAGCGCAGCAAAGCTCAAGCGTGGCCTGCAGCGGCAGCCCGGCCTTCCCAGCCTCGGCGACGATCTGCTGCAGCGCCGTTGCCGTCGCGGCGGCTTTCTTGCCCCTCCGCAGGGTGAGGTAGTCCGCCGCGGTTTGCGGTTCCACCCCCTGCTCGATCAAAAATCCATCCGGATCGAAACGAACAGCGGCGTCAGCCGCCGGTTTTTCGGGTCGCGCGGCTACGGTTGAGCTGCCTGCGGCGCTTGGTGTTGATTCAGGATTCAGGATTCGGGAATCAGGAATCAAGGAATCAGGAATCAGCCCGATTTGCACAGTGCTTGCATGGTGCTCGCACGGTGTTTGCACAGTGCTTGCATGGTGCTCGCCGTGATCTGTTTGGCCTGAAGGATCAGAGAACACGTCAGGCGGCGGTATCGTGCTCTGCCGCTCGTCCTTGTGCGGATTCTGGTGGCGCGTGAAATTTACGATCTGCAGGTATCTCTTGCCCCCGACTTCGTAGCGCAAAAGCATGTCGGTCGATGCAAGCTCGGACAACAATGAGTTGATGTCGAAGGAGTCTGCCGGGTATATTTCCATCTTGATCTGCTTCGGCCTGTCATCCAGGCGACCCTCGCGGTCGGCGATTGTCCATAGGCCGATGAACAGCAGTCGAGCCTCTACGGAAAGCTCAACGAGATCCGCATTCCGGAAAAATCCCGGCTTGATGTTTCTAGCGCGAGGCATCGTCAGACTCCCGGATTATTGACCAGCACACTCCGCAGAACATTACGCCATCCCCTCCACGATCGCCGCCGCCTCGTCGTAGCACGTCGCCACGCCAGCCAGCCCGCCGGCACGCCGCACCTGGTCTAGGTACTCCTGCTGCTCTGGCGTCAGCTTGTTGCGTGTCTCGGGCCGCTTGACCTCAATCGCGATGACTCGGCCATCGGTCGTAAACCCATCGAGATCGACGCGGCCTTTGCGACACGACCGCATGAACCGACTGGCGCTGACGCCATCCTTGCCGAGCAGCCGGCCGGCCATGACGTTGATGCGCTCGATGCGCTCGACGAGCGGATGCAGGGCGAGCGCCTGCAGGATGACCCGCTGAATGTCGCGTTCGGGGATCACGGGCTTTTTGACAGTCCCCGCCCGGCGCCTCTTGGGCTGCGCCGCCGCCATCTGATCAGGATCAAAAAGCGGTGGCTGCACCGCTGACGCAGCGACGAAATCAGACCACTGCCGCCGCGCTTTCACTTCCGGGGCCCCAGGTAGATGGCCTGAGCGTCGAGCATGCGCCGCAGCTCGGACCGGTACCCGGCGATGGCCGCAGAGAGGATCGACAGCGGCCAGAAAAACGAGATCGCCGGGCATATCTCACGGGCCGCCTTAGCCGCCAGATAGCGCCGGTACTTCGGGGCCGACTCGATCAAGTACGGGCCGTCAGGGCGCCTCGTCATGGCTGACTCTATGGCGTCACATGGCGTCATACCGTGTGGGTCCCTTCGATTCCACGACGCATGCGATCTAGCGTCCGCTGTTGTAGCCAGTGCTGAGCTTCCTCAATGTGCGTCAGGGCACAAGCATTCGCCTTGCACGAATACGGACCAGCTTGAAAGCTCCGCAGGCGATCAGCGACGATGGCCAACAGGGCTTCGTGCGTGATGCCATTGACGCCGTTGCCGTCGACGCCGATTGGGCCATTCTGAAAAATGATCAGCGACCGAGAAAATGACGCGCCGTATCCGTTGGCGTCATATTGGCTCGGATTCGTTCCCGTATCGAACCCCGTAATTTCGTACCTGTGATTTGCACCGCCGTGCCCAGGATCGTCTGTCACGCTGACGAAAAGGCGGTCGTTTGCCGGATTGACTACGTGTTCAGTGATTTGACGCATGATTTTTACCTCAATGTGATTGGTCTGATTCAGGGTTGGTGCGCTCGATAGATTGCAAGCGTGCCGGAGATCGCATCAAGCGCGCCCTGCGCCGATTTCAGAGCGATCTGCAGCGCCTCTTGCTGCTCGCGCAGCGCCTCGATCTCGTTCGCCAGCTTGATCCATGATCCGGTCGACAGGCGACTGGTAAGCGTCTCGACCTCCCCCTGCAGGCGCAGGTTCTCGGCGACGATCGATTCGACGTTTCCGGACTGATCCAGGTGTGCGGCAAGCGCGGCGATCATGGCATCAGCCCAAGTTGCGCCGCCGCCCGAAGCGCGACGCTCGCCTTGATGCGGATCTCTTGCATGTTCTGCGTCGGGGTCGTCGCTCGCGGGTCGGCAAGCTCGTAAATATCGGCCAGCGTCTTACGCATCGCCTGCGCAGCGCTCTGCATCACAGCGGCGCCAGAGCGCGCCTGGCACTCATCATTTTGACAGTCCATCATGGTCCTTTCGCGGAAAGAAAAAGCCAGCCCAGAAGGGCTGGCGCATCAGGTACAGCGGCCTCTTGGGAAAATAGACGCGGATGGGCTCGGTCATGCCGATGATCGCTCCATGCGCCGCCGGCACTTGCGGTGCAGATTCCTGATCCGATCCCCGAGCGCCCACCCTGGCTGCAAGCGAGCGCCACGGTAAAGGTCTGAGATGTGGCCTTGGCTGGTAAGGCACGCGTCGGCGATCTCGGCTTGAGTCATGCCGCTGTCCATCAGATCAGCAATAAGATTTTTCCAGTTCATAGCGCGCATGCTACGCCGAGCGCTGTAACTGCGCAACAAAAAATATCGCAGTAGCTATTGACTGCGCGGCTATTTGGTATATAATTAAAACATCGCAACCAACCAAGGAGATCAAGATGA
>ERZ761592.195-NODE-195-length-31264-cov-10.825916_pt1 | contig 31264 bp, 55 predicted proteins | sample MGYA00433095_ERZ761592 | MGnify/ENA primary metagenome ERZ761592 (study PRJEB28899, sample SAMN03785554) | bioreactor sludge metagenome | biome: EBPR Sludge; feature: EBPR Bioreactor; material: 0.22µm filtered reactor supernatant | place: Saint Lucia: Queensland... | reverse complement strand
ACGGTTAGTCAACGGTTGGCGGGTAAGTACAAGAGTAGGAAGAATCCGGAAAAGAAGTACCAAATCGTTGATTTAGGCGTAGAACATCCTGATTACTTTACTGGTTTTGGTACCGCATTTTCTGGGTTTAGTAATAGTGTGTATGGCATTGGCGATACAGCAAAAGAAGCCTACGACGATGCGGTTGAACAAGTGTATCAAGTTGATGATAATGCAAATAAGTTAAAGCTCCCTAAATCTCCGGGGTTCAGTGGAAGAACTACTAAAGCGGAAAGGGAAAGTGAGTTTTATTATCACGTTGGTATTAGATGGAACGATTAAAGACACAAAGGAGGAAAAATGGCATTTACAGTTACAGCGATGACGGCGCTAAGTGGAGAATATACCAAAGTTTGGGATATTACTGCTAGCGCGGATGGAGATACGGCAAGTCCAGATATTTTGCATACGTTGGGGGCGATCCCGGCGAGTGTAACGTTGACGGAATTGACGGCAGCAGGACAAATTAGCGAGTGGTTTGCTAGTACAATTGATGCAACTAAAGTTATTGTGACGAAAGGTACAGGGGCAGGTAGTGGAGCGGCCACTCCGCAATTGCGGTTGATTGTAAGCTTGCCGCATAGCATTGTGAAATAAAGGAGGTAATTAGTGCCTACAGTATTGAGAAAGCGAAGGATTAGTAATCCGGGAAGGGTTACCCTAAAAAAGGGTAGTCAAGCCGCTAGAGATTTTATGGCGAAGCTTAGAGGTAAGCGAAAGAGTGCAGGAACGCGTAGAGTTACGCGAGCTAAAAAGAGGGTCAACCGTAATATTGGAGAATTGGTTACGATTAGTTTGGGGAATCCAGAAGGAGAAAAAAAGAGTATGGCAATTAGACGACGGACGAGAAAAGCAAGACGGAATCCGGTAGTAATGGCGAATCCGCGACGTAGGCGGCAAATCGGTGCGCGACGTAATCCGCGTAGGATTGTGCGACGGTTTAGATCGCGACGTAATCCTGACGTAAAGGGTACGTTTAGCCAAGTAGGTGGTGTACTTGGTGGTGCGGTTGCCACTGGCATTCTAAGTGGAATGGTGAATAGCGCAATGCCTACGAGTGGCGCGATTAACTTGCTGGTTACGGCGGGTGTTGCATTTGCGCAGGGTACATTGGCCGGGAATTTTTTCAAGAATAAGCAACTTGGGGATTCGATGGTTATTGGTGGATTGACGGTAGTGGCATTGCAAGTCATCAATCAATTTATGCCGCAAGCTAGCGGTATTTTGCCGATTGGTTTGAAGGGGCTGGGGCATACATACGTGGATGCTAAGACCTTGCCGCCCCCGATGGTGGGCAAGTCGTGGCTGAACTATCCAATGAATGCGACGTATGGCAGTGCTATGCCGCTTGCGGCGCTTCCAGCGGGTGGAGTGAAGGGTGCACGTTGGTAGTGAGTATGAAAAAAGAATTGGAGAAGGAAAACAACGATATGATTAAAAATTTTGTGAAGATTGGGAATGTTCGGAAGAGTGGCGATCTTTACGAACTGAATCGGGTTAAGAACCCGTATTTGCCGAATAAATATGGGGTGCTTCGATGGAAGCTTTGGGATCAGCAATTGTTTACTAATGCTGGTGGTGCATTGGCTAATCGTATTGCATTCTTTACAGTGCCTGACGGGAGTCAGGGACGAACGAAGTATGACACGAATATGCAAGAGATTAGTCAATTGCCCGCACCTCAGAAGTTTAAGGTTATGGGCATTGAAATTATGTTTACTCCAGCTAGTACCCGTGCGGACGTACAAGCGTTTTTGCAGCGGTATTATTGGGAGTTCATTGTAGGCGAACGGACGTATGCTGAGGGGCATAGCGAAGACGCCCCTAGTGGTGGTGGATTGACGGGGTTCGACACGGCAAATAACACTGCATTGTTCACTAATGGTTTTCCGCAAGTGAGCAACGTGTATCGGACGTTTGTTGATCCGATGAGTATTGGACAAGAGGATAGCGCTGGTGGTGCAATTACCACTACGGGGTATGATGGCATTGACATCAATACTTCTGAACGGTTTTATCTTCAGTTCCGAAATAACAATACTACGTTTACACCGGACAATGATTTGGGTATTCGAGTTAACTTGTGCGGTTACTTGGCACGTAGCGTCCAGTAAAAAGAAGGGAGAGAAGGGAAGGGACGAAAGTCCCTTCCTCTTTCATTATGTGGGGAGATAAGAAAGTATTTAAGGGTGATAGTAAGTATTGGATTAGCGCAACAGGCGATGCTGTAGTAGGGGATGAGGTTAAATTTAGTAGGGCGGTATTTGAAGGGAGTTATACTAATCCGAGATTTGCTGGGTATGAAGTAATAGAGGGGAAGATAATTAAGGATAGTTACGGGGCGGATAAGCAACAGCATACGTTTACGTTACAGTTAAAAGATGGCAGCAAAATGAGGATAAAAGGAAGGAATCTATATCGTGAAGGGTTGTATAGGAAGGAATGGGATAATGGGGTAAAACGTAAAGAAGCGCTGGAAGAAAAGCATAATAGAGGCGATGCGGCGCGAGAAAAAAGAAGGAAAAGAATTGAAGAAGGGATTTGGTAGGGTTTATGACAAACGATAGCTTGTATTTTCATTTTCGCGGCAAGCGGTGGGTTAAGAAACAGTGGTGGTACGTTAATCAACAGAATTTGACTACTAATGGCCAGTTCATTATGAACGGACAAATTAGTTTGTTAGGGCAATATCCATTTTTGCTTACACAGTTGACTAGGACTACTATTGTAACAGCCAGTGGGGCGGATGTTACGGCTACACAAAGGTTTTTGTTTAAGCTGAAAAATAGTAGGAATGATGAAGTGTATAGCAGTGGTGGGAATAATAGCACTCAGGATCTTGTTATGGATAATTTGATCTTTGGTAATGGCATGTTCCCGATTACGTTGAATCCGGCTATCCCGTATGAAGCGAATGGAAGTTTGCAATTTGAAATTCAGGATATTGGCAATGCCGCCGCGAATCCATATAGTATTTACTTTGGATTTAGGGGATGGCTTTTGATGCCTGAAGGGGATAGGGTAAGTTTGGGTTGGGGGCAATAGAAAATGAATAGCGAATACTTGATTGACGCGGGTATTGCGCAACACGAGCCGTGGGATGAGGAAGTACAATTTGCGCGTGATATTGCGGAGAGTGGGGAGTATGCGTTGAAGATGATTCCGTTCCCAGGAAGGGCGCATATACAGGTTGCAGGGTATGAGACAGTGACGCAAACGATTAGCGTTAAGCCGAAAAGTTATATTCAGGCAATCAATTGCTGGACAGATTTGCCGACGGGGTTTTTCTTTAGTATTTACGACAAGGGAAGTCAGAGTTATTTGGTGAATGAAGAGTATATTACGGGTGCGCAAGTTGGGGGAAGTAGTGAATTGGCGGAAACTCAGCCATTCAGGCAAGGATGGCTAAACGGGCCGTATCTGGTAAGTGGAAGTGGGGAATTGCAATTAAGTGCAACGAATCTAATGGCAGGAACCGGGAACATTCAAACGCTGTTATTCTTTGCTGAGCCGTTGACGGAGGAATAGGTTATGGGGCTGTATGAACTAGGCTATAAATGGGGGCAAGATTGGGGCGGAAAGCTAGGGCTGAGGGACTACGCGGCTAAGGTGAATGACATTGTAACGAGTATGAATGGGAATTTGACTAGGCAAGGGGAAGTAGGGTTGCTTTCCCTTGATCCTATTACACAATTGCCATTTGGAAGTAGACAGATTTTCCCGGCAGGGACGGTGGCGATGCCGGGAGTAGGAAATAGGGCAACGGCGCTAAGGTATGTAGTGCCGCTTGGATATAATGTAGTGGTTAATGCACTACAGATTGTGTATACAGGTGGGAGCTTCGTAAGTGGTGGAGGAGATTTGTTGTTTCGGGTTATGGTGGATGGAAGGGCGTTAGATACGCTTGGGAACATTACTACAAACATTGGAACAATTAACACCACTGAGCCTATTGCGCCGATTAAGGTGCAAAGTGGGCAAACAGTGATTATCGAGGTGCAACACGTTGCTAATGCGGCGTTGGGTAGTCCGGTGAATGCGCGAATCGGTGGATATGCGTATCCGATGGCAAGGTAAGAAAGGAGGAGAAAATGGGGAGTTTTTTGAGTGTATTAGGGATTGTTCCGATTTTGTGGACGATTATCGAGGGATTGGTTAAGGCGGTAGAGAGTCCGGGGATTCCGGGAGAAGAAAAGCAAAAAGCGGTAATGGACGGATTGAAAAGTATTCTTGATGCCGTGGGAAGTATTCCGGGGATTAAGGGTAAGGTGGCGTGGGAAGTGGTTAGTACGTTAGCGACGCCGATCATTAGTGTGATGGTGTTCATTTTCAACAAGACGGGTGTGTTTACGAAGAAAGGGTGAGGGATGAGACTGCTATTACTGATTTGGGTTATGGTGGGGATGGTAAGCGCGGTCACGGGAGAGAATTGGTATTTGCAGGTGTGTAAGCAAGGGGTAAGCCCGTGGCCGGAATGCCAGAGTGTAAAGGTGGGGAAGGGATTGGAACTAGTTGACGGGGAAATTAGCATTATTCCTGTAAGTAATGGGGAAGTGGTTACGATAAAGTATTTGATATTTAATGAGGTGGATGTTAGAACGAATAGGGTACAGGAATTAGATGAGGTTAAGGAAGAGGATATTATAACGGCAACGTGGGGAGATAAGCTGTTAATGAAAGTGGGGCCGACACAAACGGAGAGTTGTAGTGGATGCTGGAGTGTGGCTAATGGAAAGTTTGTTATGGGGAAAATGAACGCACCAGATGGAGTGTATAAGGCAATTGTGATTACATACCTAGGAAGGGCAAAGCAATGATTACCGCCCCGACAATTAAGCATCTAGCAGGTATTCAATGGCCGTGGCGAATTGAGGAATGGAATAAACGGGCGAGGAAATATGAGAAGGAGTTGGCTAGATTGTATGGGAAGGAAAGGTTAATCAGAAAGGTGTATTGGGATGAGGTACATAAGTATGATAGACAAAGGGAGATGTGGGGATGAAAAGCTTTACAACGTTCGCAGAGGCGATTAGGACGCAAGAAGGTTGGTATCCGGGGAGTAGAAGTCAACGGAATAATAATCCGGGGAATATGAGGAAGTGGGATAGCAGCTTGCCGTTGGATGACGCGGGGTATCAGATATTCCCAAGTTATGCGGCTGGTTGGAATGCGTTGATTAAGCAGATCAAGAAAAATGTATTGGAACGCAATCTGACTATGTATGAGTTTTTCAACGGCAAAGCAGGAGTATATGGGGGATATAGTCCAGCGAGTGACGGCAATAAGCCTGTCATCTACGCGGAGCGAGTGGCGCAAGCTGTGGGAGTTGATCCAGCGGTGCGGCTAGGCACGGGATACGAGTGGGTAGACGGGCCGCTGTCGCAAGGTCCCAGCGGCCCTGGTGGCCCGTCTGGCAGTGGATCGACGGGGCAAGGTGGCCCTAACGTGCCCGTGGCGACGTCCGGCGGGTCCGACTTACCCTCTACCATGTCCCAGATCGCGGACGCTCTCCAGCGTCCGATCAGCCTGGGTCTACCGGATATCCCCGCTATCCCCGCATGGTCGATCCTAGTTGGCGTCACAGCTTTATCTCTCCTGCTACGTCGATAGCCCTGTTCTTCCCCCCCCCCCCAAACGCAAAAAGCCCCCGGATTATCTCCGGGGGTCTCCTCAGCTAGTCTGTTAATGGAACGTTGAACGAACTGGCAGCGCGGGTGTGCCGTCAGCTAAAAAGAAAGGGGCTAGATCGTCTCTGACCCAGCCCCCCTCACCAGACCGCACAAGCGGTCTACTTGCCCTTGCCTTTGCCCTTACCCTTCACGGACGGAACCTTGGCGTTGCCCGTTCCAGCGCCGGACAGAGTGATTCCTTGCGAATCTCCAAGATCCGACTCTGCATCCGCGTCGCCAAAATCGAAGTTGGTTTCGTCCGTAACTACGTCACCGTCGCCAAAATCAAAGCTGGCTTCGGGTTCAGGATCAGGCTCAGGCTCAGACTTACCGAGAGCGGGAGCGGCCTTGCTCTTTGGCACGAGCTTTCCCGCTGGAATTACAAACTCGATACCTTGCGGTACTTCGACGATTTCGCCCTTGGCATTCTTACCTTTCAATTTCAGTACTTCCGCCTCAATCCGTTGATTCCCGCTTGCGCGATAGTCATACCCGATGGCCTTGAGGACCCCCCCAAACGCCATATACGCTTGGCCGGTTTTCTCCGATTGTCGAATCGTGTTGATTTCGGCATCCGCAATTTTTTTGACTCGCGAATTCAGAATTCGCATTTTCCGATTTTCGCCCTGCCACTCCAAATAGATTGGCAACGTGGCCTTGCCGTCTGCGTTCACCACAGCCTTTCCAAGCGCTTCCGTAGCCGCTTTGGAAATGAAAATTTGGCCCTTCTCGGCCAGCGTCACGCTCGGCGTAGACGCGCGTCCGATTCCTCGGTCCTGTTTGTAGTCTGACAGTTTTAGAAATCCCATAATCTCCTGTTCGCGAATCGCGACAATCGCTCTTAGCGTGTGCATCCGCTTCTCCTTCTTTCCAAGTTTTTTCGATCTGGATGAATCCATCCAAGCATCACTATAGTGTGATTCTACAGTGATGTCAAGAGGGACTAATACCGGAGATCCAATAGCCCGTATTCTTTTTTTGCGCCTCTAACTCTGTCTCGCATCGATGGCGTGATCCGAGGGCACGACTCTACAGCTTCGATGGTGGCATACCATCGCCACCACCGCTTAGCCACCCTGCCAGCTTCTCCTTTATCGCTCGTATCTAGCACGACGCAAATTTGATCGGCGGGTAGCATGGCCTGTTGCTTGTACGTCAATCTTACCATTCCCCACGCGGCGCAATCATCAATCTCAGTGTATCCCCTTCGCGGAGTCTGTCCGATGTGTTTTGGCATTTTTTCCTTTCTTCTCTCCCTGACATCTCCAGCTTGCTAGCACCCCAATTTTTTGTCAAGCTCCTTCGCACCAAAAAAGTACTAATTTTTCTTCGCCTTTCTTTCCCTAGTCATCGGGCAAATGGCTGTACCACAGCCCCTCTTCTACTTTCACTACTTCGGATACCAATAGGTCTACATTATTTAATAGCCATTTAGCATCTTCTAACAATAATACCCTATTATCCGTCACTCCATACAATCTCTGCATCCTTTTTACATCCGCCCCAGCTTCGATACACGCTTCTAATGTCCGTTGACTCAATAACGTTTTCATTTACCTACCCTCTTTTCAACGATCTGCCTTAGCCAGCTTACCCTATTCTTCTCTAGCCACGCCAAAACATCTACTTCCGGCTTGACCTTATATTGATATTCCCCCCACCCCCCTAACCTAATCACATTCCATCCATTAGCATCCCTGAATGCCCATATATTTATTTCACCCCATGCCCCCCTTACCTCACTTCCTATATGCCTGCATCTGTGCGCCTTACTATTCTGATACTCTACCCATTTATTTATGATCTTCCGTTGTATCCCCTCATTCTCAATCCATTTCACGGCATCCTTAGTACTTGCGTGCATAGGTCCGATATGCCGCCCACCAATTAACACCATCCATCCCGGACTATGCAAATCCTTCATCACACTTGCCGTCACCAGCCTTAACAAATTCCCTCGCATGATATACGGATTTACCGTATCTTCCCATTCCAGCAATTTGCTCATCATCATTCCCCTTTTGTCCAATTCGTTATCATCAACGCCACTACGTACAACACAACTCCCATTGCCATTAACAACCAAAGTTGCGTTAACACTGCGAGCACACTATCCACAATGTCTTCCCATAAATGCTTTTTCATAATCCATACCCCACCTTATCTGCTAGCCAAAGGAATCCATAGATCAATCCCAATACCGCCATCAATCCGAAAATATCCTTCAATACCTCAATCACCTTATTCTTCGGTCTCATCTTTCTTTCCCATACCTGCCTATCCATGCTGTACACTTTCCCTGATACACAATACGGTGAACAAAACAACCACTTCCCTTCCACTTCTAGCGCCAACTTTCCATACAAATTAACGCCACAGTCTAAACAGTTCTTATCAGTCAACACCCTAATCGTCTCAATCTTGATTTGTTCTTTCATTTTCTCTCCTCCTTTCCATGATCGCCATTCCGACATTCAAACCCTTCCCCACAAACACTAAATCATTCTCTCCTTGATTATTCACCTTGCTTAACCACACTACTCTATCCTCTGGCGCAAGCATGATCTCATCTATCGCCACGACTTGTGCGTCATACTTTCCGCCCCTCACTTCTACATAATTCAATTTCACCAGTTTATACACTGCCACGTTCCATGTTTGACTCATTTTTCCGATCTCCTTCTTCAAATTCCCACCACAAAGTTTTAATGTCATCCTCTAATGGCTCTTTACATACAAACAAAACATGCGCCGACATCCTCATCATGGCTTCATTATCTGACAATTGCCAACAATCGTCTGTCAATGTTATTTCATTTGACAAATATATGCATGTATCTGTATGTCGAAGCACAGTTTTGGTTTCTTTCCAGCGATCTCTTAGCTTCTCTCTTTTTGCATTATTCGGTAAAGTAATAAGTAATAGTGCATCATCATCTTTAGTTAACATGTACACTATGTATTTACCATGTGCGAATTTCTCTGCCAACCCTCTTTCTTCCAAATATCTAATCAAACTTCTCATCTTCTTTTTCTCCTTTCCACCTATTCGCAATCTGAGCCAACTTCCATCGGCTGATTCCGTATTTCTTCATTACTTCAATCCACGATGCCCCCTGCATTAAGTCTTGAATCAATTCCACTTCATCCACATTCTTAACCCTTCCCCCGATTTTCTTCCCTTCTCTCTTTGCCCTTGCCATACCTATCTTTGTTCTTTCACTAATCATCTTTCGTTCAAATTCCGCAATCGCCCCGAATATCTGGTATGTAAGCATGCTCGTAGGATCGCCCGCTCGAATATCGAATCCATTCATTACACTAACAAACCTACCCTTCGCTACCATTACCCGATTCAGCAATTGAATCAGATCCACTAGGCTTCGCCCGAACCTTGTAATATCCCATACCACAATCCCCTCTAAATACCCCGTTTCAACCCCTCTAATACACTTCTCCAATTCTTCCCGGCCTTTTGTACTTTTCCCACTCGCCTTTTCCCCATAAACCCTAAATTTCAGCCCCTTTCCCTTACACCAATCTTCTAACTTATCCGCTTGCCCGTCGTAATTCTGATCTTCTGTGCTTACCCTAACATATATGCCTATCATAATTTAACCCGCCCTAACCCAATTATATACAGACTCGTATTCCTAATACGTTCCCGCCTTTTACACACCTTTGACACTCCTTTTACGAACACTTCCGGCCTATTGTAATCCGCGTGTATTCTTCTCCTTTCGACGTTGTACGCACGATTCCATATCTCATCAATCGTACAAAACTTGCCCACCTTTTCAGCTAATACTTTAGCCTTTGTTATATTCCCATGCGCCAATTGTATATACAGTGCACATCTTCCAACCATTTGCGTAGTACTCATTCCTTCCCCCATTCCTTATTCTTGAATACCACTGTCTCACCCGTGGCGTATATAATCGCCCAATATGCCAACTGTGCGGCTGCAAGCGCTTCTGTCATAGTGTTTGTTAATGTTAGTAGATTTTCTCCTACATACACCCCGCACGCTTTGTTCACTTTCCCGTTTTTTCTGTTAACTGCGGCCCTTACTTCAACTGTGTACATTCTTCCCCCTTTCCAAAAAAAACGGCCAAGCACGTATGCTTGACCGTCTATTAGAAGCCACCACCTAATTTATTAGCGTGTCTTCTTCCTGGATCACTTGTTGTGCCAGCCCCATTAACGCTCCATCTTCAACCTGCTTATGCAAGACGCCTATTAGGCATAAAACTGCACAAATTAGGGTGATATCCCCATCATCTAGTGCATCTGGCGTAGGGTGATCTATCATGCTCTCTGCGATTTTGGCAATAGCTGTTAGGGTGTTCACATCGTTAGCTACAGCGGCGAAGAAAGCAGGTTCGCTGAACGCAACACGAATTTTCTGTTCGATGTCCATTTTCTCTCCTATTCACTTGTCAAGTGTCCTACGACCTCTTCAGTATACTCTCACACCGTCGTCATGCAACAGAGAATAAGAGGCGAAGCGGTACAGGAACAGAGGGCGAAGAGATGGTATGAAAAGGTATAAGATATCTGCTATAGTGCTTGTGCGGCTGTTTGTCGAGCTAGTGTACAAGCCGGACTCGCCTGCACCAACGCAAGCGCCTGTTCTACCGATTGCAACACCATTTCAATCATTTTCGTTTCCTCTTTAGTGAACTTCCCTCCTTTCGGATTAGCCAATAATAGCGCCCACGCCAAACTCGCCGCTTCTAACACTTTGACATCCTGTGCCAATGAAGCACAAAACCCAGAATCGCTAAAACTATCGCAAATCAACTCATGATTCGTTTTCATCTTATTTTTTTCTCCTTCCGGCCCTTTCATTATTGCTATCTCTTCTAGCAACGACGGCAACCATACTGCTATTTTCCCTTGCCAGTATTTTAATGTTGCTTGTTCATACTCCGTATAACCAATTTCATTTCCAAGCTTCCATGCCGCAGCTTTATCTAGCAATGACATTGCATCTTCTTCTATCTTCCGCAAACTTGCTAACCTTGCTTTAGTTTCTTTCATCCCCACCCCTTCATTCCATCTTCATTCTTCTCACTCCAACTTGCCCAATTCTTCCCCACACTCACATCACATTCCACTTTGAATCCTCCTTTCATCATGTCATTTATTAGTATTTTACTTCCGCTTTCCAATACCTCTTTAACCCAGTGTACACAATTCTCTACCTTTCCTTCTTCACACTCAAACATTACACTATCATGCACCGTATTACAATATCCAAATTCCTCCAGCATGCCCTTATCCTCCAGCTCCCTTAACTTTTCAAATACAAAACCAAACGCATTACTTTGCACCGGGAACGCCATCGCCTTATCGTGCTCCTTTCCCCAAGTCACCCGTATACTTCCACTTTTATAATCCCACTCACTATTATACACTTGATAAAACCTTTGACACCTCCCATACCAATTTACTAATATCTTATCCCTATGCGCCCGCATTCTTACATATCCTTTATACCTTTCCACTTTTGGAAACATCTTTGCCAGCATGTTCTGAATCTCTTTAGCGTGTTCTCTACTTTTAATATATGGCGCATTAGCCAACCATAATCTATTCGGTCCTAGACCTAGTTGATTCCCTAGCACCGCGGGCTTAGCTTGTCTTGTTCTACCCTTCTCAAATTCCGGATCTTTCCTCAACTCCTTACATATCCTCTTTATCTCATCATTCTCTAACCTTAGATCAATTGGAGCTTTTCCCAAAATATGACTATATACCGCACTGTGTATATCGCTTTGACTCAACCTATAATAATTCTCATCCTCAGCCAAAAACCCTAACATCGCCACGTGGAAACTCTTAAAGTCAAATTCGATAAACCTATATCTATCTTTCGCCCTAATCACTCTCCTAAACAATTGCCCCATTTTATTGTGCTTACTTGCATTCTGTACATTCGGATTTCTACTCCCCAATTGCCCCGTTGGCGCATCATACCTCCAATCAGGATGCACCTTACCATCTTCTTTTGGCTCCCAATTCTTAACCATATTCTTAGCAGTGCTCGCTATACTTCTACTATTAACCACTATAGTTAAAAACTCGTCACCTGTTTTCTTAGCCAACTTCTCTAGTGCATCTTTCCCTGTAGTTTCATTCCCCGTTTTATGATCTCGTGGTAAGACCCACTTTTTCTCTTCCCCTTTCGTCTCGCACGCTTGCTTCTTCCAATCAATGTATCTTTTCATCCCTTGACTACTTAGCTTAAATTCTTTCATCTTATACCACTCACCTTCGTTACTCACCCCATACCCAACTTGCTTAGCCCATACCGTAACCCTTTCATCCAACTCCTTTTCTTCAATTACCCCATTGCTTTTCAATTCATTTATCTTCTTCCTTACCTCCGGTGGCATTCGTTTATAAATCTTCCTTTCCTTAACCTCTTCCGGCACACTTTTCTCTATCAGCTTCGTATCCTTCAATAATTTCTCTTCTAGCTTATCCTTAAACCTTTCCCACTTACCCCTATCTACACTAATCCCCCTTTCACTCGCTTGTCTTTGTATCTTCTCAATCTCAAGTACATGCTCCATAAATCCTTGATATAGATTCCATCCACTTACTTCATGCTTAACCTTTTCCATCCCTTCTCTTAAATACGGATAAATGTATCTCAAAGCGTCTACGTCCGCGCATGGATAGATCGATCCCACTTCATGCACCGTATGCTTCCACGGGAACGGAAACTTCGCCATACTTGCCACCGTCTGAAGATGTTTCCTCACTCCCCCTGCAACCTTACCCTCATCTTTCCCTTCCTTCTTTACCACTCCCCCCGCTGCATAGAAATGCTTAAACATCCACAGAGTATCAATTACTAATCCGTTTACTTCTATTCCTTGCGCCCGTAAAATCGGATTATCAAAGAGCCATACATTGTGCGCCACCTTAGCATTACTCAGCGCAAGTAGTTCCCCTACTTTCTTCCTCATCGCCGATCCCGGTGACATCGAAAAAATAAATGCTTCATGTCTCTTTATTGAAAACTGAATCGTGTAAATTGAATAATCTGCTTTATCCTTTTCATCCTCATCTCTATCCGCCAAATCTTCCCCTTCAATATCATACGCTAACCATATCTTTGGATTCTCTTTACACTTTGCAATCAAGTACTCTATCTCTTCCATCCCGGCGTCTACCTTATACACCTTTTTTTCTATCTCATCAAATGGATTCCACTTATCCTCTACAAATTCAATTGCCTTTTCTACGTCTCTTTCTACTACATAGCTATATTCTGGTTGCCCTTCTTTTACCTTCTTTAAGTCATGTATCGGCATCACATATCCGTATGCTGTTTCATACACAAAACCGTGAATATACTCTATACTTTGCTTATCATGCAATGCCTTTTTTAGATATTGCTCTGTAGCATGTTTTCCAGAAGTCAAAGTCAATGTATATTTCGATTCATTCAATATCTCAGCATCATTCAATAATCCATGCCGCCTTGCGCATTCTCCGCTAGCATTATGCTTTACCCTTGGAGCACACCTTACCACTGAACTATATCCAAAATCCTCCCACTGTCTACCTAACCTTTTAATTATTCCTTCCCAAACACTACCGCCTTTTCCATACTTAGTAAACACCTTTCCCCTATTCGCGTCCCCTTGTTCTACTTCTCCTAGCACTAATCTAATACCCAACCGCCCTATAGTAGTAGAATTAAAGAACCCATAACTTTTAACATATAATGGGCACCCTATACATTCTGTTGGCTTTCTCATCCCCAAAACCAAAAAGGGGCAAGGAAATACTTCCTCGCCCCTTCTCCTTTCTATCTATTCTTCTTCCTCTTCTTCTTCGGGATAATAGTTATAATCATCCTCATCGTATTCCTCTTCATCATCCTCACCAATCATTGGTGTATTATCCTCGTCATTTTCTTCGTAATCCAATTCTTCCTCATCGTCTCGGTTAGTCAAAATCAAATTCTTCATCATCGTTTTCCTTAGCCTCTTTCTCTTCCTCTTCTACTACTGGCACTCCTTTCACTTTCGTGCTCTGTTTTGCGCCCGCTTTGTCCTTTTTTGTGTTCACTTCCTTAACCACTTCCAATTCTTCTTCTACCTCGTCATCCTCAATATCTACTTCCTCATCATCCGTTTCCAATTTCGGCTCATTCACCCACCAATTTCGTGCTTGCACTTGCGTATATACACTATAAGTTTCCCCGTTTTTGGTATAACTTCCCGGCTCTTTATACTTACCATCCTTCCCCTTTTGAAAATCTAGCTTGCTTCGATAAATGTCCTGATACTCTCCATCTCCAATCTTGATACTCCCTCGCCAATCCAACTCAGTCCATAACAGCAACCCTTTATTGATTACTTTCGATATCAGCGCCACTAGTTGTTCATGACTTACCTTTACACTCCCTTTCAACACCCCTAGCTGAGATAGAATGGTTGATACCTCACTTGACTTTCTTCCTCGTCGCAACGTTGTACTCCAATAAATTGGAATAATCGTATCCTTATCTCCTCCTTTCGTAACCATCGCTGTTAAATGAAGCAAATACCCCCTAAATGCTCCCGATTCCTTGTCCGTAACCTTCTGAATGTATCCTTCTTCCTTATCGCTATATCCAATCTTTACCTGGGTAATTCCCGGCTGAGGCAACGGCGGCCTATCAAACGCATTCTCAGCCGCATCATACGTCTCTACATTCTTGTATTGCTTCAGTTGTTCAAGCGAAAAAAATTCTTTTGACATGATTAGTTCTTCCCCTTCTCTTCATTTTCTTCCATGTATTCACCGTCTGAATCTTCCCTATCCCACGTCTGATAAAGCGGATAATACTCCATAACCGTAATCATCGCGATTTCCTCCACTCTAATGAACGTATTCCTTAAGACTTTCTTACCATTCTCATCCATGAACGCTTGCTTACCCTTCCACCATGCAAGGGCAAAATCTAGCTGCATTCCTTCCCTTTGCCTAATCTCAATCCTAATTGGATCGCCCCCTGTACTATCCCCTCTAAACCTAATGTCACAAACGTAAATGCTTCCATCTCTGCGATTAAATGCCATATTTCACCCTGTAAAATCCTTTCAATCCTTCCTCTTCATTCACTTTCACAAAACCATTTGGAAACTCTTTATTCAATTTCTCTGCCATCGTCGGCAAACACCTTACCCCACTGATATACGGTATACCTGTATTCTTATCCTCTTTCCCTGTAAACCATAGTCTATGCTCCGTTTTCCTTATAATTTTTCCATCTTCTAATTTCACTTTTTTCTCTACCCTTTCTTGTAAAAACGTATCTTCAAACCAACTTGGCATCTTAGACACAATGGCGCTTCCACACGTCGCCGGGCCATATCTCGCTTGCTTTGTCACACTTTCTTCCCCTTCTTCTACAAGCGCTGTGGATATAATATCCAACCCCAACCTTGGCAATTCAATATCCACCACCTTTTTGATCTCATTATGTATTACCCCATAATGACTTTTACTATTCCCACCAAACCTTTCCCCTGCTTCCATTAGCGGCTTACCTGTAGCCAGCATATCCGGCAAATTCTCATCACTTCTCAACTTTTCTAAGCTTGCTGTAGCGAACCCTGTCCAAGAATCAACCACAATTACACAATACTTCTCAAGATTCAATTTCTTCACCTTGAGCGTGCCTGTTTCTAATACGTATCCCCGACAAATCTTTCTAAACATCGCCAATCCTACGTCACTATCAAATGGAGTCACAATCAGCAATTTATCTGATATGTCCGTCTTATGCCAGAACGTATTTGACCCTCCATCCATGCTTACTACAATGGCCCGCTTTCCTTTATTTTCTTCCAAGCTTAATTTCCACTTCAAATAGTAATAAACCGTTGTAGTCTTTCCACTCAAGCTTGCGCCGTAGATCAGAATTTTATCCATATCTTCACCTGCTTTTCATGCTGTTTATCGTCAAATTTATAGCCTTTTTCCTTAGATTTACTCTCCTTTACATTTATGCTTTTTGTTTGTTTATCCAATCGCGTTACTTCGGCAACAGGATACTCTCTATTGATAAAACTTCCAACATTATTGTCATAATGCCTAACCACTACAAAACCATTTTCAGGATTATCAACGACTAAGCCATGAACTCGCTCTGAGGCGTTAAATACATGCAATAGCATCACTACGTCGCCAAGCCTCAATAGTGAACGTGTGTTTCTTTCTTTACCCATTACTTTCTCCTCTATCCCAATCAATTACAAACCCTGCCCTATTCACCACTAACCTTAACAAGTCACTTCGATAAAAGTACTTTGTGACTGCATTGTACTCATCATGATACATAACAATAAATCCTCCTTGACGCTCTTCTACTACAACTCCAAATATATCCTTCTCTCTAGTCGAAAGTTGTTTAATCAGCACTACTTGTCCCACTTTAATCATCATTATCACCCCCTGTATTAAACATCGGTTGTCTTGCACTAATCCGCTATACGCATTAAATTTTCTACTTTGAAGTACCTTGTAACTATATTGTACGAGTCATGATATAACATGGTGAACCCATTTGATTCTTCTTTTATTACAACACCAAATACGCCTCTATTACCTATTCTTAACTCTTTAACCAAAGTCACGTCACTCACTCTAATCATTGACTTCCTCCGTCTTTGCGTATGCCATTTTTAGCGCTGACTCATCAAAATTTCCGGCACTAAAACGTTGTGTTTTGTAATCGTAAAATGTCACTACATACCTTGCATCAACGATACCTATAACTATCCCTACTATCTCAACTAATTTATTCATATCTAATGCTGTAACACAAACAGCGGTACCAATTCGGAACTTAGTTTCGTTGTGCGCACTCATTTGATTTATTTTCCTTCCTCCTGTGTATTATGATGCGGAATCCTAATCTGAAACAACTCTGGCCGTGTACCTAATGGATCTTGTTGTACGGCCAATTCTCCCCAACAAATTTCAGTAAATTCACATTTCCACGGATAGTAACACCCTCGATAATTCCTTCTGAATTCCTTTGCAATATCATCCATACCCTTGCTTTTAACCTTCTCTAGTTTATCTCTTACTTCCCTTTCCCCAGCGACAAATTGCCGCATCGCTGATATCAAATCATGTTCGTATATAACTAACATTTCCGGAACTTGAATAATGTACTCAAGCACTCTTTCTCCCGGTTCTACTCTTCCACTCAATAGTAACTCAATCCATCTCTTCACTCCCCCCTTTAACCTACTCACTTCAAACTTCTCATAAGCCCCCGCATACAACCTTTTCCCTTCCCCTTCCCCCCATTGCACCATCTCCGCTACATATTGTGCCCCCCTTGCTTTGCTTCCTTCTTTCTTCTTCCATCCCCTCACCAAATAACCATCCACTTCTTTCCTCTTCAATTCCTTATTCCATGTATTCGCCCCCTTTATTAAATTCACATATCTAATTTTCCAAAGCACTGCTTGGTTGTTTAATCTCTTTACTTCATTCATCGCCCCCCAAACTTCTGTGAAATTTTGCATTGCTATTACTTGGCTCTTTTCCTGCCTATACTCCGTTTTACCCATAGTCTTAATCGAATAAACTACACCATCCCCACTATCCTTTTCAATCAACACCGCATCCACTTTGTACTCTAAATCAATGTCATGGGTTAGCCTAATCCTTCTGTCATTCTCTACGGACACAATCTTGTATCTACTCGCAATCACCGGGGCTTCCACCATCCCCCAACATCTAATTAACCCCTCAATCAGTACCTTAGCCGTTTTTTGGTAATATGTTGTCCAGATATCATCACCCTTATTTGTCCCGGCTTCACTCCCCTTACTCTGACTGAGATCAATCGTTTTTTTATAGTCATCCAAACCTGCTTCGACGCCAACCTCAATATATTCATCTTTCAAACTCCAATTCTTTTGTATTCTTTTCATTATTTCCATAATACCAGCATGTACCGCCGTACCAACGTCCAAATGAAACGTATCCTTTTTTCCCGTTATTCCTATGCCGCCATAATGATATTTCAAGTATCTTGCCATCTGACATCTCGTAACATACTCCTCATACGCACTTCTATTTGTTATCCACTTGCTTTCCATTACCTTCTATCCTTTCCCACTTACTAAACCCATCGAACCCAGCTAATACTGGCCCTGCCCGCTTTACCGCATCTCGATTAAATGCCCAAATCTCCCCATTCTGGTCTCTAATCCATTCAATTCGCCATTGCCCATCTTCCCCCATGTATTTAACCTTGATCCCCATTCTCTCCATTATTTTTTCTCCTTTCCAATTCTTGTTCGATCAATTTACGAATGACCATACTTTTATTTCCGTCGTACATTGTCGCCCACTCATTTAACACGGCCACTTGTTCTTTCTTCACTGAGATTCCCAGTGATACAAATTCTCCATCTTCCATCCTGTTTTCTCCCATACCTTTTCATACCAATTCCCGCGTGATATAGCGGTCAGATCGGCTATGATCGACTGTGATTCGCTGCGATCCGCTGCTATCCGTTGACAGTTTGTGTTAGAATGGATTCCGTTGTCAAGTTTTTTCGTAATCGACTGAATCGAAAGGGATTACCTCGAATGAGAAAAGCAGATACAGCATGGCGCGACGTCGCCGAATTCTACTCTCGCATCTTTCACGCGCCGGACCTCCTGGGACTCAGGATCGCGCTATCAACGTATTGCGCGCACAGACTATTGAATGAAGTACCTGTATGGATGTTTATCATAGGCGGTAGTTCAACGGGAAAAACAAGTCAAATAGTCGAGCCAATGTCTAATTTGCCGTTGATCTCGAAAATGGGTGTAGTCAATGATAAAACGTTTATCAATGCATATGATGTAAGGGATAATAAACCGAAGGAGGATGGTGAAGGTAACAAGGTAGAGAAAGTTGGTGGGCAAGGGTTATTATTTGATCTCAAAGGAAAAGCCCCGTTGAATGGTGTGATTACATGGAAGGATTTCAGCACATTTAGCGGATTGGAGGATAAGGATAAGAGGAAACTTCAATCGCAGATGAGAGACATATTCGACGGGGAGTTGAGTCATAGGTTAGGAAATAACAGGGAAATTAGTTGGAAAGGAAAGGTGAGTATGATCGCGGCCACTACACCAGATGACTTCAAAAAGGCGTGGGGACTGCAAAGTGAGTTAGGAGATAGATTTCTTGTGTATCGAATGGAAGAGTTGAATAAAAAGATTGCTGCGTTGGCAATGATTGATAAGGTGCAAAAGAATATGGGGAAAATGGGCGGAATTAGGGATAGGCAAAAAACGTTGATTTGGGACTTGGTGGAAGGGGAGGATTTGGTTAAGGCAGGGCTGGAGTTTGGAAATGGAAAATTACCAATCGGGGATTTGTGTATGCTTCTTTGTAAAATGAGGCAATCGGTTACGTGGGATAGAATGGGAAGGGGGATTGTGGATATTGGGGTTGAGGAAATGCCGGGAAGAATTGTAAATCAGGCGTTTCAGTTGGCAAGGGGTAGTGCGATGTTGAGTAGAAGAGTAAAGATGAATATGGAGGATCTAAGCATTACGGTTAGAGTATTGCTTGACACCATGCCGGAAGATCGATGGAAGATTGTACGAATGATTTATGCTAGTGAGAAAGTAGAGAAGGAAGTTACAGATACCGGGTTAGTGATGTCATTGAAGAATGAAATGGCAAAGGGAAGGATTAGGATTCTCTTAGATGAGTTAGAAGCGATTGGGGTAGTAGAGCCAACTAGGGTGCAAGCGAACTTTGGGAAGAGGAAGTATAGGAGGATTACTCTAGGGGAAACAGTGAAAGAGTGGTTAGATGAGGCATTTAAGATACCAAGGTTGTATGAGACGTTCATCAAAAAATATGAAGAAAGTGAGACAGATATCAAGCGCGGGAAGAAGTGGATCACGCATGACCATTACAGTCACTCGGATTGGGAATAAAAAGGTATTTTTAGAATATACGCTAACTCGCCAAAAACCCGGTTTCAGACTTGTTCATCCGATAGGAAAAGGATTATGTAAACTCGGAATTTGGCTTTTTCCTTCCAATACCATTTTCCAGAATTTGACCCGTATCATTCATACTTTTCAAAATGTGAGTGTACCCCGCTGCAATCTTTCTTTAATTGTTGTCCGTAACTCGCTGACTTTTACTCACCTATACTTTGCCTCACGCGCGGGCGCCCTGTGTCGTAACCCTCTCTCTCTAGTCTTCACGAATGTCTATCTATAGGGTAGAGAGATCCTATTAACACAGGACGCGCCCGCGCGTAGGGATTTGTAAATTGCTGATAATAAAGAAGCTATATTTTGGCTAATCGTAAAGCAATGCTTGATACGTCGCAACCAATACTTCTCTACATACGTTCAACACTTCTCTACATACATTCCTATGCCTAGTACATACAGCAAAAATTGGGTGATTTACGCGAAAATCAGGTGAGTCTGGCTAAGGGATATGGATTTTACCAGACCAGACGGGAAGGAAGGAAAGGGAAGTGAAGAGGGAAGGAAGGAATTAGAAGGATCGCTATGCCTTTTTATACTTCGATAATACCACGCAAATAGGCAAGGGTAGGCACAGTCATGTATGGCCGTGGCCAACGAAGCCATGCCTACCCAATTCCTTATTCTCTATCCATGATCGCCCTTAGAGTATCCTCAAGTTCCCTATCCATGATGCTTAGCATTCCTTTCACACTTTCTGACGAATTACGATACAATATGTCTCTTTTCATCAAATCAACCATGGTATAAATCACGGCCCATTCCCGTAATGCGGTAAACGTCAATAGACATCGATCTTCAAATTTACTTCCTAGAATGCCCTTCACCTTTTCAAAAAAGACATCCGGGTTATCTTCATCGACCTTTTTGCCATCCTGAAACACTATTACATACTCACCCATTCTCAACCCCTTTCTCTGCATCTCTTACACTCAAGAACATTCTACTTCCCTTTCTCCCGGCCCCCACATACTGACTTGCTAACTCATATAGAGGGATGTTCAAATCCTTACCTTCTTCTCTAATTCTAGTTCCAATCTCCAACCTTACCCTTCCAATCAACTTTCTTGCTTTCATTATCCCCACAAACTCCTTAAATTTTCTCTCCGCATCACCCAATTTACACCCTTTCAATACTTCATACCCTAGTGCCCTATCCCCTTGCTCCCTTCCATTTACTTCCCTTGAACAACTTACAATGTAAAATCTCTCGCCCTCTAGCCGATTATACTCATCCATTACTGGTTCTCCTTGTTTTTTTCTTCATAATACTTTTCTACATTGAATTCCACCACACTCTTAACCCATTCATCCAATCCTTCCTTACCATCCAATACCACGTCTACCGCCCCTTTCAGTTGCTCATCCTTATAAATCGCATTACTGATATTTTTCTCTCCCACCATCTTCAACAATCCTTGCAATTGCTCCGCATTTACTCTCCCGAACATCTCGCAAACATCAATCGCAAAGTCTTCCCCACTTTTCCCTTCTTTCAACTTCTCAATGATAATCCCTTTTTGCATACTCACAAACCGTTCTGCCAGCATGATCTTTTCTCCTTCCGTCGGGCCAGATTTAATAGGTATATTGTGTCCTTCATTATTATTCACCATTTGCGGATTAGGCGTTGTATTCATTTGCCCTTGTCCTTGCTTCGCCATATTCATCATTTGCATAAAACTCCCCATATTTTGTAACACTCCCGGTGCGGCATCAATCAATTTATCCGCCACTCTTTCTACCACACTTCCTTTATCCCTTCCTCCATCAAACAAATCTCTTACAGTCATAAACCGTTCGATTTGCTTAAATACATCCCCGTCATCCGTCCTTTTCTCCATCATTTTCAAAATCATCTCATTTTGCTGTTTCATCGCATCAAGCTGCAATTGTGTTTGCAACCTTTGTTGTTCCATAATCAACTGAAACATTTGAAATTGATCGCCACCATTACCCTTATTATCCTTCATTACCTCAACCATCGTTTGAAACATCGGAACTAATGCAGCAATACCGCCCCCCGCACTATCCCTTGCTTGCTCCCTCACCATATCAATTGCGGCCTTAGCACCATGAGAAAATACCTCTTCTCCTGGGTTCTTTTCTCTTAACCTTTCCTCATACATTCTTTTCATCTCATCATTCATATCCTTATGTACTCTATCTAACCGATCAATAGCTTTTTCTACAACTTCCATTTCTCTTTGCCCTTCCTTAATTTCGTTTCCATCTTCATCCAACCTACCCTCTAACTGAAGCTTTTTTACATAACTTTTATTCTCCCATGCCGCAATGTCCAACTCCGCAATATCAAATTTCGGCTCATACTTATTCGTATCTATCTCAATCCAAATTTGTCCCATTTGTTTGTTGGTTTGCAAATTGTTAATCGCTGCATAATACTTTCCTCCTCCATGTGTCGCCACAATATCCGAATAATCCTTATCCCCCATCCACTTATCAATATACTGCGTTTGTCCCGGCTTTTTAACCTTAATCAGCTTCGGCCATGAGCGATAGAGATACATAATCATATTATCCCTATCACTTTCTTCTAGCCCTTCAAACCAATCAATATACTCATCCCATTTCATCTTCCGTTTAGTCGGAGCAACCTTATATCCATCTCTCCTTCCGTCAATATCCGCAGTACGCGGGCTTTCTTCTTCCATCTGTGGTAATCCTTTAACCTTCATATTTCTCCTTTCCGTCGCGATCATCTATTAAGTACTATAGAACAAAACCGATTGGCAAGGGAAAATTGTACTGGTAGGATGCGGGAAATTATGCTGAACCAATTTCAGAGAGTGGCAAATGGATAAAGTTATACCGCTTGGCCCGCGTGCGTCACGTGTGAACATTGAATCCGTCGCGACGCTGGGAAATGACGAACTAACCTATCTCACCATCGCGAGAATGGGCGAATTGGTGAGACGAGATCAGGGACACCCTTACATTCAGGAATGCGTGGAATATGCAGTTGGGGAAAAAAGTAACGATCAGTTAACGATGATGAATCAGATTCACAGATGGATTAAGACACATATTCGATTTGTGGATGATAGTAAGTTGGTGTATGGATGGCTGAAGCGAAACATCGCGGATGCGATGGATTGTGAAGTATTGGTGAGTCCGGCTCGATTGGTGAGTATGGCACTGCCACAAGGAGATTGTGACGATTTTTCGATGTTGGCGAAAGTGATGCTAGAGGAAGTAGGGGTTTATAGTAAGTTCGTGACGATTAAGGGGAATCCAGATAATCCGTATGAATGGAGTCACGTTTATTTGGCCGCGTGGAACGGGAATGCGGATAAATGGATTGGGTTCGATGCGAGTCACGGGAAATATGTAGGTTGGGAAGCGAAAATGCAATGGGAGAAGAGAGTATGGGAGATTTGAACGGAATGCAAGGGTTAGGTGCAAGTTGGGGAGATACGTTTAAGGATTTGACAAGTATCTTTGGACAGACGGGGGCGAAAATTTTAGGTGCAAGATATGGAACGGTTCCGGTGTATCAAACAACGAATAGTCCGTATGGGAGTAGTCAAACGGTGTATCAACCGGGGGCAACACCTTATGGACAAAGTACAAATTCGATTGGCCCGCAAGGAGCAAGTGGTATGGGGACCATGGTAATGATTGGTGGCGGGATTTTGTTAATTATATTGATGACACAAGGGGAGAGACGATGAAAAGGGTAGTAATTGGGGTCTTGTTATTGGTTGGATTGGTATTTGGGCAAAGAGAAGATACGGTGTTTGCTAGGGTAGCGGAAAATTTGGTAACGAATCCGTTTGTAAGTCAGCCAGTTAGGAATATAGGGCAAAGCAGTCATATCCTAGAAGTAATTGCGGCTGATGTTACTTCGGGAAGTTGTGTAAGTCCAGCGCAAGTGGATATTGGATTGGAATATAGTTACGATAATGTGACTTATGTGAGGGCAAGTCAAGGGATTACAAGGCTGAGTGCTAATGAAGATGGGGTGATTACGAATAATCAGTATGTAGCAGGTGCGTATCCGTTTGTGAGAGTAAATGTGAGGGATTTTCCGAATACGACGTGTAAGTTGACGTTGGATTATTCGGGGGCGGTAGCGGCGTTTAACGTGAATAACGTGGCAACGAATAACACGTTCCTTGGATTGGCGGCAATTGGGAATTTGGCTAATCCAAGTAATTTGAACATTCAGTATACGCCAAGTGTGCCGTATATTGGAGATGTCACGATTACGAATTGGGTTACGTTTACACAAAGTTTATATGACATTATGGATGCAAGCCCGTGGATGACGGATGATACACAAATGGCCAGCTTGACCAGTGGAACGGATAATTCGAGTAATTGCGCTACGTGGCAAGCAGGGAATTACACTGTATTTGGGGATGCAACGTTTAATAGAGGGGCAAGTGGAACGGGGTTTACGGGCACGTTTCCCAATTTTTATGTACAATGTGATTATTTGAGTTTGCCAAATGGAAAGCAACTGTGGGCGAGCTTTGTAAGTGCGAACAATAATTTGGTTGATTTGATTTATGATAGTGTGGGGGATGCGTACACAGTGACGCCTAAAGCCGGAATAGGATATGACGGATTTAGGGGAAATAGTTTAAGGGTTACAGGAGTAGCCGCGTTTACGTCATTAAGGCCGATGACGTTAAGTGTAGCAAATTATAATCATTTGATAAATGGGAAGACAGTGTTCAAAACGCAAACGACACCGCAAGGATTAAAAGGGGCGATTAGGTTAGAAACTACAGGGGATCAAAATAATGTAAGTACAATGGTAGTTAAGTATTTGAATCACGATTATTCAGTTGATTTGCCGGAATTTATGACATTGAGGGTTAATTCGGGGAATGCAATTAGGATTTATGCCGATGATTATCAGGTGTTTAGTTTTGGGCCGAATTCAGGGGTAGGGGGCGCGTTAGATTTTATTATTTGGGGGTATGGCGTGCCATATATCCCCGCTTTTGTAAATGGGGTAACGGATTATGCGTGGGGATTTATGGGGGGTATGGCGAATACCACGGGGAAAAGTAATTGGCGAAGTGGAATGACGCCTACGAATAATGGCACGGCTGGGTATGGAGCAGTAGTGGCGTTTAATGGATTGACGTATTCGCAAGATGAATTGTGGGTGTTTACAGGGAATCCGCAAAGTGCAGTGTGGGTTAATAGTAGTGGGAATGTATTGCTTGATGCGGTAGTGAAGTTTGACGTTGGAGGAGTAGCAGGAAGTCCGGGATTGATTGGGCAATTGTGGAATGCGGTTTACTATAACGTAAATCAGCCAGCGGATACACCGTATGCATTTGATGGTAGTAATTGGCGAACGTTTACGAATAATAGCGCCACTGGGACTTTGATGTTTAGATATCCATAAAGAGGAAATATGAAGAGAAGCGGATTAGGGATGATTGATCCCGTCACGGCAAGCTTGATTATTGGTGGGGTACAGATTGGGATTGACGCATTATTCAATAGGAAAAGTGGGGCACAAAAGCAAGCGGCTACAAGTATTGTGAATCAAATGGAACCGTTGTTAAAGCAGAATGTAGATACATTTTTGGCAGCGGAACCTAAGACCCCGGAATTAAAAGCTAAGGCATTGGGGGTATTTGAAAATAGTTGGCAGCAAATGGTTGGAATGCTAAGTGATCCGGCGTTAGGGAAGCCGGGACAAGTAGGCGTGACGGATCGGGCAAGAGGTGGTAAATGGGATTGGTGGAGTTACTATTATGACCCAATTTTGAATGAACCAGTGCAAGGGTTTCAATTTCAGGATTATCAAGAGGCGAAGTTGTATAATTATGGGAATGCAGCTAAAAATAACGTCAGTGGCGGATTTGGGATTGATGGCGATTGGGTGTTGTTAGGGTTAGTTGGGATTGGAGTAGTTTTCATGATGAAGGGGAACAAATGAAATACAGTTATGGTTATGGGCTAGGAGATGTTTCAGCGAATAAATGGGAGATCACCGGACCGTTTAGCCAAAGTGATTTTGTAGATTGGACCGGAATTACCACGGATTTTGGAACGGGAACACTAAGGAACGCTTTTCTGACGGAAAGCGGGGTTAGAAAGGTAATGGGAGTGCTTGGGTTAAGTGCCCCGGTGGAGAATAGGAAGTTAACGGAAGGGTTTAATGGGCAATTAAAGATTGGAACGGTGTATGGTCCTAGGAGTGCGGCCACGGGGGCGGGAGATATGGGCTTTTGGCGATATATGATTCCGGAAGGAGGATATATTACGCTGGATGGATATGTTAATTTGATCGCGGCGAATAAAGGGGATATTGCAAGGTATTTGTTTAGAAATTACAATAACCCGAATGTAGAGCGGGCGTTAATGTATGTAATTCCTGATCATTATGCAAATGCGCAAGAGTTGGAAAAGGCGATCAATTCGGTTAATGCAAGTGAAGCAGGGACGGGAACGCAAGTAAATTTAGGGGCGCAAAGTGGAGCACAAGGAGAGAAAGGAAGTAATGCCATGAGTGAAGAGCAAAGTCCGTATACGAGTGGGAATACTAACACTGAATTGCCTAAAGGGAATGCAGTAACAAATGGTCCAACTCCTACGAATGAAAATGCAAATAATGGCACTGTGGGGTTTATGGATAAGAAAATTGAACTGTTTGGTAAGGAATTGCCACTAGTAGCGGTATTGGGAGTTGGGGCGGTTGTCGGATTTATGATGATGAAAGAAGGGTAGGATGGCCGAAGGGAATAAAGGCAATAATGGACTGATACTGGCAGCGGGAGTGGCCGTAATCGCCTATCTCATGCTGCGAGACTCGGACGCTGACGGGCAAGGTGCGAATTCCCCTACCCAGAGTGACCCTTCCACCAGCAGTCTAGTAAGAAACGATAATTTGACAGAGGATAAGAAAGCAGAAGGGGTAAAGGAAGAAGTTAAAGGGGCGGTTGGGGATATTAAGGTTGATTGGGATGATGTTAGGTGGGTGTTGCAGGTAAAGGCGAATAAGAATGCGGATTATACATGGAATGGGCAAAAATTGGAAGTAGGGACTTGGAATCAATACATGGATCAAATGGGGAAGAGTGGAGTAATTAAGGCAGGAATGGATAATAAAAAGTTGGTCACGTTGAATGAGTATTTAACGATGCTGGGGGCGTATTGAAATGACAACACAAGAGCAAATCGAAGCTTTGCAGGTAAGGAATAACCAATTTACCCCTTTATCATATCGTCCTTTGGATGTTAATGACCCGGATTATGAAGAGTGGAATAGATTAAATACAATACAAGAACTACCCACATTAGGGAATAGGTATGCGTTGCCTGTTACGTTTGCAAATGTTACTGACCCACAATCGACGTTTCAGAATTCGATAAATCAAAAGTATCTTATTTATGGCGCAATTGCTTTGTTATTCGTGTTAGTTATAGCTGGAGGTAAAAATGGGTAATGGGTATATGCCTCTTGAAGATGGTAGGTTACAATTATACATTACTAATGATCCAAGTCGGTATGTCGAGGGCGTTACTGTATTAGATGGTTCGCAATCTGGTACATGGGGAAGTGGTGGATTAGGTCCCGGAGGTACAGGAGGAGAAGGGATATTACCATTTGGATCAGCGGGAAAAAACCCATTGAAGCCTACTTTGAATATGTGGATTTTAATCGCATTGGCAGTTGGTGGAGTTTGGCTAATATCACGGAGATAAAGATATGGGGTATCAAGGGGAAGGATTGGGGGAATTGGTTAGACGAATGGGCATGTTAGTTTTGGATATGGCGAATGAAAGGTTAGAGGATCAAGGAAGTGTAGAAAGTGCGGAGTTTTTAAGACGGGTTATGTTATTGGGGAGTGAAGAAGAGAAGAAGTTGGCAAGGGAATATAGGAAGGGGAGTAAGAATAATAAGAAGTTAAGGGAAGTGCTAAGGGAGAAGCCAAAGGTTAAGGAGGTAGGAGAACTAAATGAAGATGGTACGGGGATAATTGATGCGGAGTTTGTGGAGGAATAGGGATGGATAACAAGATGATTGGGGTAATGGCGCTGGCGGGTGCGGGGGTATGGTGGTGGAGTAGGCAGGAAGACCAAATGGTAAATACTGTAGAGGGTAGTGCAGGGACGGCAATAGGAGAAAAAACAACGAATTCAACACAAACGCAAGTTGATGAGTATTACAAAGAATTACGGAATAAATTGTTGACTGTTAGTAAAGATAATGCAGAGATTGCGGCACATGATGGTATGGCGACAAAGCATTTGTGGTGGTGGTATTTGAAGAAGATAAATGGAATTGTAAGTGAACCGCCAATTGATTCTACATTTAATGATTTTGACGATACTACGTATTTTTCTCTAGATGAGCTAATTAAGAGGATGAAAAACAGAACGTTGGAGAATGGAATAGTATTAGATATCTTAGGGCCACAATAGGAGGAATGAAATGAATCCATACGAGAGGTTGAATGGGCCTTACGGGCAATTAAGATGGTATGGAATGGGGAATGCTTCGCCGATGGTAGAATTTGAAGCGATGTCTACCACGTTGTTTTGGATTGGGGGAGGAATTTTCTTATTGCTTCTCTTCAAGGGGTTTAGCAAATGATGTATGTGGACGGTGGAGATATTGAAAGTGTATATCGGCAAGCGGGATTAAGTGGGTATGTAGACGGGCCATATCCGTTTGAAGCAAGCGGATTGAAGGGGTTAGGATTTGGTTTCGATGATGTAGTAGGAGGATTTAGCATTCAGACCGTGGCGTTGGTAGCAGGAACAGGATTGATACTTTGGATGATGTTTAGTAGAGCAAGTGCAAGTTGGGACGTAGGAATGCAGAAATTAAAGGCCAGAGATACTGGAAGGTCAATTAAAGGGTATGTGGATAAGACGGTAACTAGGGTTACGGATGCGTTGGATAAGGGAGATCTCAGTACGGCAAATAAAGGCATAGATTGGCTAGATAGTTGGGATGGCTCGAAATGGTGAGAAAGGGATAAGGAATGGTGGCGTGGTTTCAGATGGTAAGTAGTGGAATTGATATAAATGCTTTCGTTACGCAATTGCCAATTGTCGCGATCTGCTTAGTCGTGGTTTGGTATTTTGATAGCAAGAACGATAAGAAGGATGATAGGTTTCAAAAGTTTACTGAGAGAATGCAAGATGATTGGCAAAGCTGGATGGATAAGCAGACGGAGAGAAGTGAGAAGGTACTAGAGAAGATGGAAACGGTAATAGGGCGACACACGGAAACGCTGAATGAGAGTACAAAAGCGAATATACAGTTAATTCAGATGGTGGAAAGGGAATTGATTAAGAAGATAGGGGGTTAAGAGAATGGCCAAGGGTCAAATTGATAGATAGGGATAAGTATAACGAGGGAAAAGGATAGAGGGGCGAAAGATGGCAAAGGGGCGAAAGAATCCGGTAAAAAGACAACCTAAAGATCCAGAAGTATATGGACGTAAAAAATATAAAGTTAAAGTTAAAGATTATCGATTGTTTGAAAGTATCATTAAAAATTCAGGAGGAAACATTAGATTAGATAAACATCTTGGAGATGAAATATTTCAAGTAACGGTGATTGGGGATTACTATCAAAAAGAGTTTGAAGATATAGTAAAGAATGGATTGTATAGCCTAAAGTGGGGAGAATTTATCACAGAAAAGAGAAAGAATCCGGTATTGGAAACGATTATTGGTGGATTGGCAGCGGGCGCGGCGGGTGGTATTGCGGGGGCTTTTGTGGGGGAAGGAATGAGGAGAAGGAACCCAGCTTTTCAAGGATTTGAGGCCGATGAAATGGCTAAGGCATTTCATGGGCGGCCAGTAGAAGAAAGGATTAGTTTAGAAAGTAGAGAAGAAGTCGATGATTTGGCCGTACTTGGGCTATTGACGGAGATTGAAGTTAAGGGCAAAGGGAATACTAAAATTCCGATTGTGTTTATGGGTGAGCAAGTTGAAATGGAGTGGCAGGATATTGCAGGGGATTATGAGAGTTTTGTGTGGTTATGTAGTAATGCAGAAGGGGATCAGTTGTATTTTGAGGGCGGGGATCAGGATTTAGGGGCGGTATTTGGAGATTTAGAGCGTAAGGGGCTAAGTGTGGACGGAAATACAAGGATGGTGGAAATTGGGGAAATAGTGACGATTAGTTACTTCGCCGATAAACACCATTTGAGCGGGCCGGAAGAGCAAAAAAAAGGGATGCACTATATTCACGAATTGGGGGAAGAGACGGGGGTAAGGCCGATTCTAGTTTATGATCGGGTGAATAAGCAAATGGGGGTGGTAGGGGGAGAATACAGGGTAGAAGATCGGGGGATTGTGAATTGAAAGGGGGTGGAAGATGCCATTACTAAGGGAAGCAAAAAAGTCTTACAAATACACAGTAGATTTTGGATCTAGTCCCACATTTGTGACAGATAGTTGGGATACTGCCATGAAAGAGGCTAGTAAGGGAATTGATAAAGATAAAAATCAATGGATTGATGTAATAGATAATACCACGGCACAAATTAAATGGAAGTATAGAGGGACTAGAAAGAATCCGGGGAGAGTGGCGAAATCTTCATTTACTAAGAATATGGGAGCGATTAAAGGGGATCTTTATTTGGTATCGGTAGTAGTGAAAGAAGCAGAAAAGGTTATTGTGGATTACTCCGATTTAATACTCGGAGTTACACAAGTACAGGTGTTTTTGAAAGACGTTACAAAGGCGTTTAGTAGAGGGTATCAAAAGGGAACAATGATTCATGTAATGGTTGAGGATGATAATAGTAAGGAATTGATATTTGACGGATGGCACTTTAAGGGTAAAGGTTGGAAAGTAAAGTTTGATGAATACGGGCTGTTTGCAGGTAAGAATAAGGCTAGACGAAATCCAGACGATGCGGTAGTAGAATTGGCCGAAAGAGTAGGAGCGGACCCCGAAGATCCAGAATTTAGGTTTGGAGCTTATGTTTACGCAATGAATTATCATAAAGGGCAATGGAGTGTAGAATACCAAGCAATGAATGAAATCGACGCTAATATGCGGGACGCTCATATTAAGGCGATAGAGAATGTGAGATATGATAAAAACGACGAATGGGAAATGCCGCGATACTGGTATCAACAATTAAAAAAGAAAAGCAAAACAAGGAAATGAAAGCAATAAATCATGTGTTCCTTTACAAGCGGCATTATATCAAAGGTTAACCTTATTTGAGTTTTGAGCGAGATGTACTGTCTAGAGAGCTTAACACGTTTAACGGTAAAAGGCGGAATGGAGCAAATGAAATGAAGATTGTCAAGGTTGGAAAAGACAGCGTTACAGTATTTGGGCCGAAGGGTACCACAGCGGAGGTACTAAAGAATCCGGGAGCGTATGGGAAGATCAAAAATGTAAGTCAAGGGTTCTTTGATAGTTATGGGGTGTTTCACCCGATTAGGAGTAGTGTTGATTATGATGAGAGTAGGGGAGATACCGGGCAAACGCAAGATAGATGGAGGTTAGCAAAGAATAAAAAGACGGATAAACGGACGGTTAG
>ERZ761592.194-NODE-194-length-31532-cov-17.947867_pt1 | contig 31532 bp, 32 predicted proteins | sample MGYA00433095_ERZ761592 | MGnify/ENA primary metagenome ERZ761592 (study PRJEB28899, sample SAMN03785554) | bioreactor sludge metagenome | biome: EBPR Sludge; feature: EBPR Bioreactor; material: 0.22µm filtered reactor supernatant | place: Saint Lucia: Queensland... | reverse complement strand
GCAGTCTCGGTGTTCCTTTTTAGCCCGTCCAGACGGTTTAAATCGGACGCTTACCAATTTTCTGCTCAGCGACGCCCGCCACCTCTATGCCCATTGCGGCACGCAACTGTCCTGGCTGACCCGCCGCGCGCCGTTCGGCCAGGCCCGGCTGATGGACGCCGACATGCTGGTGGATTTTCAGGCGGAAACCACGCCCGATGACATTGTGACCGTGATCGCGACCCAGCCGCTGACCGACAACGAAGCCTGGACAGTAATGCCGCCCGGCGCCTTGACGGTGTTCAATGCCGGCGAGCGGGTGGCGGAATTCGCCGCTTAGCTGGAGGGGATGGTCTGCGCCGGCCAGCGCCCGATCAGCGGCGCGGCGGTCCCGCCGAGATACGTCGCCCCGCCCACCATGTGCTTTTGCCAGTAAGGTTGGCTGAGGCTGACCTTGCGGACCCGGCCGCTGCCGGAGGAGGCGTGGATCATCTGGCCCTTGCCGGCGTAAATGCCGACGTGAGACACCGCGCCGCTGCCGTCGGTGCGGAAAAACAGCAGATCGCCCGGCAGCACCTTGCGTTGGGGCCGTCCGTCTTGGAACTGTCGGGCCGCCGTGCGCGGCACGCGGACGCCGGCGCGCGAGTAGGCGTATTGCACCAGACCGCTGCAATCCACCCCGCTCGGCGATTCGCCTCCCAACTGATAGGGCGCGCCGATCAACCGTTCGGCGGAGGCCAAAATGCGCTGGCGGACGCCCGCCCCATCGCCGCGCGGGAAAGACGCCACGCCGCCGGTCTTGGCGGTGGGCGAGGCGCATCCGCCAAGCCAGAGCAGGCCGGCCAACAGGGGCAACAGCGGGAGCATCCGACGGACAGGCGACGGGACAGGCATGATGGCGATTTCCTGGCGGTTGTGGTCGGAAAGCGAAGATTTTAGCTTAAGAATAGGCGATAACGCGCCGAAAAACAGGCGTTCCAGGCGGCGCGCGCGCCGTCGGATAAAAGTGTTTTCTTGCGCTAACACAGAGCGGATGGTCTATAGTAAGGCCCTAATAACAGCGAATAGGGGTCTTCATGAAAGCTGAACGCGGCCGGGTAGTTTCGCTCCACTATACCCTCACCGACGATCATGGCCTGTTGCTCGATTCCAGCCGAGGCCACGAACCATTCGCGTATCTGCACGGCTACGGCAATATCATCAAGGGGCTGGAAGCCGCCCTGGAAGGGCGCGAGGCCGGCTTTCTCTCGACGGTCAAGGTCGCGCCCGCCGACGGCTACGGCGATTACAATTCCGAAGCGGTATTCGAGGTCCCGCGCGTCCAATTTCCGCCCGAGGAAGACATTCAGATCGGGATGCAGGTTCAAGGCGAGAACGAACACGGTCTGACGAGCTTCCGGGTGGTCGCGGTGAGCGCGCAAGGCGTCACGCTCGACGCCAACCACCCGATGGCGGGCAAGAATCTAAACTTCGATGTCGAGGTGCTGGACGTGCGGGACGCCACGGCGCAAGAATTGGCGCACGGACACGTGCACGCCCACGGTCACGATCACTGAAGGCCCCGCGCGGACCCCGGATCGCGGTGTAACTCCAGCGGGCTGAAAGTGTAAAATAACGCCGACAATCAAGGATTCAGTTCGAGGTTTGCCATCCCGCCATGCTGCTGCGCTCCCACCCCGCCGCCAACGAAGATCCTCTGCCCTTCGAACTCAAGGGCAGCCTGTTCACCTTGACGGTCCTGCGCCTGTTTCAGGCGGACCGAGCGGCGATCGAGCGGCATCTGACCGAGAAAGTCAAACAAGCCCCCAGCTTTTTTAACAATACGCCGGTGGTGATCGACTTGGAGAGCCTGGCCGATTCCAAGGAAAGCGTGGAGTTTAAGGGCTTGCACGAACTGTTGCGGGGGTACGGGATGGTGCCGGTGGGCGTTCGCAACGGGAGTCCCAAGCAGAACGCGGCCGCCCGCTTGGCCGGCTTGCCGGTCTTGCCCGAGAGCCGCGCCGGCGGCGGCCCCAAAAAACCCGAACCGCCCGAGCCGCCATCGCGCACGCGGGTGATCGCGCATTCGATTCGCTCGGGTCAGGAAATTTACGTCGCGGACGGCGATTTGATCGTGCTGGGCGCGGTCAGCGACGGCGCCGATGTCGCGGCGGACGGCAACATCCATGTCTACGGTCCCTTGCGCGGCCGCGCCTTGGCGGGCTTCAAGGGCAACTCGGAAACCTGGATTTTCTGTAAAAGCCTCGAAGCGCGATTGGTGTCGATCGCGGGCCGCTATCAGACCTACGACCAACTCGAGGAGCCGCAGCGGGGCAAGGCGGTACAGATTCATTTGCAGGAAGACCGGTTGATCATCCAACCGCTGGCCCGCTGACCCAAAGGCGGGGCGCGGCGGCGTGATCTAGCCGATGTAATGTTAACCTAACAGGGTGAGATAACAGCTTGGCAACTGTCATCGTCGTGACCTCCGGTAAGGGGGGCGTGGGAAAAACCACGACCAGCGCCAGTTTCGCCACCGGCCTAGCTCTGCGCGGCTACCGGACCGTGGTGATCGATTTCGATGTGGGATTGCGTAACCTCGATCTGATCATGGGGTGCGAGCGCCGGGTCGTGTATGACTTCATCAACGTCATCAACAATGAGGCCAATCTGAATCAAGCATTGATCCGGGACAAGCGGGTGGAAAATCTTTACATTCTGCCCGCCTCGCAGACCCGCGATAAAGATGCCTTGACCAAGGAAGGGGTCGAAAAAATTCTCAACGAACTCAAGCAGACGTTCGACTATATCGTCTGCGATTCGCCGGCCGGCATCGAGCGCGGCGCGTTGATGTCGCTGTATTACGCCGATGAAGCCTTGGTGGTGACCAACCCGGAAGTCTCCTCGGTGCGCGATTCCGACCGGATCCTCGGGATTCTCGCCAGCCGCTCGCAGCGGGCCGAACAAGGAGACGCGCCGGTCAAGGAGCATCTGGTGCTGGCCCGCTACGCGCCCGACCGCGCCTATCGCGGCGACATGCTCACCATCCAGGACGTGCTGGAAATTCTCGGTATTCCCCTTTTGGGGGTGATTCCGGAATCGCAGGCGGTGTTGCAATCCTCGAACGCCGGCGTGCCGGTGATTCTGGAGGAGGGCAGCGACGCGGGCGCCGCCTATGCCGATTTGGTCGATCGCTTCCTGGGCAAGGACTTGCCGCACCGATTCATCGAGATTCCGAAGAAGGGATTTTTGAAGCGCTTGTTCGGCGGAGGCTAACGGAGGCTAAACCATGGGTCTGTTCGATTATTTTCGTCCATCGCCCCGTCCGACGACAACCACAGCCGCCCTGGCCAAGGAACGCTTGCAAATTATCGTGGCGCACGAACGGGGCAGCAGCCGCCGCGGCAGCCCCGAATATCTTCCGGCGCTCAAGAAAGAGCTGTTGGAAGTGGTGCGCAAATACGTGCCGATCGATCAGAGTCAGGTCAAGGTGCATCTGGATCGCGAAGGCGGCTTTGAGGTGCTGGAGTTTAACATCACGCTGCCCGACGAGGACCACCGACCGCCGGCCTCGCCTTGATCGCGCGCGTAGTCCAGCGCCAATGCCCGCCATGACCGACGCCGATAGCCAAGCGAGCGCCCGAGCGGCTGACGCCGACGCGCAAAGCCGGGTCCGGCTCGATAAATGGTTGTGGGCCGCGCGGTTTTTCAAGACCAGGACCCTGGCGGCGGAAGCGGTTTCCGGCGGCAAGGTCCACGTCGGCGGCCGGCGCGTCAAACCCGCCCACGCGGTTCGGGTCGGCGAGTTGCTACGGGTCCAGCGCGGTCCGGACGAGTACCTCATCGAGATCAAGGGGCTCGGCGACCGGCGCGGGCCGGCCAAGGAAGCGGCGCTGTTATATGAAGAGACCGCCGACAGCCGGCTGCGGCGCGAGCAACTGAGCGAGCAGCGGCGCATCCAGCGCCTCGCCGCGCCGCTACCGCCGATTCGTCCCACCAAGCAGGACCGCCGCCGCATCGTCCGCTTCACCCGTCAAGACGAGCCGGATGGCTAGGCGTTTTGTCCCCGCGCCAGCGGGCGGTTCGGGCCTCAAGAGCCCCGCCAACCCACCGCGAAATTGACCCTACGCCGGACGCAAGGTAACGTAGGCGCTTGCTGAAACCGGACGGATAGGAATGACGGTCAAGAAGTCTCCCCCCATGCCTTTCGAAGTCGCGCTGGCCGAATTGGAAACGCTGGTCGGGCAGCTCGAACAGGGCGAATTAAGCCTGGAAGACGCGCTGCAACGCTTCGAACAGGGCGTGGGCTTGGTGCGCACCTGTCAAAATGCCCTGCAAGCGGCCGAACGCACAGTCTCTCGCTTGGTCGAACGGGATGGCGCGCTGGAAATCCTGCCGTTCGACGACGCGGCGGATTGACGGCATGGCCGAGGGCACCATCAAGCACTATCAGGCGCGCGCGGAACGACAGCTCGACGCGCGCTTGCCCGCCGCCGACCTCCATCCGGTCAAGTTGCATCACGCCATGCGCTACGCCGTTTTGGGCGGCGGCAAGCGGGTTCGGCCGGTGCTGGTATACGCCGCCGGCACGGCGGCGGGCGCGGCCCTGGAGGCGTTGGACGGTCCCGCCTGCGCCGTCGAGTTCATCCACGCCTATTCCTTGATCCACGACGATCTGCCGGCGATGGACAACGACGACCTCCGCCACGGCCGTCCGACCTGCCACAAAGCCTTCGGCGAGGCGCTGGCGATTCTGGCCGGCGACGCCTTGCAGGCGCTGGCGTTTCAGGTGCTGTGCCAGGATGGCGGCATGATTCACGATCCGGCGGTCCGGCTGCGGATGCAGGGGCTGCTGGCGCAAGCGGCCGGTTCGCGGGGCATGGCGGGCGGTCAGGCCATCGATCTGGCCGCGACCGGTCAGACGCTGACCCTGGCCGAACTGGAAAACATGCACATCCATAAGACCGGCGCTTTGATCCGCGCTAGCGTGTTGCTGGGCGCGCTCAGCGGCCCCAAACTCGCGCCCGCGCTGCTGGACGGCCTGGATCATTACGCCAAGTGTATCGGATTGGCCTTTCAAATCCGCGACGATATCCTCGATGTGATCGGCGATACCGCCACCCTGGGCAAATCCGCTGGCGCGGATCGGGCGCTCGACAAACCGACCTATCCCGCGTTGTTGGGTTTGGACGGCGCGCGGGAACACGCCCGCGCCTTGCACCAAGACGCCCTGAGCAGTTTGGAACCGTTCGGCGAGGGGGCCGACACCTTGCGCTGGCTCGCCCATTACATCGTCGAGCGGCCTTACTGAGACCGGCTCGCCGCTTCGATCGAATACATGGTTTCCACCGCCTCCCCACTGGCCCTATCCACCGCCAAGCTACCGCTAACCGGTACGGACTTTACCGCGATGACGACCGGAACCTTTCCGTTGCTGGAACAGATCGACAATCCCCTGGAGTTACGCAAGCTGTCGGAAGCGCGCTTGCCGGCGTTGGCGCACGAACTGCGCGAATTTCTGATCCAGACGGTCGCCAAGACCGGCGGCCATTTCGCCGCCAATCTCGGCACGGTGGAGCTGACCCTCGCGCTGCATTACGTCTTCAATACGCCGGAGGACCGGCTGGTTTGGGACGTGGGCCATCAGACCTACCCGCATAAAATCCTGACCGGCCGCCGCGCCCGCATGAATAGCCTGCGCCGCAAGGACGGCGTCTCCGGATTTCCCAAGCGCTGCGAAAGCGCTTATGACACCTTCGGCGTCGGGCATTCCAGCACCTCGCTCAGCGCCGCGTTGGGGATGGCCATCGCCGCCGAACGGGCCGGAGCCGATCGCAAGGTGGTGGCGATCATCGGCGACGGCGCGATAACCGCCGGGATGGCGTTCGAGGCGCTCAATCACGCGGGGCACCTTAAGACCGATTTGCTGGTGGTGCTCAACGACAACGAAATGTCGATCTCGCCGAACGTCGGCGCGCTGTCGGCGCACCTGACTCGGCTGCTGTCGGGCCAACTGTTTTCCAGCATGCGCGAGGGCGGCAAGAAAATGTTGAGCCACATGCCGCCGCCGATGCTGGAGGTGGCCCGGCTCGCCGAGGAGCACGTCAAGGGCATGTTCGCGCCGGGCGGCACCTTGTTCGAGGAATTGGGCTTTAACTACTTCGGTCCGGTGGACGGCCATGACTTGACCGTGCTGGTGCCCACCCTGCGCAACTTGCGGGCGCTCGACGGGCCGCGCCTGCTGCATGTGGTGACGCGCAAGGGCAAGGGTTACAAGCTGGCCGAGGACGAGCCGGTCGGCTATCACGGCGTCGGGGCCTTCGATCCCGCCTGCGGCCTAAAGCCGGCCAAGGCGGGCGGCGGGCCGAGCTACACCCAGGTGTTCGGCGAGTGGCTGTGCGATATGGCCGAACGGGACGAGCGCTTGATCGGCATCACCCCGGCGATGCGCGAAGGCTCCGGTCTGGTGGAGTTCGCCGAACGGTTTCCGGATCGTTATTTCGACGTCGCCATCGCCGAACAGCACGCCGTCACCTTGGCCGCCGGGCTGGCGTGCGACGGGCTCAAACCGGTGGTGGCGATTTATTCCACTTTCCTGCAACGCGCCTACGATCAACTGATTCACGACATCGCCCTGCAAAATCTGCCGGTGTTGTTCGCCATCGACCGCGCCGGTCTGGTGGGGCCGGACGGGCCGACCCACGCCGGCAGTTTCGATTACAGTTTCTTGCGCTGCATTCCCAATCTGGTGGTGATGGCTCCGGCCGACGAGAACGAATGCCGGCAGATGCTCTATACCGGTTTTCAGTTGAACCAACCGGCGGCGGTGCGCTACCCGCGCGGCAAAGGTTCCGGCGTGACGCCCCAGCAGGCCATGCACATGCTGCCGGTGGGCAAGGCGGACATCCGCCGGCGCGGCCGCGAGCTGGCGCTGCTGGCCTTCGGCTGCATGGTCGAGATCGCCGAGGCGGTGGCCGAGCGCTTGAACGCCACGGTCGTGAACATGCGCTTTATCAAGCCCTTGGATGAGGCGACCGTGGTGCAACTGGCCGCGAGCCACCACCGGCTGGCGACCCTGGAGGAAAACGCCATCGCCGGCGGCGCGGGCAGCGCGGTCAACGAGTGCCTGGCCGCGCGGGGCATTCAGGTGTCGGTGCTCAACATCGGCTTGCCGGATCGGTTCGTGGATCAGGGCGAGCGCGGCGAACTGCTGGCCGAATGCGGTTTGGACGTCGCAGGCGTGCTGCGGCGCTTGACCGATTGGACAGCGGCGGTTCCCGACCTGTCCGAGCGCGATGCTTGAGTGTTATTCTCGGGAATTAACGGCCGGATCGATAATCCAACGCCAAGTAGCCAAGCCATTTCGTCATCGGAAATGGCGCGGGGTGTTGATTTTGCAAAAGGCGCGCGCGCGCCGTTGAGAGGGTTGCATGAAGCCAATGACGATGAGCGCGGCCGCCGTGCCGGCGGTGGTCCAGATTCCCGACGTGCAAAACAGCGCCGATACCCGGCGCTTGGCGATCAACAAGGTCGGGATCAAGGATATCCGCCATCCGGTCAAGGTGCGCGACCGCAGCGGCGGCGAGCAACACACCATCGCCACGTTCAACATGTACGTGAACCTGCCGCACAATTTCAAGGGCACCCACATGTCCCGCTTCGTGGAGATCTTGAACGTGCCCGGCCGCGAAATCTCGGTGGATTCCTTCAAGGACATGCTGACGGAGATGACCGGGCGGCTGGAGGCCGAGGCCGGCCACATCGAGATGACCTTCACCTATTTCGTGGACAAGGCGGCCCCGGTGTCCGGCGTGCGCAGCTTGATGGATTACGAGGTGACTTTCATCGGCGAAATCCGCGACGCTCGGGCGGAGATGAAGCTCAAGGTGGTGGTGCCGGTGACCAGCCTGTGTCCGTGCTCGAAGAAAATTTCCAAGTACGGCGCGCACAACCAACGTTCCCACGTCACCGTCAGCGTCCGCACCCGAGGTTTTATCTGGATCGAGGATGTCATCGATCTGGTGGAGAAACAAGCGTCCTGCGAGCTTTACGGCTTGCTCAAGCGGCCCGACGAAAAGTACGTCACCGAGCGCGCCTACGAAAATCCGAAGTTCGTCGAGGACATGGTGCGCGACATCGCCGCGCAATTGAATCAAGACGAACGGGTGGCGGCCTACGCGGTGGAATCGGAGAATTTTGAGTCGATTCACAACCATTCCGCCTACGCCATGATCGAGCACGACAAGGAAGCAACGGCGATTTCCGATTAAATCCGGCGGCTCCTCGGTCGTCAATCCGCCAAGGTTTACATCTCGTCATGAAGAAAATAGTTTATGGCGAGACGATCTTGGGTATGAGGAGCCTTGTCGATGAAAGCCATCGTTTGTCATGAATTGATCGGTCCCGCCGCGCTGCGGTTGGAGGACGCGCCGGAACCGAGTCCGGGTCCGGGCCAGGTGCGGGTGCGGGTCCGCGCCTGCGGCGTCAATTTCGCCGACAGCCTGATCACGCGCGGGCAGTATCAGGCGCAACCGCAACCGCCGTTCAGTCCGGGGTTCGAGGTGGCGGGCGAGGTGTTGGAGCGCGGCGCGGGCGTCGAGGGTTTCGAGGTCGGAGAGCGGATCATCGCCATCGCCCCGCACGGCGGTTACGCCGAACAACTGGTGGCGGACGCCGGCCGCTGCGTCAAACTGCCGGCGGCGATGCCTTACCAGCACGGCGCGGCGTTTCCGGTGGTGTTCGGCACCTCGCATGTCGCTTTGTGGCATCGGGCGCGGCTGCGAGCCGGCGAGACTTTGGTGGTGCACGGCGCGTCCGGCGGCGTCGGGCTGACGGCGGTGGCCATCGGCAAGCAGCTGGGCGCGACGGTCATCGCAACGGCCAGCGGTCCGGAAAAGTTGGAGATCGCCCGCCAGCACGGCGCGGATCATCTCATCGACACCGGCCGCGACGATGTCCGCCAGCGCATCAAGGCACTGACCGGAGGGCGCGGGGCCGATGTGGTCTACGATCCGGTCGGCGGCGAGCTGTTCGACGCCTCCTTGCGCAGCATCGCCTTCGAGGGCCGGATTCTGGTGATCGGCTTCGCCGGCGGCGCGGTCCCGCAAATTCCCGCCAACCATCTATTGGTCAAGAACGTGGACGTGATCGGCCTCAACTGGCCGGCCTACGCCGAGCGCCATCCCGCCGTGATGGCCGAAAGCTTTCGACAGTTGCTCGACTGGTATCTGGCCGGCTCGATCCGGCTCCACGTCTCGGCGGTTTATCCGCTGGAGCAAGCGGTGGAGGCTTTGAATCAAGTCGTTTCGCGCAAGTCCACCGGCAAGGTGGTGATCGCGGTGGGAGACGACGCATGACGGTGGAAGTGGCGATCCGCCATTTAGGTCGGACGACTCAAGCGACGGTGCGCGGCGGCAAGCCCCAACTCAAGAAATTGCGCGATGCGTTGTTATTGAAAGGCTTTGTTCTGGTGTCCGAAACCGACGACCGTTTGGAACTGCGGCGGCGGGCTCACGTGACGCAGGATGAATGGCCGATGCGGGTCAGCGCGCGCTGCGAGGGCCAGCGGTGCGAGATCGACTATTTTCTGTTCATCCCCTGGGGTTGGATCGCGGGCTTTACCGCGCTGATGTGGTTGGTGTTGCCGTTCGCCGGCGTCCAGCACGCGGTGTTGGCCTTCGGCTTGGGTCTCGTGGTGCTGGCCTCGGCCCTCTACACCCAGAAATTCGATTGCCGGCCGAACGCCAAGTACTGGCAGGCCCGCCCGCGCCAGCGCTGGCATGACCTCATGGAGAAACTCATCAAGGAGGCGTTCGCGCGCCCCTAGCGGAGGTCGGAACCTCGGTGGCGCAGGGCATGGGCGCGCGGTCGTCGAACTGCTTCAGCCGCGCCACCTCCGCCACGGTGATGCGCCGGCCTTTCACGCCGATCAAGCCCGAATCGCTCAAGTGGTGCAAAATCCGCGACAAGGTTTCCGGCGTTAGGCTCAGCCGCGAGGCGATGACGTGTTTGCTGGCCGGCAATTCGAATTCGACCCGCCCGCCGCGCGACGTGTCCGCCAACTGCAGCAAAAAGCCGATCACCCGCTGGGTGGAGGAGTGCAGCGAATAATCCTCCACATCCTGAATCAGACCGTGCAAGCGCATGCTCAAGCCGGCCAACATCCGCCGGGCGAAAGCCGGATCGTGATCGATGGCCGAAAAAATACCTTGCTTGGCGATGAATAACAGGCGGCTGTCTTCCAGGGCCTGAGCCAGCACCGGCGCCGGGATTTCCATGAACATCACCGCCTCGCCGAAGCTTTGCCCCGGCCCGACGATGGACAACACCTTTTCACTCCCCTGCGGCGAACAAAACGCCAGCTTGATTTGCCCCTGAACGGCGACGTAAAAGCCGTTCAGCTGCGCTCCTTTCTGGAACAGCACCTGCCCCTTGCTGAGTTCGATCTCTCGCGTTCCCACCGCCAAGCTGGCGATCTCGCTGTCGCGGAGTTGCTGGAACAGCGGCAGGTTGGCCAGCACCGCGCCGATGTTGATTTTCTGGTTCACGCGCTCCGATCTCTCGTACTCGCTCGACACCCTATGACCACAATTTGATTGATTGAATTTTGAAAAGTTTGACGCAAATCAAGGCGCGACCAGCGCGGTTGTCGTATTTCATCACCATTGCCAACGACAATCGAAGCCGCCCCAAAGCGGGCTTCGCGGGAGAGCACACGATGCCACACTATCGAAAATTAAAACAACTCACCATCGCTTTGGCCGCGCTGCCGTTCGCTGTCGGTCTCGCGCTGGCGGAAGATCCCGCGGCTAAAAAGGGCGTGACTGAAGCCGAGGTCAAGTATCAAGCCGGCGGCTCGCCGCTGGCCAACGAACCGATGCATCAGAACATCGACCCCAAGGCCCCGCCGATGACCGAGGCCGAATTCGTTAAGGCCCGGCAGACTTACTTCGAGCGCTGCGCCGGCTGTCACGGCGTGCTGCGCAAGGGCGCGACCGGCAAGCCGCTCACGCCTGACATCACTCTGGCCAAGGGCACCGACTACCTGAAAGTGTTCATCGCCTACGGCTCGCCGGCCGGGATGCCGAACTGGCAAACCTCCGGGGATATGACGCCGGAACAGGTCGATTTGATGGCGCGCTACGTCCAGCAGGAGCCGCCCATGCCGCCGGAATTCGGCATGAAGGAGATGAAGGCGACCTGGAAGGTGCTGGTGCCGCCGGACAAACGACCCACCAAGAAGATGAACAATTACAATATTGACAACATCTTCTCCACGACCTTGCGCGACAGCGGCGAAGTGGCGCTGGTGGATGGCGACACCAAGCAGATCATCAGTATCGTCAAGACCGGCTACGCGGTGCATATTTCGCGGATGTCCGCCTCGGGACGCTATCTGTTCGTGATCGGCCGCGACGCCAAGATCAATCTGATCGATCTGTGGATGGAAAAGCCGGATAACGTCGCCGAGATCAAGGTCGGTCTGGAAGCGCGTTCGGTGGACACCTCCAAGGCCAAGGGCTTCGAGGACAAATACGCCATCGCCGGTTCGTACTGGCCGCCGCAATTCGTGCTGATGAACGGCGACACGCTCGAACCGTTGAAAATCGTCTCCACCCGCGGCATGACGGTGGATACCCAGGAATACCACCCGGAGCCGCGCGTCGCCTCCATCGTCGCCGCCCACGACAAGCCGGAATTCGTGGTCAACGTCAAGGAAACCGGCAAGATCCTGCTGGTGAATTACAGCGATCTGGACAATCTCGGCATCACCGAAATCAATGCCGCCCGCTACTTGCACGACGGCGGATGGGATGCCAGCAAGCGCTATTTCATGGTCGCGGCCAATCAATCCAATAAGATCGCGGTCGTCGATACCCAAGACGGCAAGCTGGAAACCTTGATCGATGTCGGCAAAATTCCGCATCCCGGTCGCGGCGCGAATTTCGTCCATCCCAAGTTCGGCCCGGTGTGGGCGACCAGCCATCTGGGCGATGAGTCCGTTTCGCTGATCGGCACCGATCCCGAGAAGCACAAGGCGCAAGCCTGGAAGGTGGTGCAGACCTTGAAAGGCCAAGGCGGCGGTTCGCTGTTCATCAAGACTCACCCCCAATCGAAAAACCTGTATGTCGATACCGCGCTGAATCCGGACGCCAAGATCAGCCAGTCGGTGGCGGTGTTCGATCTTCAGAATTTGGAGAAACCCTATCAGGTGTTGCCGATCGGCGAATGGGCCGGCTTGGGCGACGGGGCCAAGCGGGTGGTGCAGCCGGAGTTCAACAAGGCCGGCGATGAGGTCTGGTTCTCGGTTTGGAGCGCCAAGGACAAGGAATCGGCGTTGGTCGTGGTGGACGACAAGACGCTCAAGCTCAAGACCGTGATCAAGGACCCGAAGCTGATCACCCCGACCGGCAAATTCAACGTGTATAACACCCAACACGACGTTTATTGAGCGATTCTGACAGGATAAAACTATGAAAACTTACTATCTGAGCGCGTTGGCGCTAGCGCTGCTGATCGCCCCGACCGTCCAAGCCAGCGAAGAATTGGCCAAGAAGTACAACTGCCTGGCCTGCCATCAGGCCGACAAGAAAGTGATCGGGCCGTCCTATCAAGAGGTCGCGGCCAAATACAAAAGCCAAGCCGATGCGCCAGCTCTGCTGGCCGACAAGATCAAGAAAGGCGGGGTCGGGGTGTGGGGTCAGATCCCGATGCCGCCCAACGCGACGGTTCCCGATGAAGATCTCAAGGCGTTGGTCGCTTGGATCATGGGAATGGCGAAGTAAGGGCCGTCTCCAACCGCCGGTCGGACAGGGCGGCGGTTGGGTGAGGGGCGATCACGAATTCCCATCCGCCGCGATGGGCAGGTGGCAAAGAGAAGCATGATGCGGCAACGAGCGGTCCTTCCTCCTCCGTGGCAATTCTTCCAGAAAGCGTCCGCTGGCGCGAAATTGGCCCGGAGGAGTGTTTTTTTTGCCGTGGCCGTCGGCCTCGGCTCGGCGGCGCTGAGCGGGATCGGGCTGGGATACGGCCCGCTGGCGCTGGCGGACCCACCTCCCGCGCCCGCGCCCGAACGCGGGCGGGAACTCATCCGCCTGGTGCGGCAGGATTGCGGTTCCTGCCACGGGATGACGTTGCGCGGCGGTTTGGGGCCGGCGCTGTTGCCGGAGAATCTGAGCGCTCAGTCGCCTCCCGCCTTGAAGTACACCATCTTGTTCGGTCGGCCGGGCACCGCAATGCCGCCGTGGCAGCCCTTCATGACCGAAGCCGAAGCGGACTGGATCGTCACGCAACTGCTGCGCGGTTTTCCGGAGGAAGCGAAATGAGCGGACGGAAACCATTCCGGGTCTGGATTTGGTTTTTCTTCGTCTGTCCGCTGCTGGCTTGGGGGGCGGAACCGATCTTGCGCGGCACCGGCGATCTGGGCGTGATTGTCGAGCGCGGAGCTGGGCGGGTGCTGATCGTCAACACCAGCAGCAACAGCATCGTGCAGCGGGTGGACGGACTGGGCGATTTGTCCCACGCTTCGGTGGTGTTCTCCCGCGACCAGCGCTACGCCTACGTGTTTGGGCGCGACGGCGGCTTGAGCAAAGTCGATCTGCTGCGCGGGACGCTGGATACGCGCATCGTCCAGGGCGGCAACAGCATCGGCGGGGCGATTTCGCAGAATGGAAAGCTGGTGGCGGTCGCCAATTACGAGCCGGGCGGGCTTAAGGTCTTTTCCGCCGACACCTTGGAGCCGGTGGCCGATATTCCCGCCGCTTACGGCGACGGCAAGCGGTCGAAAGTGGTCGGCATCGCCGATTTGCCGGGCGACCGTTTCATCTATTCGCTGTTCGACGCCGATCAGCTTTGGATTGCCGATGTCCGCGATCCCAAAGCGCCGAAAGTGGAAAAATTCAGCGGCATCGGCCGCGCGCCTTACGACGGGCTGGTCACGCCGGATGGTCGTCACTATCTGGCGGGATTGTTCGGCGAGGACGGCATCGCGCTACTCGATACCTGGCAGCCGCGACCAGCCGTCCAGCGCATCCTCGCCCATTATGGCCAAGGGGAACAGAAACGACCGGTCTATAAAATGCCGCATCTGCGCGGCTGGGCGGTGGCCGGACGGCAGGTGTATCTGCCCGCCGTCGGCCGCCGTGAAGTGCTGGTCGCGGACACGACCAACTGGAAGGAAACCGCCCGCATCGCGGTGCGCGGCCAGCCGGTGTTCGTGGTCGCCCGGCCCGACAGCCGGCAAGTTTGGGTCAACTTCGCGTTTCCCGATAACGGTTTCGTGCAGGTGATCGACACGCTGACGGGTCAGATCATCCAGACTCTGGAACCCGGCAAAGCGGTTTTGCATCTGGAATTTACCCCGCGTGGCGAGGCGGTCTGGATTTCAGCCCGCGACGATAACAAGGTCGTGATCTACGATACGGCAAGTTTTACCAAACTGGCCGAACTGCCGGCGGAAAGCCCCAGCGGTATTTTCTTCACCGCCCGCGCCCATCGCATCGGTTTTTGAGCGGACGCGATGGACGCCGCCGATTTCAATTTGCTCAACCGGTTCCAGCGCGATTTCCCGCTGGTCATCCGGCCATTTCGGCGTGTCGCCACCTTGTTGGGATGCACGGAAAACGACGTGCTGGCGGCGTTGCGCCGGTTGCAGGCTGAAGGCAAAATCAGTCGGGTCGGGGCGGTATTCGCGACCCGCAGGCTGGGCGTCAGCACATTGGCGGCGCTGGCGGCGCCGCCGGGGCGGTTGGAGGCGGTGGCGGCGGTGGTCAACGACTATCCCGAAGTCAATCACAACTATCAGCGCGAGAACGCATTCAATCTCTGGTTCGTGCTCACCGCCGCGTCGAGGGCGCGCTTGCAAGCGATACTGGCCGACATCGAGCAAAAAACCGGTTTGCAGGTGCTCGATTTGCCGGTGCTGGAAGAATTCCACATCGATCTAGGCTTCGATCTGCGGCACGGCGGACGCGAACCTTCCACCCCGAAATCCGTCGCGTCGGCGGATAACGGTTCGCCCGTCGAATTAAGCGAAGCCGACCGACTGTTGCTGGCCGCTTTGCAACCGGGCTTGCCGCTGCTCAACCGCCCTTATTGCGCGCTGGCGCGGCAGTCCGGTTTGTCCGAGCGGCAGGTAGTGGAGAAATTGCGGCGTTGGTTGCAACAGGGCCTTATCAAGCGATTGGGCGTCATCGTCCGCCATCGGGAACTCGGCTATCGCGCCAATGCGATGGTCGTGTGGGATATTCCCGATGCCGACATCGGCGAGCTTGGTCGGTCGCTGGCGGCGCAAGCCGGGGTCAATCTCTGCTATCGCCGTCCCCGCCGTTTGCCGGATTGGCCCTACAATCTGTTCTGCATGGTGCACGGCCGCGAACGCGGTGAGGTGCTGGAACAGATCGAGAGACTACGCGCCGGACAACCGCTGCAAGTTTTTCCCCATAGCGTGTTGTTCAGCACCCGCTGTTTCCGGCAACGGGGCGCGTACTACCTGCCGCCCGCTCCATTGCCGGATAGCGGGAAAGAAGATCGGCGGCGACTCAGCCGGTTTGAGGCGGCGACATGGACGAGTTAAAGCGCCGTTTGATCGACGAGTGGCAAGGCGGTTTTCCGCTAGTCGAGCGGCCCTTTGACGCGGTAGCCGAGCGCTTGGACGCCGATGAGGACGCCGTGTTGCAAGCGCTGCGGGAGTTATTGGCGGACGGCACGCTGACCCGCTTCGGACCGCTGTATCAAATCGAACGGTTGGGCGGCGCGTTTTCGTTGGCGGCGGTGCGGGCGCCGGAACCAGAGTTTGAGCGGATCACCGTGTTGGTCAATGCATTTCCGGAAGTCGCCCACAACTACCGCCGCGACCATGCGTTCAATATGTGGTTCGTGCTGGCGACGGAAACGCCCGCGGCGATGGCCGCAACCGTCGAGCGCATCGCGGCGGCGACCGGCTTGCCGGTGTTCAACTTTCCCAAGCAGCGGGAATATTTCATCGAAGCGCGCTTTGCCGTCGGCGCGCGGAGCGTCAGCCGCGCCGAACCAGCGGTCGAGCCTCCCAGCAAAACGCCGCTTTCACCGGAACGACTGGCGCAGTTGCGGCCGCTGATTCTCGCCACCCAAGCCGGATTGCCGCTGATTCCGCAACCGTATCACGCCCTGGCCGAGCCACTGGCCAGCGATGTCGAGACGGTGATGGCCGGATTGCGCGAGCTGCTGGAAGCAGGCGCGATCCGCCGCATCGGCGCGGTGCCGAATCATTACCGCATCGGCTACGCCGCTAACGGGATGACCGTATGGGATGTGGCGGATGAGGCGGTGGACGAACTGGGCGAGCGTATCGGCGCGCTGGAGTTCGTAACCCATTGCTACCGGCGTCCCCGCCATTTGCCGGATTGGCCCTACAATCTGTTTGCCATGGCCCACGGCGCGAGCCGCGACGAAGTGTCCAAAAAAGCCCATCAAATCGCCGGTTTGTTGGGCGACGCCTGCCGCGCCCGCGCCATTCTCTACAGCACCCGGATTCTCAAGAAAACCGGCTTGCGCCTGCGCGGTTGAAGGAAAAGCCTCATGTTTCGCATCACCCAGTTTATGCAGGAAATCGCCCGGCCGACGCCACTCGCGCCCAAGCGCAATCCACCGGGACCGGTGGTGATCTGGAATCTGGCGCGGCGCTGCAATCTCGCCTGCAAGCATTGCTACTCAATTTCCGCCGATAACGATTTCCCCGGCGAATTGACGGCCGAGGAGGCCTTTAGCGTTATGGACGACTTAAAAGCGTTCCGGGTACCGGTGTTGATCCTGTCCGGTGGCGAGCCATTGTTGCGTTCCGATATTTTCACCCTTGCCCGGCGGGCGAAGGCTATGGGCTTTTACGTCGCCTTATCCAGCAACGGCACGCTGATCGACTCGGGCAACATCGGCCAGATCGCCGAGGTCGGCTTTGATTATGTCGGCGTCAGTCTGGACGGCATCGCCGAAACCCATGACCGCTTCCGCCGGCAGGCGGGCGCGTTCGCCGCGTCGCTTGACGGCATTCGGCTGTGTCGGGAACACGGCATCAAGATCGGGATTCGCTACACCATGACCGAGGATAACGCCCGCGATCTGCCGCGCCTGTTGGAATTGCTGGAAGTCGAACGGCTGGATAAGTTTTACTTTTCCCACCTCAACTACGCCGGACGCGGCAACCGCAACCGCAAGGATGACGCACGGCATCAGACGACCCGGCAGGCGATGGATTTGCTGTTCGAGTCCTGTTGGCGCTCGGTGCGGGCGGGGGAGAATCGAGAGTTTGTGACGGGTAACAACGACGCCGACGGGGTGTATCTGCTGCACTGGGTGCGTCGGCGTTTTCCGGAGTTGGAGACCCATCTACGCGCCAAGCTGGCGCAATGGGGCGGCAACGCCTCCGGGGTCAACGTCGCCAACATTGACAACCTGGGCAACGTCCATCCCGATACCATGTGGTGGCATCACCCTCTCGGCAATGTCCGCGAGCGGCCGTTTTCCGCGATCTGGCCGGATACTGCCGACCCGTTGATGGCGGGCCTGAAATCAAAACCCCGTCCGGTCAAAGGCCGTTGCGGCCACTGCCAGTATTTGGATATTTGCGGCGGCAATACGCGGGTGCGCGCCCAGCAGCTCACCGGCGATCCGTGGGCCGAAGACCCCGCCTGTTATCTCGACGATGACGAAATCGGCGTCGCGGCCGGTGGCGAACGGCTGACCGTGACCCCTTACCATCCGCCGGGTCGGAGCGTCGCTTCATGAAAAAAACTCTCCTGTTCGCCGCTTGGTTCGTGTCGCAGGGCGCTATCGTCCACGCCGCCCCCGATCCCGCGCCGTTGTACCGACAGCATTGCGTCGCTTGTCACGGCGTTGACCGGCTGGGTGGCTTGGGGCCTGCGCTATTGCCGCAAAATCTGGAGCGACTAAAAAAGCCCGAAGCGCTAGCGGTCATCACCGCCGGACGGCCCGCCACCCAAATGCAGGGGTTCAAGGACAAACTGAAAGCGGACGAAATCCAGGCGCTAGCGGATTTTATCTACACTCCGCCCGCGGTGACGCCACAATGGGGCGAGCCCGAAATTCGGGCATCCCGGTATGAGGCGGTCAAACCCGGCAGTCTGCCGGATAAGCCCAGCTTTAGCGCCGACCCGCTCAATCTATTTGTGGTGGTGGAAGCGGGCGACCATCACGTTACGATTCTGGATGGCGACAAGTTCGAGCCCATCCACCGTTTTCCCAGCCGCTTCGCCCTGCACGGCGGGCCGAAATTCACCCCGGACGGACGCTATGTGTTTTTCGCATCCCGCGACGGCTGGATCAGCAAATTCGACATTTATAACCTGAAAGTCGTCGCCGAAATCCGCGCCGGCATCAACACCCGCAATATCGCGGTGTCCGGCGACGGCCAATGGGTGATGGCCGCTAACTATCTGCCGCAGACGCTAGTGTTGCTGAAAGCGGCGGATTTGAGTCTGGAGCGGATCATTCCGGTGGTCAACGAAGCGGGCAAGGGGTCGCGGGTGTCGGCGGTATACGCCGCCGCGCCGCGCAAGAGTTTCGTGGCGGCGCTCAAGGACATTCCCGAACTGTGGGAGATGAGCTACGACCCCAAAGCCAAACCGGTGTTCAAGGGCTATGTCCACGATTACAAGATGGGCGAAGCGGTGGCGCTACCGGGGCAATGGACGCCACGGGTGACCCAGCTCGATGCCATCCTCGACGATTTCTTTTTCAGTCAGAACTATGCCTACGTGCTGGGCGCGGCGCGGCCGGCCGATGGCGGCAACCCAACCGCGTCCGGCGGTCAGGTGGTCAATCTCGACATCCGACGCAAGATCGCGGATTTACCGCTTCCCGGCTTGCCGCATCTCGGTTCCGGTATTTCCTGGACGTATCAGGGCCGTCCGGTGATGGCGACGCCCAATCTCAAGGACGGAGTGGTCAGCGTGATTGATATGAAGGATTGGAAAATCATCAAGGAGATCAAGACCGCCGGCCCGGCTTTTTTTATGCGCAGCCACGAAAACACGCCTTACGCCTGGGTGGATGCGATGATGGGCCAGGATAAGGACACCATGCAGTTGCTCGATAAGAATACGCTGGAAATCGTCAAGACCCTGCGCCCGGAACCGGGCAAAACCGCCGCGCATACCGAATTCACCCGTGACGGTAAATACGCGCTGGTGTCGATTTGGGAAGATGAAGGCGCGCTGGTCATTTATGACGCGGCGACCTTAAAGGAAGTCAAGCGGCTGCCGATGCGCAAACCGGTCGGCAAATATAACGTTTACAACAAGATCACGCGCTCCGAGGGCACCAGCCATTAACCCGCAATCCGCCATCTGGAATCTGGGATTCCGACCGTTTTTTCTCGGCGCGGCGTTTTTCGCCGTCATCTCAATGACGTTTTGGATGGGGGTTTATATTTTTCATCTGCCTGTGCCGCTGACCGGCATTTCCCCATTTCAGTGGCACGCCCATGAAATGATTTACGGCTTCGCCATGGCGGTCGTGGCGGGCTTTCTGCTGACGGCGGTCAAGAACTGGACAGGGGTGCAAACTCCGCGCGGTTTTAACCTGATGGGACTGGTGGTTTTATGGGCGATACCGAGAGCGCTGTTCTTATTGGGAACATCCTTTCTGTCCTTCGTCGGTTGGTTTGACATGCTGTTTATCAGCGGTTTGATCGCCGCGATCGCCCACCCGATCATCAAAGTCAAGCAGTGGAAACAATTGGGTATTTTGGTGATTTTGGCGTTATTGGCGGCCGCCAACGGGTGTTTCTATCTCGGAGCGGCCGGCCTGTTGGCGGAGGGGCTGCATATTGGGATCTACGGCGGACTGTTCTTGATCGTCGGCCTGATTCTGTTGATGGGCCGGCGGGTGGTGCCGTTTTTTATCGAGGCCGGCGTGGGTTATCCGATCAAGCTGGTCAACCGTCCGTGGTTGGATCGGGCGATCATCGGCGGGTATCTGGTTTTCCTGATAGCTGAGTTAGGGATGCGCAATCGATGGTTGGTCGGACTGACCGCTATCGGCTTGTTCGTCGCCAACGCCGTGCGCTTGGCGGGGTGGCATACGCCGGGAATTTGGCGAAAGCCGTTATTGTGGAGTCTGTTTGTCGCCTTGCTTTGGATCGATCTGGGGTTTCTCCTGCTGGCGATCAGCGCCTTGCTGGATCGCCCCGCCCTCGTTGTTATCCATGCCTTCAGCGTCGGTGGAATCGGCGTTGTCACCTTGAGCATGATGGCCCGCGTCACCCTAGGTCACACCGGCCGAAATGTCCAAAATCCCCCGAAAGCCGTCGCCGTGGCGCTGGTGATGTTGGTGGGTGGCGCGGGCGTCAGAGTTCTGACGCCGCTACTGGCCGGGGGTGGCTATGCAAGCGGGGTCGCCGTCTCCCAATGTTTGTGGATTGCGGCGTTTGCGTTGTTTCTTATCACTTATTATCCGATGCTGGTCAAGCCTAGGGTCGACGGTCAACCCGGTTGAACGGCGCGGACAGCGTTCAATCGTCCGTCAGTCGATTGACATTCAAGACGTAAATCGATCATCGGGGCTTCGACGCACTCGATTGCGAGCCGGTTTTATTGCGCCTTGTGTTTCAATTTGAAAAAGATTGACTAGAGACTGTTTCAATTTGAAACGTTCTGTGGGGTTTGATAGGGCTTACAAAGCGCATCCAGCGGCGATCAGGTTTTTTTAAATTAAAAATAATTAATACTATTCAAATATTTAAGAATTTTTTGCCCAAGACGAACAATCAATAACATCAATCAAGCTACTGTAATAACAGTGTTTTATTAGAATGGCTAAAAGCGGGATGTTAGGAAAGTTGGCACGGTATTCGCTTATATGAAAGCGCCGTGCATAGGCATGGATGGTAGGAGGGGGAGCAAAGGGGGAAATGGATAGACAAGCGGTTGTTCGCCATGCGAACACCGCGCTTCAGGGAATGATCAGGGACGGGGATCGCTCCAAACCTATCGCGGCATTTTCGCAACCGCGCACCTTATAAGGCCGAGGCCGGTTTGCGGAGCAGGAAGCTATCGATACATTAAATTCTGTTCGGTTGCGTCATAAGTGTTTATAAAATAAGCTTTTGGCGCAACCGTCGCGCAAATCCTCCTCTTGTTGGAACGAACGAGCCCGGGGTTCATCGAACCACGGGCTCGTTCGTTATGCGCGCGGCGGTTACGCGCGCCTACGCGGTCAGGCGGGTGTAGAGCAACAGCAGTTGGCGCGGCAAATCTTCGGGGTGGCGGATCAGAATGAAACCGTCCTTGCCAAACAGGTAGGGCAGGTAGTCGTCGGCTTGTTGATCGATGGTCACGCAAAACGGGCGCAGTCCCGCGCGACGGGCTTCCGTTAGCGCCATCCGGGTATCTTCGACTCCGTAACGCCCTTCGTAGTGATCCAGATCGTTCGGTTTGCCGTCGGAGAGCAGCAGCAACAGCCGATGGTCGGCGATCTGGCGGCTCAACAACCCGCTGGCATGGCGTACGGCGGCCCCCATGCGGGTGTAATAGCCGGGCTTGATCGCGGCGATCCGCCCTCTGATCGCCGCGCTGTAACGTTCCTCGAACGGCTTGATCCGCTGGATGCGAACGTGCTGGCGCTTGCGCGAGGAAAAGCCGTACAGCGCGAAACGGTCTCCGGTCGCCGCCAGCGCCTCGGCGAACAGCAACAGACCGTCGCGGATCAATTCGATCACCCGTCCCTTGTTATTGACCCAAGCGTCGGTGGACAGCGACAGATCGGCCAGCAACAGGCACGCGAGACTGCGTTCCTGACGGGCCAGTTGCCGGTAGAGGCCGCGCTCGCGGCCGTCGTTGCCGCCGGCATGATCGGCGGTGTGGCGCACGCAGGCATCCAAGTCCAATTCCTCACCGTCCGGTTGGGCGCGCCGCCAGCCGCGCGCGGGGCGCAGAATTTCAAATTGACGGCGCAAGCGTCGGGCGTCGCGGCGCAGCGCCGGCGGCAACTCGCACGGCGGGGCGCGGCGGGCCAACATCTCTTGAACCGCGCAGTAATCGGGCAGCAGTGCTTGTTTGCGGTAATCCCACTCCGGCAGGCGGATTCCCGGCCCCAGCGGCAGGTCGTCCTCGCTGGCCGAGGGTAAATCGAGGTCGAAGCGCACCCGCGAGGCGGTGCGGGTCTCGTCCTGGGTCACGCTGAGCGCATCCATCGCATCCGCCGCTTTTGAGGCGTCCGCTTCAGGCTCGTCGTCGGTGGGCCGGTCGACCCGCAGGTATTCCGCCCACGACAGCAGGCTTTCAGAGCGAAAGGGCAGTAAGAAGTTGTTTTTAGACTCCGGCGAATCGACCTGTTCGGCGCGGCGGCGCTGGCGGTCGTTTTGCGCGGGATTCGGCGCGCCGGACATCGGTTCGGTCTCGCCTCGGCGCTTGGTTCGAGCCGGCATTTTGGGGGGCGCGGGATACAGCCAAAGCGGGATCGGTTGCGGCGGGCGGCGGGTGTCGATGAATTCGCCGACGCTGCCGGGTTCCAGCATGGCTTTTCGTAGCAATCGTTCCTGTGCGGCTTCATCCGGGGGCAAGCGTTCCGGCGCAATCCTCAGCGCCAACGCGGCGGCGACCAAGTCCCGATAGCGAGCCTGCAAGCCGGGATAGCGCTCCAGCACCAGCCGGGTCGCCTGCTGGTTTTGCCGCCACCAAGGGTCGCCGGCATCGACCGCGCCGTGCGCGGCAGCTAGGGCGATCAGCCAGAGATAGAGATCGCGGTTTAACGCGCGCTGGGGAAACAGCGCCAGTTCGGGCGGGAGTTGCAAGGTTTCGCTGTCCCGACAGGCCAGCGGGGTTTTTTCGTCCAAGCCGGCGATGCGAGCCCCCCACCGTCGCCGGCCGCCGTGCCGGATCGCGGCCGCCGGAGCGACCCGCAAACCGGGATCGCCGCCGAAGGCGCGAAACCACAAGCCGGCGGATTTCTCGATCTCGGCGAGTTTGACCGCCGCATTCGGGTGATGGCGGCCGGCGGCGCGGGTGATGAGGCGATGCCAGAGCGCGCCGACGTATTCTTCCATCCGCGTCGCCTCGTCTATCGGCGCTCAGCCGGCGGCGCCGGAAGCGGGGACGGCGGGTTTCAACGCGCGCGTTGTGCGTTGGATCGGTCGGGCGGCGATTGGCTCGCGCGCCAGCAGCCCCTGGTAGCCATCCGCTTGCAAGGCGCGCTGCCCGTCGATCCAGTCGAGCAAGCCGCTCTCGGGGTGATTTCGCCGCACCGTCGCGCAGGCGTCGATGCACTGGCCGCATTGGGTGCAAGCAAACATCAGCCGCTTGATGTTGCGGGGTTTGAGCCGCATCGGGCACGCATCGTCGCAAAAGGACGGACAAGCGGCGCAGTCGCGGGCGCGCTCGCGGGCGTAGCCGACGACCATGGCCTTGCGGTTGCTCATCCAAGCCAGGCTTTGAAACAGTCCGACCGCGCAGCCGTAGCGGCAAAACAGATGGCGGGCGAAAGTGAATTCGACGGACAATACCGCTGTGCCCGCGCCGATGAACAACGCCTGATTGCGCGTCAGGGCGAGCGTGAACAAGTTGCCGTAAACCTCCGCCGGCGGCAGCAGATAGGTCAGCAGCACCACCGCCCACAGCAAGGCGAATACGGACGCCAAGGGCAGCGCCAGCAGCCAGTAACGGCGGTCGGCGAGGGCCGGCGCGCCGTCGGGATGCCGCGTCGGACCCGGTTTTTTATCCCAGAGGCTTTGTTTGCCGCTGGCTTTGCGCATCAGTTGGTTGAGGGTTTCCACCACCGAAAAATGCGGGCACAGCCAACCGCAGTACAAACGCCCCCAGCGCCACGCTACGCCGAGCACCGTCGCCGCCAGCAGCAGCGCGGGCGCAATCGCCCGCAGCAGGATATTGAGCGCCATCGCGGTGTTGTCGATCCGTCCGGCCAGATAATCATCCAAGCCGAGCGTCCACGGCCGGCCGAAGACGATCAAGTGGCCTTCGATTAAATCGAAGCGCAGCAGATCGAACACCGGCGCGAACACAAACAGAATGAAGAAACCGCCCTGGTAGAAGATGCGTTTGCGTTGAAAGGCGGTCACGGTACCCTCCGCTCAGCCGAAACTGGCATTTACCACGTCCATCAAGGCGGCGGCGGTCGCCTCGTCATCGGTCAGCGCCTCGACCAAGGCGACCCGGCAAGCGGTGATGTTATCCATGCCGCCCTCAATCAGCTGCGCGGCGTAAACTAACAAGCGGGTGCTGGGAACTTCATCCAAATCGTGCTCTTTCAAGGCGCGAAACGCACCGGCGAGTTGAACCAAGCGCGCGACGGTCGCGGCGTCGCAGCCGGTTTCGCCGATCACGATGGCCCGCTCCCGTTCCGGAGTCGGAAAATCGAAACGCAAGGCGATAAAGCGTTGCCGGGTCGAGGGTTTCAGCGTCTTGAGCAGATTCTGATAGCCGGGATTGTAGGAGACCACCAGCATGAAGGAGGGCGGAGCGTGCAGCACTTCGCCGGTGCGCTCGATGGGCAGCACCCGCCGGTCGTCGGCCAGCGGATGCAGCACCACCGTGGTGTCCTTGCGCGCTTCCACCACCTCGTCCAGATAGCAAATGCCGCCCTCGCGCACCGCGCGGGTCAGCGGCCCGTCGCACCAGACCGTCGCTCCGCCCTGAAGCAGGTGCCGGCCGACGAGATCGGCCGCCGAAAGGTCGTCGTGACAGGCGAGGGTGTGCAGCGGCAAATCGAGCCGCGCGGCCATGTGGGCGACGAACCGGGTTTTGCCGCAGCCGGTCGGACCCTTGATCAGCAGCGGCAAGCGGTTGCGCCAGGCGGATTCGAACACCGCGCGTTCGTCGCCGAACGGCTCGTATAAAGGAATCGCGGGCTTGATGGGTAGCGGCAATGGCTTCATGAGGAAAACGCTTCAGCGGACGCGACGCCCCTCTCGCCGGCCGAGAGGGGGTGATTGCAACAAGGTTTAGCTGGTGACCGGTTGCGCTTCGCCCGCCTCGACGGTTTGCGGCTTGTTCTGGGCGAAGAAGCTGTAAAGATAAACGATCAAGCCGACCAAGAACACCAAGCCCGCCAGTTCCCGCAGCCAGTAGAAGATGTTCAATTGATCCTGCACCGCCATGAACGATTGCGGGTTGGGGATGATCCGTTGCAACCAGGATTGCACGATGCCGGCGGCGGTCAGGAACAAGGTGATGAACACCATCGACACCGTCATCAACCAAAACGACCACATCTCCAGAACCTGCGCGCGTTCCGGGTTGACCTCCCGCCCCCGCAGCCTGGGCATGGCGTAGGAAATGATGGTCAGCACCACCATCACGTAAGCGCCGTAAAACGCCATGTGGCCGTGGGCGGCGGTCAGTTGGGTGCCGTGGGTGTAGTAGTTGATCGGGGCCAGGGTGTGCAAGAAACCCCAGACGCCCGCGCCCAAAAACGCCATGACGGCGGTGCCGAGCGCCCAGAGGGTCGCGGCCTTGTTGGGATGGTCGCGGCGGCGGCGGTTGACCATGTTGAAGCAAAAGATGGTCATGGCGAAAAACGGCAGCGGTTCCAGCGCCGAGAACACCCCGCCCCACCATTGCCAATAGCCGGGCGCGCCGATCCAGTAATAGTGGTGTCCGGTGCCGACTAGGCCGGTAATCAGCGCCAGGGTGATGATCACGTACAGCCATTTCTCGATCACTTCCCGATCCACGCCGGTGATCTTGATCAGCACAAAGCCCAGGATGGCCGCCATGATCAGCTCCCAGACCCCCTCGACCCACAGATGCACCACCCACCACCAATAGAATTTATCCTTGACCAGATTGGCCGGGTTGTAGAAGGCGAACAGGAAGAAAAAGGCCAAGCCGATCAAGCCGGTCAGCAGGATGATGGTAATGGCGGTCTTGCGGCCTTTGAGCACGGTCATGCCGATGTTATACAAGAAGGCCAGCGCCACGATCACGATGCCGATCTTGGTGTAAGTCGGTTGCTCCAAAAATTCGCGGCCCATGGTGGCCAGGAGATTATTGCCGCCGATCTCGGTTAGCCTTTCATAAGACACGCTCAAATAGCCGACCACCGTCAGCACGCCGGCGATCAGAAAAACCCAGAACATCAGATGCGCCAGCAGCGGGCTGTGCAATTCGGTTTCGGATTCTTCCGGCACCAGATAGTAAGCCGCGCCCATGAAGCCGAACAGCAACCAGACAATCAGCAGGTTGGTATGCACCATGCGGGCAATGTTGAACGGAATGGCCGGAAACAGAAAATCGCCGACCACGTATTGCAGGCCCATGATCAGGCCGAACAGGATTTGTCCGACGAACAGGCCGATGGCGGCGATAAAGTAAGGCTTGGCGACCGCTTGGGATTGGTATTGAAGCAATGGCATGATGGTCTTTCCTTTTTGGTCGGCGCCGGCGCTCAGCCTTGAATGTTCGGCGGCCAGTTTTCGGTGTTGATTTCGGAGGTCCATTTTAAGAAGGCCACCAAATCATCCAATTGCTGATCGGTGAAATTGAACTGCGGCATCTGGCGGCGGCCGGGAACCTTGGTCGGCTGCGCCTTGATCCAGACCTTGATGAAATCCGCGCCGCGCCGGGGATAGACGTTGCCCAGCTCCGGCGCGAAATACGCGCCCTCGCCCAGCAAGGTGTGGCAGCCGATGCAGTTGCGGGTCTCCCAAAGGTGTTTGCCGCGCACCACTTGCTCGGTCAGATTCTCGCGGTGGTCGCGCTTGGGCAACGCCCAAGTGGTGTGTAGGGTCAGCGCGAGAAACAGCAGCACCGAAAACAGCGTGCCACCATAGAAGATGTTTCGCGCCATGGATTTGGTGAAAAATGCGCTCATGGGCACCTCATGCTTGTGGCGAGAGTTCGGGGCTTCCCCAAACGGACGCCGGGCGGATGAAAGCAGCCACTATAATCTGGCGAACGCCAGCGTTTTTCCTTGATTGAAGTCAATTAAAGTAGGTCTTGCGCCCGCTAAAATCACTGCGGGTTTTTCAAACGAGAGGATCGATCATGACCGCAATCGCCGAGATGCTCGCCGCCGAGCACCGCTGCTGCGACGAACGCTTTGCCGCGACCGAGGAGGCGGCGCAAGCGGGTGACGCCAATCGATGCCGGGAAGGTTTCCAGCAGTTTCACGCGGCGATGGAACTGCATTTTAGCAAGGAAGAGGACGAATTGTTTCCCGCCTTCGAACAGCGCAGCGGCATCACCATGGGTCCGACGCGGGTGATGCGGTTGGAGCACCAGCAGATGCGGGAGACGCTGGCCGAAATGCAAGGCACTCTCGCCGGGGGCGATTTGGAGGAATTCCTGGGGCAGGCGGAAACCTTGCTGATCCTGATGCAGCAGCACAACATCAAGGAGGAGCAGATGCTGTATCCGATGTGCGACCGGGTGTTGGGGCCCGCCGCTGGAGCGGTGATCGACGCGATGCAAGCGATCTCAACCGACCGTCCGGCATGAGCGCGCCGGCGGATATAGTGGTCGACGGTCGGGGCTTGGAGCCGCCGGAACCGATGGAATTGGTGTTGGCGGCGCTGGAGCATTTGCAGCCGGGGCAGCGCGTCCGTTTCCTCATTCACCGCCAGCCTTATCCGCTTTACGACCTCCTGCGCCGACACCGCTACCGCTACGAAACCACGACGCTCGCCAGCGGGGAGTTCGAGATTGTGATTTCGGGTCCATGATTCCCGCCGGTCTGTCGCTGGAACAAGCCCCGCCGTTTGGCGTGCCGCTGCGCTTTTTTTTGACCGCGCCCTGGTTTCTGGTATTGGCGGCGCTGTTGATCCTGTGGCAGGGACCGGGGATTTTCGCCAGCCGCTGGTCGCCGGCCACTCTGGCGCTGACCCATTTGCTGACCCTGGGCTTCATGGCGCAGGTGATGATAGGGGCCTTGCTGCAAATGCTGCCGGTGGTGGTGGGCGTGGTCGTGCCGCGCCCGCGCCTGACGGCGGCGTTGATCCATATCCCGCTGACGCTGGGAACGCTGGCGCTATCCGCCGGTTTGTGGGTCGGCCTTCCTCCCGTCTTTCGGTTGGCGACGTGGCTGCTCGGTCTGGCGTTCGGGGTGGCTCTGACCGCCATCCACATCGCCCTGTGGCGCGCGCCGGTCGCCAGCGGCACGGTGGTCACGCTGCGTTGCGCCTTGACCGGATTGCTGGCGACTGTCGGCCTCGGCCTCTGGTTGAGCGGGTTTTTCGGTTGGGGGTGGCGGTTGCCGGTGTTGGCGGTCGCCAACCTGCACGCGGGTTGGGGGTTGCTGGGTTGGACGGTGCTGCTGGTGGCGGGGGTCGCCTATCAGGTGGTGCCGATGTTTCAAATCACCCCACCGTATCCGCCGCGCTTTGTCGGCGCGTTTGCTCTGCTGGTGAGCGGGTTGCTGGTCGCGTGGTCGCTGTTGTTGGCGGGCGGTTGGGAAACGGCGGCGCGGCTTGCGGCTTCGGGTCTGGCGGTTGCGACGGCCAGCTTTGCGGGCATCACGCTCTACCTGCTGGCCCAGCGCCGGCGCAAGATCGGCGATGCGAGCCTGAATTATTGGCGGCTGAGCCTGATCAGTCTGTTGGCGGCGGCGGGGCTGTGGTTGTGGGCGCAAGCGTCGCCCGCGCGAGCGCAAGCCCCTCAAATCGAGTTAGCGTTGGGAATCTTGATGATCGCCGGCTTCGCGCTCGGCGTTATCAACGGCATGATGTACAAAATCGTGCCGTTTCTGGCCTGGTTTCATCTGCAAGCTCAGCTTTTCGGGCGGATTAAGGTGCCCAACATGAAACAACTGTTGCCGGACGCGGCGATCCGGCGGCAGTGGTGGGCTTATCTGGCGGCGTTGTTGCTGCTATTGGCCGCCGTGCTATATCCGTCGCTGTTTAGCGTTCCCGCCGCGCTCGCCTTGGGAGTGACCGGCGCGTGGCTGGGATTCAACCTGACCCAGGTGGGGCTGGCTTATCGCCGGCTTTCGCGCGCGGCGGAACCGGCCCCCGATCCGTCCTCGGCCGGCGTTTGATCGACTTCAAAATCAAGCGATTTGCAGGCGCAGTCGAGGGCTTACAGCAAGCCGGTGACGAGGCCGACGCCGATGAGCAGCATCATGCCGGCCACGACCCTTTGCACCGTTTGCAAGGTGATTTTTTTTAGCAGCCGCGCGCCGAGCACCGCCCCGGCGAAGGCGCACAGCGCGCCCACCGTAACCGGCAACAGCAGTTCCCGCGACCGAGTGAGATGTTCGGCGAGAAAGCCGGTCCCGTAGACCAGCAACCGCGACAGATCAACGATGGCGGCCGCCACCGCCCCGGTCGCCACGAACGCCTCTTTCGATAAACCCAGCTTGATGAGAAACGCGGAACGCAGCGCGCCTTGATGGCCCGACAACCCGCCGAGGAAGCCGGATAGCGCGCCGCCCAACGGCAGATAGCGCGCCGGAAACGCCAGCGCTTGGAAGCGCGGCCAAAGCTCCAGCAAAGCGAAAACGACGATCAAGCCGCCGATCACGGTTTTGAGTGCGGTGACTTCATGACTTGTTCCCGCCCACGAGTAGGCGAATAACGGCGGCAGCCGGTCGAAGCGTTCGAGCAACAGCGCGCCGGCGAACGCCGCCAGCGCCGCTGGAAGGCCGAAGCGGACGACAACCCGCCAATCGGCTTGTCGCGCCAAAAGGCCCAGCTTGAAAAGATTGTTGGCGAAGTGAACGAGGGCGGTCGCCGCAATCGCCAGCGGCACCGGAAAAAATAGGGCAAAAACCGGCGTGAGCACCGTGCCCAGTCCAAAGCCGGAAAATAAGGTCAGCGCCGACGCCAGACCGGCGGCGAGGCCGATAATCAAAAGCTCCATGGGGTTTGACTGAGGGAAAGCAAGATCCGGCGGAACGCATGGCGCGGCCCGCCGGAATAAAGCCTCAACCTTTCAGCATCAGGGGTTGTAGGTAAGCGACGTAGACCGCCGCGAAGATCGCGGTGGTAATCACGCCGCTGATGTTGGCGCCCAGCGCGTGCGGCAGCACGATGACACCCGGTCCAACCGATTTCTGTGCGACTTTGGCGGTGGTCGGCACGCAACTGACCCCAGCGATGCCGATGACCGGATTGTACTTCTTGCCCGACCAGTAGTAGATCACGTAACCGCCGATGATTCCGCCGATGCCGGAAATCAGCAGCGCCAGGATGCCCAGCACCAGCAGTTTCAACACCACCGGACTCAGGATAGTGCCCGCCTCGCACAGTATTCCGAGCGTGAGCCCCAAGAAAAAGGTAGCGCCATACAGCACGGTGTTGGAGAACAACTCGTAAAAGTTTGGCAAATCGCTTTCGCGGACGACCACCCCCAGGAACAGCGACAGCAGCAGCGGCGAGGCTACCGGGAACAGCAGGCTGAGCAGCACGCAGGCGATCACCGCAAACACCAGCTTCTCGTTGGAAGTGATCGTCCGGGTTTTCTCCATCGGCATCGGCAAGGCGCGCAGATGCTCGGGAATCATCAGCTTGATGAGGTAAGGAAAGCCGCCGTAGGCCAATCCCAGATACAGGTAGGCCACCACCGTGATCGGCACGAACAATTCTTTCGCCAGCGTCAGGGAGGTGAAGAGCACCATCGGGCCGTCTGCGCCGCCGATGATCGCCACCGAGGCCGCCTGTCCCGGATTCAGCCCCATCGCAACTGCAAGGGGGAACACCATCGCCGTGCCCAATTCCGCGAACAGGGCAATGATCATGCTCTGAAACGGCCGAGCCATCACGAAACCTACATCCAATAACGTGCCGATGCCCATGAACACGAAGCAGGCGATGAGGCCGTTACTGAACATGAAGGTGTAGATCGGCTGGAGCCAGTTGATTTGCAGGATGTTTATCAAGGCGTCGGTATCCTGCGCGAGCGGGGCGACATGCAAGGTGCCGGGTAGCTGCGATGCTTGGCTGGCGGCAATGCTCAGGCCGGAAGCCGGATCGTAGACGGAGAAAAACATTACACCCGCATTGACGGTCGCCATGCCGAGACCCATCGGGATCATCAGCAGGGCTTCCAGCACGCCCTTGCGTCCGAGATACAGCAGCAAAACGCCCAGGAAGATCAGGAACACGCGGCCGAAGGCGATCTTAGGATCGGTCGAGAACCCTTGGACAAGCGTGTTGATCCCCTGGAACAGATCGAGAAAGTTGAGGGATTCCATACGGTGCTCCCGCAGTTAGCCGATGGTCAACAACACCTGTCCGGCGTCCACCGGATCGCCCGATTTGACCGCGATGTTGGTGACTTTGCCGCCGCGTTTGGCCATGACGTGCGTGATCATTTTCATGGCTTCGAGGGAAACCAGCTTGTCGCCCTCGTTAATCACTTGGCCGACGCTGACATGGACCGTCTGGACCACTCCGCCGAGCGGCGCAACCTCATCGCCCGCCCCGGCGGGGGCGGAGGCGGCAGGGGCGGAGACCGCGGCGGGCGTGGCGGGGGCAACTGGGGCGGTGACCGCCGCCGGGGCAACGTTCATGCTGCCCGGCGTCGGATACAGATTTTGCGCGTCCTCGGTCGAGATATCCTCGACCGCGACGATGTACTGCTTGCCCTCGACGGTGATGCGGAATTTCTTCTCCATGGTGTTGTTCTCTC
>ERZ761592.192-NODE-192-length-31747-cov-17.738388_pt1 | contig 31747 bp, 26 predicted proteins | sample MGYA00433095_ERZ761592 | MGnify/ENA primary metagenome ERZ761592 (study PRJEB28899, sample SAMN03785554) | bioreactor sludge metagenome | biome: EBPR Sludge; feature: EBPR Bioreactor; material: 0.22µm filtered reactor supernatant | place: Saint Lucia: Queensland... | reverse complement strand
CCACCCTGCTGTCCACTACACGGCTTAATCGCCTATTTGATTGCCGGGTTAATAATAGAGTCTATTGAACTGACAAGTTCTGAACAAAAAAGAGAGGGATACTGTGCATATAGTCCCACTAAAAAGCCAGTTGCATGGCGGCAATATGGGAGGACTGCCAAACAGAAGACCTATCACGACTGGAAGAGATGCTACTTCAGTTATTCAATCTTACGCGCAGACATCAGGAACTTAACTAGGTGCTACTGTCATGCAAGCGATCAACGAATCCTCTCAGGGAGGAACTCGAATAGATCCTGCTCTTGCCCTTATGGAACTCCTGAGAGCCAGTCAGAAAGAGTGTATTCCGGTTAACACACATCTAATTGTTGACGACCGAGTTCTAGCGCGGGTAACTGACGGAATATATCGGAGGCCATCTGCAGCGCTTCGGGAGCTCGTGTTCAATGCCTACGATGCCGATGCAACCCGTGTAGTCATCGACACCGATGCCCCCCGGTTCCAGCGTATGTCGATCCGTGACAATGGGATCGGAATGGATGAACGGGTACTCGCAGACTTAATCACACATATCGGCGGTAGTTCTAAGAAGACCCACAAGGGAATTGAGATCGGAACGGTTAACCGTGACAACCCGAATCTTAGCCCGGCAGGTAGGCCATTAATCGGCAAGATTGGGATTGGGCTCTTCGCCGTAGTCCACTTGACGACGAATTTTAGGATCATTACCAAGCGCAGAGGTGTGGCCTATCGCCTAGTAGCTGACGTGCGCATGAAGACTCACACGGAAGACAACCTAGTCAACTTGCCACGCGGAGACGCAGGTAAAGAAGAGTTCGTCACTGGTGATGTGTCCATCGTTCACGAGCCAGCAACAGATACGGAGACTCATGGAACCGAGGTCGTTTTACTGGAGCTTAGATCAACCACACGGGATATTCTGAGAGATGCACAGCGTTGGGAGGCCATTCTTGAAGAGCAGGCTGGGCAGGCTGAAAAAAGCAGCCCCCCCGACGGAGAACCCCATTACAAGCTTTCGGCACCGCAATTCCACGTCGGTTTCCTCGGAGATAGGAATTCTCGCGATGCAGCGTTTTATCTTGTCGAGCCCTCCCTGCCGTGGGATGACAAACAAAACCCGACAGAGCGCTTCCAGAGCCTTTACGAAAGCGTGGTAGAAACGGCGGGCACCACTCAAAGAAATCCGGATCTCGAGTATATATTTGATCAATATTTTGAGTCGCTTTGGCGACTCAGCCTTGCGGCACCGATCAGCTATTTAAAGCAGCATCCTCTACAACTGACAACAGACTCCGGTATCGATTTCTTCCATCTCCAGAATAAGCCGCGATCCAGAGCGGAACCCATTTCCCTCAACCCAAATGAACGACTTAACGATAACCTTGGGCTGAAGTGTGTGGATCGTGATCCTTGTGGGGGATTCTCGGTTATGGTCGACGGCGTAGAGCTACGGCGTCCAGTGAGGCTCTATGGCGATCTGATGGAGGCGAAGCACGCCAAGAACGTGCGAGCTAAGCGCCCCATGCTATTTGTAGGGCAGTGCAATACATCGCTCGGCAGCTATGCTCCAGAACAAAGCGGTGGCGCGCTCGAGTTTGAGGCTTACTTTTACTGGAACGCACTGATTGTTCCAAACCAGAACCGCGGGGTATTGGTGCGTGTCCATGGGGCAAGCGGCGTTTTGTACGACGAGCGATTCATGGATTACCAGACGGCAGAGCTGAATCGCCTCAAGCAGATTACTGGTGAGGTCTTCATCCTCAAGGGTATGGACCCAGCCCTAAATATCGACCGCGAATCGTTCAATGTCAGCCATCCTCATTACCAGTATGTGGCAAAGTGGGTTCACAACTCTATCAGACAGATCACCAACCTGCTCAAGGAGATTGGAAAGAAATCCATAAACCATGAGCAGGCAAGCCTCAGGATGAAGGCTAATAGCGCTCTGGCGGAACGAATCAACGCAATTTGGCAGCACACTGGAGATGATCTGCAGTCTCCCCCAGAGATCAGCATATTCACAAAGGATGGTTCTCAAGCAGAATTGCAATTTCGATCAGAGGGAGGGATGGCCTTCCATCTGCCGCCGACGGATTTGCAGCGCGCGGAATCTGGCGGCCAGAACACAATCCCCTCGGCTACAGATCAGGCAAAAGCTATCATGACAGTTCTTGTGGCCTATGGACTTCTTGAAAGTGTTCCATACGCGCGCCAGCAGCAGGTATTTGAAGATATTATCGGGATACTCCTTACAGGACGTGATGCATGAGCGAAGCGAAAGGCCAAAATGAAGACCTGGATGATCTGATAGCCCGTGAAGTTATCCCGTCTCTGCAGGAACAACCTCCCTCCCTAAAACGAGAGTTCAAGCCGTGGCACAAACCACGAAAGCAATTGGTGCGCCGCGCATGGGCTCTCCATGCCTCTGGATTGATGAAAAAGCTTCATGTGCCGATGGGAGCAGAGAAAACTTTTAGGTATCTGACGCTTCCCGGAGAGGACATGCTGGATGTGCGCTCCTTGGGGAGCATCGCGGCACAGAAGGGTTTTCGCTTGCATTATCTAGCATTCAATGGCGCTGGCAAAAATTCCAAGGAAGAGCGCATCCTCACGCTAAGCCAGCACCATATACTGAGCCAGGACTGGGCCGACGTTTCGTCGAAAATCGTCTGGCAGCGCCTGGAAAACGTTGCGGCCGCAGAGAAGTCGGATGCGTTTGTTAGTGCTGTAAGACACGGCCCTTATCATGCTATTAATCTGGACCTTTGCGACTCTATAGCCTGTAAGAACCTGAGATCTGGTAACCCATGCGGGCTGGATGCTTTAGCCAAGATATTCCAGCTTCAAACCGATTATTGCAGTCATGACTGGTTGCTTTTCGTCGCCACGCGTGTTCTCTCATCCGAGGTCAACTTGGACTACCTTAACTCGTTCCTATCTTCCATAAAGAGCAATATTGAGTCGAGCGACGAGTTTCGTGCTGCATTCGAAGGACTATTCAAGCGCTCGAATCTGAGTTCAGATGACGTCTTGTCGGCACCTGAAAGGCTTCCATCACCGGTGTTTTTGGAACTGTTCTGCGTAGGGTTTTCCAAATGGCTTCTGCGGCTCTTGGGGGAAGCGAGCCCACGATGGCAGCTCAAGATGCTCAAAAGCTATTGCTATTCGGTGTACGGTGGGGAACCCGACATGCTGTCACTCGTGTACAAGGTCGAGCGAGTCGTAAAGCATACTTCTACTCCCCCTGGAATGCTTTACGGCCAGTTATCAGCAGCACGCCCAGAAGAAGAACCGGTCCTAGCGCGGTGCATCGTTGAACGCACGGCCGCGCTGCTCGACCTGGACGCCAAACTTGCATCTGATCCGCAACTTTTCAGTTCGCTGGCCGGCGAAACCGAAGCCTTGCTGCGCGAGGCGAGCTACGACGTCAGCACATACCTGGAATGGGCTAAAAACGAGTTGATCGTTTAGGTGACTGCTCACCCAGCACTGCGTATCTGATCTACAATTGAGCGCGCGACAGCCTCTGCAAGCGGAGGTGGGACAGCTTCGCTTACCTGATTAATCTGTGATGATAATGAGCCAAGCAGCTCATAGTCATCTGGAAATCCCTGCAACTTCATCGCTTCATAGACGCTTAAACGTCGTTTGCATTCGGGGTGAATGTGAACCTCGCGGTTGCCGTATGCAACTGTAATACTAGGCTTTTCCCACGTTAGCGTCTTGAAACTCCGAGATTGGGTCCGTCCGGGCGCGAGAGCCCCTTCATTGAAAAATTTGGCAGACTTTGGAGCCATACACCAGTGGTTCGGGTGGTGGGGAATGTCAACAGCACTGAGGCTCTTATGGTAACGCGCAGGCTCCGGAAGTCCCCAGATGGCGCTTCGTACGGAGATGACGGCCGGATCTGGTGCTGAGACTGGATTTGGCGGAGCCCATACAAGACCAGGAAAGAGTGCCGAATTGAACCCAACGACGATTAACCGTTCCCGATTCTGAGGAACACCAAAGAACTTTGCATTGAGTACGGCGTACCCGACAGCAAAACCCGCCGTCGACAGTGAAACAAGAAGGTCGCGAAATAGGGCATCATGTGGAGGTCTTGCCAAGCTCGGAACATTCTCTAACATAAAGAATGGGATATGACGCCGCCGGTTTAATTGGGAAAGCAGCATAGAGAACTTCATCGGAAGCTCATGACGTGGATCATCATCCTGAGGATTGCGATTCGACTGCGAAAAGCTTTGACAAGGAGGACCACCAATCACGCCGCCTGGTTCTAACCGGCCTCCAGCAATCTTATCAAGGTCTTCCGCGCGAATAGTGGAGAGATCACCGACAGAACCTACTGAATACCCTTCTCGATTGTGATTGTAGGTCGCAACACTGTTAGGATTACGGTCAATAGCGAGCCGTATTGAAAAACCCGCGCGCTCAAAGCCCAAATCGAGCCCTCCTGGGCCGCAATAAAGACTTAACAGACTGTCGAAATGCATAGTTTAGAGCACGCTATATAGCAAAATAGGACCATTATACAAAACTACCCAAAAACGATTCCTAAGGATCATGGAACCTGACGCGACTATCGCTGCCCATTATCCCAACAAACCGTCAATCAGCCGCTCCATTTGGCTCGCGGCCTGTCGGATCCGGTCCAAGCGTGCGGCGTCTTCCGCCTCCAACCGCTCACCGCACCGTTCCGCAAGCCGGCGCGCGCATTCCTCGATGTCGCGCAACGGCGCTTTGAGATCGCGGACGCTCGCGCCAGCCAATCTGTCCGCATCCCCCGACATCGGCCCTCGCGCGCTTTCTCGTTCCAGGCTTGGCTCGGATTCGATCGTCGAGCGTTGTTTTTCGACCTCGCCGCGCCGCTGTTCGGTCACATCGCGGACAGCGCCGTAGAACCGTAGCCCGCCGGGCGTTTCAGGCTCCGCTTCACACTCCATCCAGTGTGCGAACCGGCGGATGCTCCCATCGCGCGCGACCATGCGCAATTCGCCCGTCGCCGAATGGCCGGGCTTCAACGACTGTAAAAGCTCCAAAAACCCTTGCCGATCTTCAGGATGCACGGCGAACAACCAGCTTCGATGCTCGCGCAACGCCGCGTCGTCAAAGCCGGTCAGGGTGTAGAACGACTCGCTGATCCAATCGACCACATAATCGCCCGCCTCGGTTCGCACGCACGAATAGGCAAAATCCGAACTGAGCCGCGCCACGGTGCGAAACCGCAACTCGGACTGGCGCAGCTCCCGCTCCGCCTGCTGGCGTTGTTGCAGCAGCTTCCACTCGCGCAACGCGCGGGCCACGACACGCGGCATGGCGGCGAACGCGCTGGCGGATTTGACCACATAATCGAACGCGCCGGCTTTGAGCGCCTCCACCACGATCTGCTCGTTGCCGTAACTGGTCATGATCAGAATCGGGAAAGCGCCGCTTTCCGGAGGCGCGCTCAGAATTTCCAGCGCGCGGCCGTCCGGCAGGTTCAAATCCACCAAGGCCAAGTCCGGCGCGCCGGCGGCGACTGCGGCGCGATAGTCGCGCAGGCTGCCGGCAAGCTCCACCTCGGTCTCCAAATCGGCGTTTTGAAAGGCGCGGCGGATGGCCTCGGCGTGCGCGGCCTCATCCTCCACGATCAAAATTCGCAAGCGATCAGCGTCCACGAGCACATCCTCACGCGCCGCGCGGCGCGGTATTAAAAGTCAGCCAGTAGCCGCACAGCGCGTCCAGCAGAGCGGTGAAGTGGGCAAAATCCACGGGTTTGACCAGATAGCTGTTGGCGTGATGGCGGTAGGCGTTGACCAAATCGGCTTCCGCCGCCGAGGTGCTGAGCACCACCACCGGAATTTGCCGCAAGTCTGGATCGTCCTTGACGGTTTTCAAAACCTCCAGGCCATCCACTCGCGGCAAGCGCAAATCGAGCAGGATCAAATCCGGTCTGGGCGAGCGCTCCGGTTGGCGATGGCATTCCCGTCGGTACAAATAATCCAGCGCGGCCTGCCCGTCGGAAACGTGCCGGAGCCGGCTGGCGGGATGGCGCTCGGCAAAATGCCGCCGCACGATCTCGGCGTGCGCGGGTTCATCTTCCACCAGCAACACCACGGCTGGCTGGTTTCTCACGTCTAAACGGCCTCGCTCCGTTGTTCGACGGCTTCCGGCAAGGTAAAGCGCACGCACGTTCCTCGGCCGACGCCCGTCGATTCCAGCCAGATCTGCCCGCGATACAGTTCCACGATCCGTTTGACCAGCGCCAGGCCCAGCCCCGTGCCTTCACTTTTCGGGTCGAGTTTTTCAAACAGGCCGAACACTTTCTCCTGATAGCACGGTTCGATGCCCATGCCGTTATCGCGCAGGTAAAACACCCATTCCCAACCCCGCCGTTCGACGCCGATTTCGAGGTCGGGCACGGCTTGATCGCCCATGTACTTGACGGCGTTCTCGATCAGATTTTGCCAAATTTCCAGCAAGCGCGCCCGGTCCCCCACCAGCGTCAGCGCCGTCTCGACCAACCGGACGTTCACCCCCCGCTCGGCGATGCCGCCCGCCGTCAGCCGCAGCGCCTCCTCGGCAAGTTCCTGAAAACCGACCCGCACCGGCGGGCGGGCGACGCGCCCGACCCTTGAGAGATCGAGCAACTCCTCCAGCAACTGGCCCATCCGGTCGGCGGCGGAGCGCATGTAGGCCATGTCCTGCGCGATCCGCGCGGTATCGGCTCGCGCCAGATCCTGCTCCAGATAGCCCAGAAAAGCCTTGATCGTCACCAAGGGGCTCTTGAGGTCGTGGGAGACCAGATAAATGAACCGTTCCAGCTCGGCGTTTTTTTCCTGAAGCTCCAATCGCGCCAGCCGGCGGGCGGTGATGTCGTTTTGCACCCCGATGAACCGGGTCACCCGCCCGCCGGCGTCTTGAACCGGATCGAGCAGAAGATGGATCCAGAAACTGGAACCGTCGCGATGGCCGCTGAGAAGTTCGCCTTCGTAACCCTGGCCGGCCGCCAGCGCCGCGCGGATCGCGCCGACGGCGGCGGGATCGGTTTCGGCTCCCCGCAACACCGCACACACGTCCTGGCCCGCCACCTCGGCGAGGCTAAAACCGCTGGCGCGGACGAAGGCCGGATTGACCCACTCGATGCGCCCTTCGGCGTCGGTGATGAACACCGCGTTGGTGGTGTGCGCCGCCACCAGCGAAAGCCGCTGCAATTCTTCCTCGGCCTGCTTGCGCTCGGTGATGTCGCTGACGATGACCAGCAATAACGGCTCGTCGCCGCTCGGCTGCCGCCAGGGAAACGCGGGAGCGTCCCTGCGCGCGGTCACTCGCGCCGCCAACCGGCGGCCGCTTCGGTCTTGCAAGCTCAGATCGAGGCTCTTACCGTCGGGACTGTTGAAGAACGATTTGAAGCGGCCGCGAAAAACGGCTTGGTCGGAAGCGTCGATGAAGGCGGCCAGCGACCGGCCGGCCAGATCGGCGCTTTCCCAACCCACCATCTCGGCGAAGGTCTGATTGCTTTGCCGGATAAAACCGTTGGCGTCCAGCGTCAGATAGCCTACCGGAGCCTGATCGTAAAGGCGCGCGTAGCGATTTCTGGCCAGCTCCAACTGGTTTTGCACGCCGCGCAATTCCTCGTTTTGCAGTTCCAACTCCACCTGATAGACCGACAAATCGTGAATGATCCGTCCGAATTCCGTCGAGGACACATCGGGCTGTTCCCGGCGCGCGCGCGACAGCAGGGCGGCTTCGGCCCGCTCGCGCAACGAAGGCGGCCGGCTGCTGGCCTGCGACTTCATCCGTCTTCTCCGTCAGGAGCCGACTCCCGCCGCGCCAGGGCCTGTTGGAGCTGCTTGTAATGGGTGATATCCACGAACGACAGCACCGCGCCGGAAAAGGTCTTCGGTCCGACGATATAAGGGGCGACCCGCATCAGATACCAGACCTCCTCCCGAGTGCGGACTTCCCGCTCCAGAATCTGATTGGTGGCCTGTACTTCCCGGAGCGCTTGCAGCGGATTGCCGCTGGTCAAATAGTGGGAGATATGGGTGATCGGTCGGCCGATGTCGCTGTCCAATAACTTGAAAATCCGTGAGATTTGCGGCGAGAAACGCCGCACCTCCAGATTTTCATCCAACAGCAGATGGCCGATCCCCGGCGCGCCCAGCAAATTTTCCACATCGTTACTGAGCTCGGTCAATTCGATCATCTTGCTTTGGTATTCGGTATTGACGGTGAACAGCTCCTCGTTGGTGGATTGCAGCTCCTCGTTGGTGGATTGCAGCTCCTCGTTGCTGGCCAGCAATTCTTCGTTAGTGGCCTGCAATTCCTCGTTGGAGGTTTCCAACTCCTCGATGGTGGCCTGAAGATTCTCGCGGGTGAATTGCAAATCCTGCTCCAGATCGCGCAAGCGCTCCTCGGCCACCTTGGACAGATCGTAAGATTGAACTCCGACGTCTGCCTCCGCGCCCTCGTTCTTTTTCACCTCCTCGATAAACACCACCACCAGGGACACTTGGCCCTTTTTCTCCGGCAACGGCCGGATCCGCAAATCCACCAGCCGACCCGCGCCCTCCTGGGTCAGCCGAATATTGGCAAAGCGCAGCTCCTGACGCTGGCGGAACACCTTCTGAATGCCGGTCGTCAGCGGGATGGTCAGCTCGCGGGCGGCCATCTTGGAAATGTCGTTGACCACCTTGCCCGAGGGGAGTCGGAAGTAGCTTCCGGCATCGCCCAACACGTGCAGGACTTCCAGCTGTTCGTTGACGATCAGCGCCAGCGGGATGTAATCGTGGGTGATCGCCTCCAGAAACCGCTCCAGCACCCGCTCTTCCTCGCTCAAGCGCAACGTCCGGCGGACGCTGGCGAACTGGCCCCGCAAGTCCCGCGCCCGGGTGTCGGTCACCGACAGCAGGCGGGTGTTGTCGGAGGATAAGGGCTTGAGCCGACCCCGCGACCGATAAAGCTTCCATTTCGAATCCAGCACTTCGAAATAATCGGTCATGTCGCCGATGGTCTCGCTGGTGCCCAACATCAAGACCCCGCTGGGATTGAGCGAAAAATTGAAGAATTCCAAAACCTTATGTTGCAAGATCGGCTGGAGATAGATCAGCAGATTGCGGCAGCTGATCAGGTCGATGTTGGTGAACGGCGGATCCTTGATCAGATTGTGCTGGGCGAAAACCACCATTTCCCGAATGCTGCGCGCGATTTGGAAGTTATCTTCCTTCTTGTGGAAATATTTGGCTAAAAGCCGGGGCGAGACATCGGCGGCGATGCTTTCCGGGAAACAGCCGTTGGCGGCGAAGTGAATGGCGTCCCGGTCGATGTCGGTGGCAAAAATCTTCAAATCGCGGGAAACCCCCGCCAGTTCCATGGTCTCGCGCGCCAGGATGGCCAGACTGTAGGCCTCCTCGCCGGTGGAGCACCCCGCTACCCAAAAGCGGCTCTCCCGACTTTCGGGATTCTTGAAAATCTCCGTCAGCCCCAGTTGGGCGAGCCGGTCGAACGCATCCTGATCGCGGAAAAAACTGGTGACGCCGATCAGCAGTTCCCGATACAGCGCCACCACCTCGCCGGGGTGGTTGGAGAGAAAGGCGACATAGTCCCGGATGTCGTCGGTTTGATTGATGGTCATCCGCCGCTCGATGCGCCGGGTGACGGTGCTGGGCTTGTAGAAGGTGAAATCGACCTTGCACTTCTCGCGCAGGATGGCAAAGATGCGGGTCAAGCCCTGCTCGTCGCTCAACAGCGTCTCGGAGCGCTCGACCTTGGTGATGTAGGGATGCTTGGCGAAGGACAGCAACTGACCGGGCATCTGCTCCGGCGGGAGCACGAAATCGGCCAATCCGGTGGCGATGGCCGCCCGCGGCATTCCGTCGAACTTGGCGCTTTCCTCGCTCTGCACCATCGCCATGCCGCCGTATTCCTTGATGGCGCGCACGCCTCGCGTGCCGTCGCTGCCGGTGCCGGACAGAATGATCGCCACCGCCTTCTCGTTTTGATCCTCGGCCAGCGAGCGCAAGAACACGTCGATCGGCAAATTGACGCCCTTGCTGTGATCCTGTTCGCTCAGCAGCAGCTTGCCGTGGAAGATCGTGAGATTTTTCTTCGGCGGAATCAAATACACATGATTGGGCAGCACCACCATCCCATCTTCCGCCCGGTTCACCGGCATCAGGGTTTTCTTGGACAGCAGTTCGACCATCAAGCTTTTGTAATCCGGCGAGAGGTGCTGGATCACGATAAAACCCAAATCATTTTCAGGCGGCATGTGGCTGAAAAACAGCTCGATGGCTTCCAGCCCGCCGGCGGACGCGCCGACCGCCACGTAATGGGTCGGCGATCCTGTCAGCTCGACCGCTTCTTCCGGCTTATCGCTCGTTTTCTTCATGCTAAAAACTCCAAAATAGCAAACGCGCGTTGACCGCAAACCGTGCTCGCCGCCGAATAAGTTGTCAAGGGCTGGAGGCGGCCGCAACGCCGGCCGCCGGGCGAATCAAGAACAGGCGTTCGGGCTCGAAAAGAGGGTTGGACCCCGCCGGACGGGACTGCCGAGCCGATACCGAAAACCCGCCCGAGCATCCGGCTCCGGCGGGTCGAACTCGCGGGCGCAAACCGCCGATCTAGGGAGCGGAAGCCACTCCGGCGCCGCGAGCCTGGGAATCGGCGTGGTAGGAGGAACGGACCATCGGGCCGGAAGCTACATGGGTGAAGCCCAGCGCCTCGCCGACTGCCCGCAGCCGTTCGAACTCCTCGGGCGGAACATAGCACGCCACCGGCAAGTGATGGACGCTGGGTTGCAGATACTGGCCCAAGGTCAGCATGTTCACGCCATGATCGCGCAAATCGCCCATGACCTCCTCGATTTCCGCCAGCGTCTCGCCCAAGCCCAACATCAAGCCCGATTTGGTGGGGATGCGAGGATGGGCTTCCTTGAACCGTTTTAGCAGTTGCAGCGAATAATGGTAATCCGCGCCAGGCCGCGCCTGCCGGTACAAGCGCGGCACGGTTTCGAGATTGTGGTTGAACACATCCGGCGGTTCGCCCGCCAGCACCGCCAGCGCCGCTTCCATCCGGCCCCGGAAATCCGGGGTCAGAATTTCGATGACGATGCCCGGCCGTCGGGCGCGCACCGCGCGGACGCAGGCGGCGAAATGCGCCGCGCCACCGTCGCGCAGATCGTCCCGATCCACCGAGGTAATCACCACGTAGTTCAAACCCATCGCCGCCACCGTGCGGGCCAGATTCTCCGGCTCCTGGCCGTCGAGCGAATTGGGCCGTCCGTGACCGACATCGCAAAACGGGCAGCGCCGGGTACAAATGTCGCCCATGATCATGAAGGTGGCGGTGCCGTGGCCGAAGCATTCGCCGAGATTGGGACAATTGGCTTCCTCGCAGACCGTATGCAGCCGGTTGTCCCGCAAAATCTGTTTCAGCCGCAGCACCTCCGGCGTGCCGGGAAAGCGCGCCCGAATCCAAGCCGGCTTGCGCAGGCGCTGCTCGGGCGTGGTCGGAGCGATCTTGACCGGAATTCGGGCGAGCTTTTCCTCGCCGCGCAGTTTCCCGCCTGGAGCCTGGACCGCTTTCGCCGGCGGCGCACTCGCGAGGGCATCAGCGGCGGGGGCGACGAATTCTGGACTAAGGCTGGATTCGGACATGGCGTATTCCTGAAATGGGCGCGGATGACCTGGACTTTGACGCGAGCGAGCGCCGATGTTTCCCACAGGCTGAAACGGCGACGCCGGCTTTCGGCTTCAAGGCAATCCCGTAAGGAGATCGAAACAAGTGTAGCCCAGCTTGCGGCCGAGGCGGGGCAATAAATCGTCGGCCGCGTCCTCCAGACTCAGATCGAGTCCCAGATCGCGCAACTGGGTCACCCGCAAGCCGGGGTAACCGCAAGGATTGATCCGGCCGAACGGTTCCAAATCCATGGCGACGTTAAGGCTCAGCCCGTGATAGGACCGGCCCTGGCGGATGCGCAAGCCCAGCGAGGCGAGCTTGGCGTCGGCGACGTAAACGCCCGGCGCATCGCCGCGCGCGCGCGCCGCAACGCCGCGACAGGCCAGCAGCTCGATGACCGATTGCTCCAGCGCGGTCACCAACGCCCTCGGGCCCAGTCCCAGCCGGCGCACGTCCAACAGGCAATACGCCACCAGTTGACCGGGGCCGTGATAGGTGACTTGCCCGCCGCGATCGGTCTGAATCACCGGAATCTCGCCCGGCGCCAGCAGGTGTTCCGCCTTGCCGGCCATGCCTTGGGTAAACACCGGCGCATGTTCGACCCACCATAGCTCGTCGGGCGTGCCGGCGTCGCGGCGGTCGGTGAAGTCGCGCATCGCCTCGAACACCGCCCGGTAGTCGCAAAATCCCAGCCGGCGCAAGGTCAAGGGATGGCGGGTTGGAACGGGCGCGGCCGTCACGGACGCTACAACACCAAGGCAATTTCAGGATGGCCGCTCAATTCCTGGTAGATGGCGTCCAACTGTTGACGATCGCGAGCGCGCACGATCACCGTGATCGATTGATACCGCCCGGCGCGGCTGTCGCGCACCCGCACCCGCGATTCGTCCAAATCGGGCGCGTGCCGGCGCGCCAGCTCGATGGCCAGCGCGCGCAGATCGACCGTGCTGGCCCCCAGGATCTTGATGGGAAAATCGCAGGGAAATTGCAGCGGCGATTCGCCTTCCGGGTCAACTCCGCGCGCCTTCATCACCGCCTTCAGCGAAACAGGTAATAAAAGAACATCATGATCGAGTCGATCAACCGCCCGAACCAGCCGCTTTGGGGCACCTCCTTCAACGCCACCAATGGGGTCTTGCTCACCTCCTGATCGCCCAGCTTGACCACAATTTCGCCGAAGGGCTGATCCTTTTGCGCCGGCGCGATGAGTTTGGGCTGTACGCTCGTGGTGATGCTCACTTGCGGGGCCTGCCCCTTGGGAACGGTCACGTATAAGGGATGAACCACGCCTAAAGGCAATTCGCTTTCCTTGCCTTTCCAGATGCGGGCCGTGACGATGGGCGCATTAGCGTCGTGCAGCTTGCGGCTTTCGAAAAAACTGAAGCCGTAATTTAACAGCGCCTGGCTGGCCTGAAAGCGGTCTTTTTCCTTGGTCGCCCCCAGCACCACGCCGATCAGGCGGGTGTCGTTGCGCTTGGCCGACGACACCAAGCAATAGCCGGCCGATTCGGTGTGGCCGGTCTTGACGCCATCGACCGAGCTGTCGGTAAACAACAGCCGGTTGCGATTTTCCTGGTCGATATTGTTGTATTTGAAACCGCGCACCGAATAGCGGGCGTAGTGCTCGGGAAAATCCTGAATCAAAACCCGCGCCAGCAGCGCGATATCGCGGGCGGACATGTAATGATTGGGATCGGGCAAGCCCGCGGCGTTGGTGAAATGGCTGCTTTTCAAGCCCAGCCGTTCCGTCTCCTGATTCATCAGTTTGACGAAGGTTTCCTCCGAGCCGGCCACATGCTCGGCCAACGCCACCGTGGCGTCGTTGCCGGACTGCACCACCATGCCCATCAGCAGGTCTTCCACCGAGACTTGGCTGCCGACCTTGACGAACATTTTGGAGCCGGCCGTTTTCCAGGCTTTCTCGCTGATCGTCACTTTATCGTCCAGATGAATTTTCCCGGCTTTCAGCGCCTTGTAAATGACGTAACCCGTCATCAACTTGGTGATGCTGGCCGGCTCCATCCGCTCGTCGCCTTTCAAGTTGGCCAGCAAATTGCCGCTCTGATAATCCATCAGCACATAACCCTTCACCGGCAGTTGCGGCGGCGGCGGTATGGGTTCGGCGCGCGCTGGCGTCCAGCCAGCCAGCAGCAGAGCGATCATCAGAAACGGTACCAACAGAATGGGAGCTTTAGTCGAATACGGCATGTCGCGGCTGTCTTTCGGGGGTGGCGAATCGAAGGGGTGATTCTAGCTACAAGCGCGGTTCAAAAACAAACCGCCTTGCGTCTCAAGCGGCAAGGCGGTTTGATCGCGGTACGCGGTTAAAGGCTGGCCTCAGTCGCTAAAGTTGCGGGAGCGGTTCAGTTTCACGCCCGCCAACCGCACCAGCGCCGCCTTGGACGCCGCCGCTTGGCGGGAAGATGGACGAACATCCGCCCGCTGGATCGGGCCAGCGGTCTTGCGGCTCTCACGCGATGGCTGACCGCCGTCGCGCGAGGGCGACGACCGATCCGCTTTGGCGCGGCGCGCGCCGGCTTTCTCACTTGGGTCGCGCCGCACGGAAGCCGGCGCTTCACCCGACGCCATCAGACGCGGCGCGGGAACGTCCAGCACCGGCGCTTGTGGGACGTGGGCCTGCTCGCTCGCGCGCGAAGACCCGGCGCTCGCGTCGTCGCCCGCCAAGGTCTGCGGCGGGGAAGCGACCGGCCCCGGCGGTCCGGCGCGAACCGCAATCAACTCTGAGCGAGGCGGCTCCGACATCGCTGGCGGGACTGGTTCCACGCGGACCATGGGCGGAGCAGCCCCTCGCGGCGGCGTTACGGACCTCGCCGGCTCTGCAATGGAGCGTTTCGACGGTTCGGTCGGAACCGAGGCGAAGGTTAACGGCAAAGGCGGTGAGGCGGGCGGCGGTTCGGCGCGCGCCGACGCGACCACCGACAGCGCGGCGGAATCAGGCGCTTTAGGCTCCTCGCGGGCGGATCGCGGCGTGGCGGGCCCGTCCGATGCGGACTTCGACGGCTGGCCCGCCAGCTGCCGTCTGGCGTCGGCGCGCCGGGCCGCCAGCTTGGGCAACAACTGATAAGGCTCCAGCGCGGTCACTTCCACCTGGGCGGTGCCCTTGCCCAACATGGCCAGGCGGTCGGCGGCGGCGTAGGACAAATCGATAATGCGCTGGCCCACAAACGGGCCTCGGTCGTTGACCTTCACCACGACATTGCGGCCGTTTTCCAGATTGGTCACCCGCACGTAGGTCGGAATCGGCAAGCTTTTGTGGGCGGCGGTCAAATCGAACATGTTGTACAACGGACCGCTGGAGGTCTTGCGTCCGTGAAACCCCTTGCCGTACCAGGAGGCGACCCCTCGCTCGCGGTAGCCTTCGCTGGTTTCCTGGACCCGGTAGCGCCGGCCGAACACCACATAGGTGTCGGGATTGCCGCTGCGGCTGGCGGGTTCGAGTCGGAGCGCGGATTCTAAATTGCTCTTGGGGGGAGTTGCCGGAATATCGGCGACCGGCGAGCCGAGCGGCGCGGAATTTTCAGGGACCGTGCCGCAGCCGGCGAGCGCCGCCGCCAACGAGGAATAGAGCAAGGCGTGGCTCCAGTAGGATTTCGCCATAAAACACCTCCCTTCCACTGCCTGACGCGCCGATGACGCCTTCCGGCAGTGCGATTTTTGTGGATTTTCAGGAGCGCTCAACCGGCGCTGACGGCCGGTTGCGGCGCGGGAAGGCGAGCCGCCCCCCGATAACGCGCGCGGATTTCCTGGCTGAGCTGGTAAACCGCCATGGCGTACAACTGGCTGTGGTTGTAGCGAGTGATGACGTAGAAATTATGAAAGCCCAGCCAGTATTCGGGTCCATCGCCGGCTTGCAGCTCCAACAGCAGCGCAGCTTGAGCATCGTTGACCGATCCCTGGGGCGTGATCCCTCGCGCGCGCAGGCTGGCGACGCTGGTTTGCGGTGGGCTTAGCCGCCGGCTGACCAACGCCGGATAGTTAGCCCCGCTCACCGACGCGGGCGCGGCGACCGGCCCGCCAGCCCGCCAGCCGTGCTTGCTGAAATAATTGGCGACGCTGCCGATGGCGTCACGCGGGTTGCGCCACAGATCGCGATGGCCGTCGCCGTCGAAATCCACGGCGTACGAGCGGTAGCTGCTCGGCATGAATTGCCCGTAGCCCATCGCGCCGGCGTAAGAACCCCGAGGCGCGAGCGGATCGACCCCCTCCGTCCGGGTCAGCAGCAGGAAGCTCTCCAACTCCTTGCGGAAATAATCGGCGCGCCGGGGATAGTCGAACGCTAGCGTGGCCAACGCCTCCAGCACCCGGTATTTGCCCATGTTGCCGCCGTACTGGGTTTCGACGCCGATGATGGCCACCACATACTCCGGCGGCACCCCATAAACCTGTTCGGCCCGCGCCAGCGCCGCCGCGTTGGCGCGCCAGAACGCCACTCCGCCGTCGATCCGCTTGGCGGTCATGAAGATGGGCCGATAGGTGTGCCAAGGCTTGGATTCGGCCGGCTTGGACATGGCGGCGACGATGCTCGGCTGGAGTTGGGCGCGCGCGAAGGTGGCTTGCAAGTGCGCCGCGTTGAAGCCGTGCTGGGCCGACATCCGGCGGATGAACGCCTGCGCGTCGGGGCGATCGGCCAGCGGCTGGCCGGAACCCGCCGAGCCGGTTTCATCCCCGAAACTCTGCGGCGCGGGGGCGGGCGGAGCCGAATCCATCGGAAAACTCCCCGGTTGCCGCACCGGCGCTTGCGGGGCGCAGGCGCTGAGGACCAGCAAAAAAGCGAGCAATATCGGGCTTTTCACGCGCAAATCTCGTCGTTGGCAAGGGTAGGCGATTACCGCGTCAGGTTCCGGCGGTGCGAATGAACGCTCATCAGCATACCGAAGCCCGCCATGATCGTCACTAGGGAAGTACCCCCATAGCTGAACAGCGGCAGCGGCAAACCCACCACCGGCAACAGGCCGGAGACCATCCCGGAATTGACGAAGGCGTAGATGAAAAAGATCAAGGTCAGACTGCCGGACAGCAGGCGGCCGTAGGTGTTCGGGGCGCGGGTGGCCATGTAAAGGCAGCGGGCGATGATGAAAAAATACATCGCCAACAACACGCATCCCCCGACCAAGCCGAATTCCTCGGAAAAGGCGGCGAAGATAAAATCGGTCGAGCCTTCCGGCAAAAAATCCAGATGGGACTGGGTGCCGTTCAGCCAGCCCTTGCCGTAAATGCCGCCGGAGCCGATGGCGATCTTGGATTGGATGATATGGTAGCCCGTGCCCAGCGGGTCGCTTTCGGGGTCCAGAAAAGTCCACACCCGCTGGCGCTGGTAATCGTGCATCACGAAAGTCCAAAACAGCGGAACGACCGCCGCCAGCACGGCGGCCAGGCCGATGATGATAAACCAGTTCAATCCGGCCAAAAACAGGGCGACCGCCCCGGCCCACCCCACCACCAGCGCCGTGCCCAAATCCGGCTGCTCGGCGATCAAGATGAAAGGGATAACGGTGATCAGCGCGCCCGCCAACAGCGGCAGCCAGCGCGGCGGCAGCGCCTTGTCGGCGAAAAACCACGCCATCATCATCGGCACGGCCAGCTTCATGATCTCCGAGGGTTGAAACCGCACCACGCCCAAATCCAGCCAGCGTTGCGCGCCCTTGGAAATGTCGCCCACCACCATCACCGCCACCAGCAATAACAGCCCCGCCAGATAAAGCCAAGGCGACCAGAACCGGATATGGCTCGGCGGGATTTGGGCCAGCACCAGCATGATGGCGAAGCCCAACCCCAACCGCATCGCCTGGCCGAGCACTAAATCCATGTTGCGCTGGCCGGCGCTGTAGAGCACCACCAAGCCCAAGCCCGACACCGCCAGCAGCCCCAGCAGTAACGGCCAATCCAGCTTGATCAGCCCCAGAACCCGGCGGCCGTTATTCCAGTCCATCGCGCTGCACTTCCGGCACCAGCTTAAGCCCCGCGTCCAGTTTGTCGTCGTACTGATCGAGCAGATAGGCGTCCATCACCCTGCGGGCCAGCGGCGCGGCGGTGGCGCTGCCGCCGCCGCCGTGCTCGGCGATCACCGCCACGGCGATGCGGGGGTCCTCGACCGGCGCGAACGCCACGAACAGCGCGTGATCCAGCAGGTGCTTGGCCAGCCGTCTGGCGTTGTAGCTCTGATTTTGACCCAGGGTAAACACTTGCGCGGTGCCGGTCTTGCCGGCGATCCGGTAGCGCGGGCTTCTGATCTTGTGGGCGGTGCCGCCTTCCACCACGTGGATCATGCCGCCGATGATCGCATCCCAAAACCGGGGATTCTTGACCTCAATGGTTCCCGCCGACCGAGGTTCCACCCGATTTTTGACTCGGGTGCCGGGATCTTCCGTGGCGTGGACCACGCGCGGTAAAAACACCTTGCCGTGCTGGGAAATGACGGCGGTGGAATGCGCCAGCTGCAACGGCGTGGCGAGGAAAAACCCCTGGCCGATGCCGGCGCTGACGGTATCGCCGGGGAACCAGTCTTGCTTGTGGACCTTCTGCTTCCATTGCGGGGAGGGCAACAGCGCCCCCTTTTCGCCGGGCAAATCGATTCCGGTCGGCCGGCCCAGGCTAAACTTGTCCAGAAAAGCCTTGGTCCGGTCGATGCCGAGCTTGACCGCCAAGTCGTAAAAATAAACGTCGCAAGACTGCGAGATCGCCCGATCCAGACTGACGGCGCCGTGGCCGCTGCGCTTCCAGTCGCGAAACTTGCGGCTCGCGCCCGGCAAGCGATACACCCCGGCGCAAAACACCCCGCTGGCGCGGTTGACGACCCCGTACTGCAAGCCCGTCAGCGCCATCAGCGGCTTGATGGTGGAACCGGGCGGATAAACGCCACGCAAGGCGCGGTTGAGCAGCGGCCGGTCCTTGGAGGTGTTGAGCTTCCGATAAGCGGAAAACTCGATCCCGTTGACGAAGGGATTGGGGTCGTAAACCGGCTGGCTGGCCAGGGCCAGCACTTCGCCGTTGCGGGGATCGATGGCCACGATGGCGCCGTTGTGGCCTTCCAGCGCCTTCTCGGCCACCGCTTGCAAGCGTATGTCGAGGCTGAGGTGAAGATGCTGTCCGGGCGTCGGCGCGGTGCGGTTCAACACCCGCAGCGGACGGCCCTCGGCGTTGGTTTCCACCTGTTCGTAACCGGCCCGCCCGCGCAATAGGTCCTCGTAAGAACGCTCGACGCCGGTCTTGCCGATGTGGGTGCTGCCGCTGTATTGGCCGGGGTCCAGCTTGCTCATCTCCGTTTCGTCGATCCGTCCGACGTAGCCGATGGCGTGCACGCCGAGCGATTTGACCAGATAGCGGCGGGTCAGGTCGGCCTTGATATCGACGCCGGGCAACCGATACAAATCGATGGCCAACAGCGCGATTTCGTCGTCGGTCAACTGAAAGCGCAGCGGGACGCCGGTATAGGGCGGGGTGCGCCGGGCCAGCTTGCGGAACCGGTCGACATCGAGGTCCGACAGCGCGATGCGGCTTTTGATCACCGCCAGCGTACCCTCTAAATCCCGGGTTTGATCCGGCGTGACCTCAAGGTGATAGGAGGCGAGATTGTCGGCCAGCAATACCCCCCGGCGGTCGTAGATGAAACCTCGGGTCGGCGGCAGGGGCTGAATGCGGACCCGATTGCTTTCGGACAGGGTCGTGAACCGGTCGTGGTTGAGCACCTGGAGATAGACCAGCCGGCCCGAGACCGCCAGCAACCCCACGAACACCGCGCACACCATGATCAGGACCCGCCGGAAAAACAGCTCGCTCTCGGCGGTGTTGTCCTTCTCCCGGACCAGCAATCTATCCAGCGGCGGTCTGGCCGCCGCGCCCCACCGATTCATGCCGGCTCACCGCGCTTTTGCGTTCAACTGATCTCAAAATACCGGCGCACGTCGCGCAGGATGACGAACAGCAACGGCCAACACGCCATCCCGCCCAAGGCCGGAGCCAAATACCACCAATTCTTCGGCGGATAGCCGATGACGCCGCTGATCCAGAATACCAGAATCTGTTTGACCAGCAGGAACAGCAAGATGCTAAAGGTCTGCTGCCAAAGCGGCGCCGCCCGAATGCGGCGGTAAGTTTGGGAGGTCAGGTACGCCACGGCCGCGAAGGCTAGCGCGTGCTGGCCCAGCAGCGCGCCGCGGCCCACATCCAGCAACAAGCCGACCAGCCAGCCGGTCCCGAGGCCGACCCGATGCGGCAGCGCCATGGTCCAATAGATCAACACCATCGCCGCCCAATCGGGACGAAACCGCTCCAAGCCGCCCGGCCAAGGAATCCCGCCCAACAAGAACGCCGCCACGAAGCTGAGCGCGATCACCCAACCGCCCGCGCGCGGCGCGGCCGTCATGACGGTCGCGCCGCGCCGGGCGTGGAGACTTTCGGAGCGGGTTCTTTCGGTTTCGGGACCGGCGGTTGCTCCTTCGCGCCCGGCGCCGGCTCCTTGAGGCTCGGAGCGGGCTCAAGCGTGTCGGGGTTGCCTTCCAGCAGCAGGACTTCCCGAATTCGATCCAGTTGCGCGACGGGTTTGGCCACGATATTGGCGAAGGGGCTACCGGGATCGAAGGCCACCTTGATGATCGTGCCCACCGGATAACCGCGCGGGAACCGCCCCCCCAAACCGGACGTCACCAACAGATCGCCGACTTTCACATCCCCGTTATTGGGGATGTGCGGCAAGCGCAGCTCCTGAAAATTACCGGTGCCGAGCGCCAGGGTGCGGACTCCGGTGCGGTTGATCTGAACCGGCAGCGCGTGGTTGGCGTCGGTGATCAGGATCGCCGTCGAGGTCAGGGGCTCGGTTTGAATGATCTGACCGGCGATGCCGTTTTGATCGAGCAACGGCTGGCCGACGTAGACCCCGTGCTGGCGTCCGCGGTTGAGCAAAATATGATGCCGGTAAAGATCGAAGTCCACCGCCAGCATTTCAGCGACCAACACCCGTTCCGACATGTTGACCGTGGATTCCAGCAGCGACCGCAACCGACGATTTTCCGCTTCCAAAATAGTCAGTTTCTGTAATTGAACGTTAAAAAAAAGCTGTTTTTCCCGCAGCCGGGCGTTTTCTTCCAACAGCGCCCCGCGCCCGGAGAGATTTTCAGTGAGCCAGAGCTTGGTTTCGCCGGGCATTCTCATCAAATAATGCAGCGGATAAATCGCGGTTCCCAACCCGTCGCGCAAGCCGCCCAAATAACGGAAGCGATGGTCCACCGTCATCATGATGATGGAGAGCATCACCCAAAAACCAAGCTGCAAGATCGCCGTGGGATTGAGCTTGAACAAGTCTTGAGTACGCTTGCTAGGGGTGAGCGCGGACAACGGCTATTCGATGGCGAAGGCGTCGATGGCGCGCTCGTCCTTGGCGATCAGTTCCAGCACCCGACCGCCGCCTCGGGCCACGCAGGTCAACGGATCGTCGGCGATGACCACGTTGAGGCCGGTCTCCTCGATCAGCAGCTTGTCGATATCGCGCATCAGCGCGCCGCCGCCGGTGAGCACGATGCCGCGCTCGGCCACATCGGCCGCCAGTTCCGGCGGAGTCGCCTCCAGCGCCATCTTCACCGAACCGATGATGCCGGAAAGCGGCTCTTGCAAGGCTTCCAGGATCTCGTTGCTGTTGAGGGTGAAGCTGCGGGGGACGCCCTCGGCCAGATTGCGGCCCTTGATTTCGATTTCCAGAACCTCGCTGCTGGGATAGGCGCTGCCGATTTCATGCTTGATTTTCTCGGCGGTCGGCTCGCCGATCAGCACGCCGAAGTTGCGGCGCACGTAGTTGATGATGGCGTCGTCGAAACGGTCGCCGCCGACCCGCACCGCGCCGGCGTAGACAATGCCGTTGAGCGAAATCACCGCGACTTCCGAGGTGCCGCCGCCGATGTCCAACACCATCGCCCCGCGCGCTTCCTCGACCGGAATGCCCGCGCCGATGGCCGCCGCCATCGGTTCGGGAATCAAGTAGACCACCCGCGCCCCGGCGCCCATCGCCGACTCCCGGATCGCCCGCCGTTCGACCTGGGTCGACCCGCAGGGCACGCTGATCAACACCCGGGGACTGGGGTTGAAAAATTTGCGGGAATGGACCTTGCGGATGAAATGCTGGAGCATCTTCTCGGTCACGGTGAAGTCGGCGATCACGCCGTCCTTCATCGGGCGGATCGTGGACACGTTGTTGGGCGTGCGGCCCAACATCCGCTTGGCGTCCGTGCCCACCGCCGAGATCGTGCGGATGCCCCTGACCGGATCTTGATTGATGGCGACCACCGACGGCTCGTTGAGAACGATGCCGGCCCCCTTCACGTAAATCAACGTATTAGCGGTTCCCAGATCGATCGAAAGATCGTTGGAAAACTTGCCGCGCAACCATTTGAACATGTTATTAAACTACCTGTTTGCCCAAAAGCGGCTAATGCTAGCAAGCAGGGGGGTTAGGAGCAAGCCGGTAAATATGGTAGGGTTACGCGCTTGTTTCCGTTGCAAGGAGAAGGTAGACGATGTCCTTGGGACCCGCCGAAGTCGCCAAAATCGCCCTTTTGGCGCGCCTGGCCATCCGCGAACAGGATGCGCCGGCCTACGCCCGCGACCTGTCCGCCATCCTGGAGTTGGTGGCGCGGATGAACGCCGCCGACACCGCCGGCGTCGCGCCGATGGCCCATCCGCTGGATATGGCGCAACGCCTGCGCGCCGACGAAGTCTCCGAACCGGACCAGCGCGAGCGCTTCCAAACGATCGCCCCCCGCGTCGAGGCCGGTTTGTATCTGGTCCCCAAGGTCATCGAATAACTTGTTTTTACCGCCATGCACGATCAGACGATTGCCCGATTGAGCGCCGGGCTCGCCGCCGGCGAGTTCAGCAGCGAAGAATTGACCCGCGTTTTCCTGGATCGAATCGAACGATTCAATCCGGGGCTGAACGCTTTTATTACGGTGACCGAGGAATCCGCCCTGGCCCAGGCCCGCGCCGCCGACCAGCGCCGCCGGCGCGGCGAAGCAGGGCCGCTGACCGGCGTGCCCATCGCCCAAAAAGATATTTTTTGCACCGACGGCGTGCGCACCTCGTGCGGGTCGCGGATGCTGGATCGCTTCATCGCTCCTTACAACGCGACGGTGGTTGAAAAGTTGAACGCCGCCGGCGCGGTCATGCTGGGCAAGACCAACATGGACGAGTTCGCCATGGGCTCGTCCAACGAAACCAGTTTCTACGGGCCGGTGCGCAATCCCTGGGATCTGGACGCGGTGCCGGGCGGCTCCTCCGGCGGCTCCGCCGCCGCCGTGGCCGCGCGGCTGACGCCGGGAGCGACCGGCACCGACACCGGCGGCTCGATCCGCCAGCCCGCCGCGCTGTGCGGCATCACCGGCATCAAGCCGACCTACGGCCGGGTATCGCGCTGGGGGATGATCGCCTACGCCTCCAGCCTCGATCAGGGCGGGCCGATGGCGCGCACCGCCGAGGATTGCGCCTGGCTGCTGGGGACCATGGCGGGCTTCGACCCGCGCGATTCCACCAGCGCGGACCGCCCGGTGCCCGATTACGCCGCCGCGCTCGACCGACCGCTGGAGGGCTTGAAAATCGGCCTGCCCGAGGAATATTTCGGCGAAGGGCTCGATAGCGCCGTCGCCCGCGCCGTCGATGCCGCCATCGCCGAGTATCGGACCTTGGGCGCGAAAATCCTTGAAGTGAGCCTGCCCAACAGCCGTTTGGCGGTGCCCGCCTATTACGTGATCGCGCCGGCGGAATGCTCCTCCAACCTGGCGCGCTTCGACGGGGTGCGCTACGGCCACCGCTGCGAGCAACCCAAGGATTTGCTGGACTTGTACACCCGCTCGCGCGCCGAGGGTTTCGGGGCCGAAGTCACCCGCCGGATTTTGGTCGGCACCTTCGCGCTGTCGGCCGGCTATTACGACGCCTATTATCTGAAGGCGCAGCAGATCCGACGCCTGATCAGCGACGATTTCCAGCGCGCGTTCGAGCAAGTCGATCTGATCGCGGGGCCGACCTCGCCGACCGTGGCCTTCAATCTGGGCGAGAAAACGGACGATCCGATCACCATGTATCTGTCGGACATCTACACCATCGCGGTCAATCTGGCCGGACTGCCGGGGCTGTCGTTGCCGGTCGGCTTCGTCGGCCAGCGCCCGGCCGGCTTGCAGTTGATCGGGAATTATTTCGCCGAGGACCGCTTGTTAAACGCGGCCCACCGCTACCAGCAAGCCACCGACTGGCACGCCCGCGCGCCGGTCGCGTTCGCCTGACGTTCACTCATTGTTGCCAAGGTTTTGACGGATGGAATGGGAAACGGTCATCGGGCTGGAAATCCACGCCCAACTCGCCACCAACAGCAAGATTTTCTCCGGGGCCTCCACCGCTTACGGCGCGCAGCCCAACACCCAGGCCTGCGCCATCGACCTCGGCCTGCCGGGCGTGCTGCCGGTGTTGAATTGCGAGGCGGCGCGGATGGCGGTCATCTTCGGCCTGGCCGTCGACGCCGGAATCGCCCGGCGCTCGGTGTTCGCCCGCAAGAATTATTTTTATCCCGACCTGCCCAAGGGCTACCAGATCAGCCAATACGAACTGCCTATCGTGCACAGGGGTCAGTTGACCATCGACTTGGAAGGCGGCGCGACCAAGGTCATCGGCATCACCCGCGCCCATCTGGAGGAGGACGCCGGCAAGTCGCTGCACGAGGATTTTCAAGGTTCCTCGGGGATCGACCTCAACCGGGCCGGCACCCCGCTGCTGGAAATCGTCTCCGAGCCGGATTTGCGTTCGGCCAAGGAGGCGGTGACCTACATGAAGAAGCTGCACCAGCTGGTGGTCTATCTCGGCATCTGCGACGGCAACATGCAGGAAGGCTCGTTCCGCTGCGACGCCAACGTTTCGGTGCGACGCCAGGGCGACCCCAAACTGGGCACCCGCGCCGAAATCAAGAACCTCAATTCCTTCCGCTTCGTCGAACGGGCCATCGAATTTGAAATCGAGCGGCAGATCGAGCTGATCGAATCGGGCGGCAAGGTGGCGCAGGAAACCCGGCTGTACGATCCGGACCAGGGCGAAACCCGCTCGATGCGCGGCAAGGAGGAAGCTAACGATTACCGCTACTTCCCCGACCCGGACCTGTTGCCGCTGCTCATCGACGAGGCGTTCATCGCCACCGTCCGCGACAGCCTGCCGGAATTGCCGGACGCCAAGAAGCAGCGCTTCATCACCCAATACGGCTTGTCGAGCTACGACGCCGCGGTGCTCACCACCAGCCGCGCGCTGGGCGATTACTACGAAGCGACGGTCGCGGCCCTGGGCGGCGAACCGAAACTGTGCGCCAACTGGGTGATGGGCGATCTCTCGGCCCTGCTGAACAAGGACAATCGGGACATCGCCGACAGCCCGGTCAGCCCGGCGCAACTGGCGGGTCTGTTGCGGCGGATTCAGGATCGGACCATCTCCGGTAAAATCGCCAAGGACGTGTTTGAGGCCCTATGGGCCGGCGAGGGCGAAACCGACGCCATCATCGAGCGGCGCGGGCTCAAACAGATTACCGATACTTCGGCAATCGAGCAGGTGATCGACGAGGTCATCGCCGCCAATCCCGAACAACTGGCGCAGTACCGCGCCGGCAAAGACAAGTTGTTCGCCTTCTTCGTCGGCCAAGTGATGAAAGCGTCCAAGGGCAAGGCCAACCCGCAGCAGGTGAACGAGAGCCTGGAGCGCAAGCTGAAAAATTGAGCGGGCGACGAGGCCGACCCGCGTCGTTTCCAGCGGTTTAGAGACGTGGCGATGCGTTTTTTTAATGAGGCGGGGCCGGTTGATCCCGAAATTCTCAAATCTCCACCCGACGGTTGAACCTCTCCCGATCCGCTTATGCCTGACCGCGATTCCCTACGCCGCTTCTTGTTCGAGCACTTGGACGCGCGCGGCGAGATCGTCCATCTCGACGCCGTTTGGCGGACGGTGCTGGAACGCCGGGACTACCCGCCGGCGGTGCGTCAAGTGTTGGGCGAGGCGACCGCCGCCGCCGCGCTGCTCTCGGCCGCCATCCAGTTCGACGGCTTGATGACCTTGCAAATTCAGGCGAGCGGACCGCTGCGGCTGGTCGTGGTGCAAGTCACCCCGGAACGGACGCTGCGCGCGCTGGCGCGCTGGGACGGCGAACCGGCGACGGGTCCGCTGCGAGAATTGTGCGGCGACGGCGCGCTGATCCTGAACCTCGATTCCGGTCAAGGCCGCGAACCTTATCAAGGGGTGGTCAGCCTGCGCGGCGAGCGGCTGGCCGAGGCGCTGGAAGACTATTTCGAGCGCTCCGAACAGCTGCCGACCCGGATTCAATTGACCGCCGACGCGCAAGCCGCCGCCGGCTTGCTGCTGCAGCGGCTGCCCGACGCCGGGCTCGCCAGTCAAGAGGACTGGAACCGACTGAGCCTTCTGACCGCCACCCTGCGACCGCAAGAATTGCTGGAGTTGGACGCCGCCGCGCTGCTGCGGCGGCTGTTTCACGAGGAGGACGTGCGCTTGTTCAAACCGGCGGCGTTCGGCTACCGCTGCACCTGTTCGCGGGAACGCACCGCCGCCATGCTTTACGCGCTGGGCGAGACCGAATTGCGGGAAACCGCGGCGAAACAGGACACGCTTGAGGTCGATTGCGAGTTTTGCGGCCAACGCTACGCCTTCGACGCCATAGACTTAAGCGGTTTGCTCGCCGGCGCCGCCTCGGATGCCTCGATCACCCGCCATTGACCGTCATGCGCACCCTATTCAGCCTCTTTCTCGATATTTGCCTGTTCCGCAAAGCGCCTCAGGATGTGCCGTCGTCGATGGCGCTGTTGAAGCTGTGCCTGCTGGCCTATGCCGGTTCCGGCCTGCTGGTGCTGTTGATCAGCACGCCCGCGCCGGTGGCCCTGTTGCAAATCCTGCTGGATCTGGTGCTGTTGAGCGGGCTGCTCTATTTGGGCTTGAGCGCGCGCCGCCATCCCAAGCGCTTCGAGCAGACGCTCAGCGCGTTGGCCGGCTCCGGCACCCTGATGGGACTGCTGGCGTTGCCGCTGCTGTTTTGGCTCTCCGGCCAAGGCCAAGGAGACGGCGCGGCGCTGCCGTCGCTATTGTTATTAATGCTGATGGTCTGGAGTATCGCGGTCATGGCGCATATCCTGCGTCACGCCTTTGAAGTCCCGACCTGGCTGGGCGCGGCGCTGGCGTTGGCTTACACCTTTCTATCGTGGACCTTGACCGGTTGGATCGATCCGCAACCCCCTCTGCACTGAACCGGCGCGCCCATCCCCGAAGCGGCCGGAGAGAGTTCTGACATGCACATTCACATTCTCGGTATTTGCGGCACCTTCATGGCCGGCGTCGCCCTGTTGGCCCGCGCCGCCGGCCACGCGGTTTCCGGCTGCGACGCCGGCGTCTATCCGCCGATGAGCACCCAGCTAGCCGAGGCCGGCATCGCGCTGCGCGAGGGTTACGACCCCGAACAGCTGACCGAATTCAAGCCCGATATGATCGTGGTCGGCAACGTGATGAGCCGGGGCAGGCCGCTGGTCGAGGCGATGCTGGACCGCAACCTACCCTACACCTCCGGTCCGGCGTGGCTGGCCGAGCATGTGTTGCGCGACCGGCACGTGCTGGCGGTCGCCGGCACCCACGGCAAAACCACCACCAGCAGCCTGCTGGCCTGGATTTTGGAAGCCGCCGGCCGGGAACCCGGCTTTTTGATCGGCGGCATTCCGGCCAACTTCGGGCAATCGGCCCGCTTGGGCCGCGCGCCGTTGTTCGTGGTGGAAGCGGACGAATACGACACCGCCTTCTTCGACAAGCGCTCCAAGTTCGTGCACTACCGGCCGCGCACGCTGATCTTGAACAATCTGGAATTCGATCACGCCGACATCTTCCCCGATCTGGCCGCGATCCAGCGCCAATTCCACCATTTGCTGCGGACCGTGCCGGGCGCGGGACTGGTCGTCGCCAACGGCCGGGACGCTCATCTGGCCGAGGTGCTGGCGATGGGCTGTTGGACGCCGGTGGAGCGCTTCGGCGTCGGCGACTGGGAAGCGCGCGCCAGCGCCGCCGACGGCAGCGCGTTTGACGTGTACTATCGCGGCGCGGCGCAAGGCCGAGTGGATTGGAGCCAACTGGGGCCCCACAATGTCTGCAACGCGCTGGCCGCGCTGGCCGCCGCCCGCCATGTCGGAGTGCCCGCCGCCGAGGCGGTCGCCGCCTTGGCCCGCTTCGAGGGCGTAAAACGGCGCTTGGAAGTGCGCGGCACGGTCGGCGGGGTGACGGTCTACGACGATTTTGCCCACCACCCCACCGCCATCGCCACCACGCTGGACGGCCTGCGCGCCCGCGTCGGCGCGCAGCCCATCATCGCCGTCTTGGAGCCGCGTTCCAACACCATGAAACTGGGCGTGTTCAAGGACAGCCTCGCCCCGGCGCTGGCGGCGGCCGACGCCGTGGTGCTCTATCAAGCGCCCGATTTAGGCTGGGACTTGGGGTCGGTGGCGGCGGCGCTCGGTTCGCGCGCGCAGATTTGCCCCACCCTGGACGCCACCTTGGCCGCCGTCCAGCGCCGGGTCGAACCCGGCGCTCACGTGTTGGTCATGAGCAACGGCGGTTTCGGCGGCATTCACGAGCGGCTTTTGCAAGGCTTGCGGGCGGACGCTTCCGGCTGAACCGCGCCCCTTCGGCAACCCCGGCCCGATCCGCCGCTGCGCGTTCGCGCTTTTCGGCTTCGGTCAAGGCCGGACCCTACGCGATTAGGCCGCCTGAAAAGCGCTTGATTCCAGCGCGGCGCGCACGGTCAGCAACGCTTTATCGAAATCAAAACGGTCGATTTCACCTCGCAAGCACGCCGCCGCCGGACCCAAGGCCGCTTCCAGCAGCGCGCCCGATTCAAACCAGATTTCGTTGGCCCGCGTATCGTCCTCGGCCAACAGCCGTTCCAAACCAAGCAATGTTTCCCTCACGAGCGTCCGATCCTCGGCCGATAGGGGCGCCGCTTCCACCGAGTCGGTCCGCTCTTGCTCCGCCGCCGCTTCGACCGTTTCCGCGCTTTGCGCGTCCGGGTCCGCTCCGACCGCCACCGGCAACCAGACCGAGAGCAGCCGATAAAGACTCTCCGGGGCCACCGGCTTGCCGATGTAATCGTTCATGCCGGACGCCAGACAGCAGCGCCGGTCCTCGTCAAAGGCGCTGGCGGTCATCGCCAAAATCGGCAGCGCGGACTTGCCGGGCAAGCGGCGGATGGCTTCGGTGGCCTCCACGCCGCCCATGACCGGCATCTGCATGTCCATCAGCACCAAGGCCCAATCGGCGGCCTCAACCTTCGCCACCGCTTCCCGGCCGTCGCCGGCCACCTCAACGGCCAAACCGGCGTTTTCCAGCAGCGCCCGGGTCACTTCCTGGTTGACCGGATTATCCTCGACCAGCAACACCCGCACGCCCCGATAGCGCCGCGCCAACAGCTGCTCCACGGCAACGGCGGGCGCGGGCGCGTCGCTGTGCTCCGCCGCTTCCGCCACTTTGCCCAACCGGGCGGTCACCCAGAAGGTGCTGCCGGAACCGAAGGTGCTGACCACTCCTACCTCGCCGCCCATCAACCGCGCCAACCGCCGGCTGATCGCCAATCCCAAGCCGGTCCCGCCATAGTGTCGCGTCGTGGAGTCATCCGCCTGGACAAAGGCTTCGAACAGCCCCGCCTGTTGCGCTGGCGTCAAGCCGATGCCCTGATCTTCCACCTCAAGCCGCAGCAACACGCTATCGCACGCTTCCGCGTCGAGGCGGGCGCGGACCGCGATCGGGCCGCTTTCGGAAAATTTGATGGCGTTAGCGACGAAGTTCAACAGAATCTGCCTCAGCCGCAACAAATCGCCGCGCAACCGCGCCGGCACGTCGGGATCGATGGTTTGGACCAGGCGCAGCCCCTTGGCGGCCGCCCGCTCGCCGAGCAGGCTGAAGGTGTGATCGATGACCTGCACCAACCGGAACTCGGTTTCCTCCAACAGCAGCCGACCGGCCTCGATCTTGGACAAATCCAGGATGTTGTTGAGAATCCCCAGCAAATGCTGGGCGGCGTCGTTGATCTTGAGCAGGGATCCCCGCTGCTTGGGCGAGTCGATTTCCTGGCCGAGCAGATAGGCCAGCCCGATGATCGCGTTCATCGGCGTGCGGATTTCGTGGCTCATGTTGGCCAGAAACGTGCTCTTGGCCCGATTGGCCGCTTCGGCCGCGTCCTTGGCCTCCAACAAGGCCGCTTGCTGGCGCTCGCTGTCCAGACAAAGCCGGAGGCTGCGCGCGAATTTGGCCAAAATCGGCGGAAACAGCATTTTCGCCTGCCGCGCCGGCTCCTCCAGATTTTGCGCGGAAAACAGCAGGATGTAGCCCATGTCCGGCAAGATTAACTTCAAGGCTTCAGGATAGCGCGCGCCGCCCTCAAACCACCCCGACATCGAGCGGGCGCGCGCGTCTTGGAGCAAGGCCCTCGGCCAGCGGGCGCGCTGGCCTTCCAAGGCGCGCAGCGCGGGGTTGCCGATTGCGGCGTAAACCCGCGCCTCCCACTCACCCGCGCCGTCCATTTGGGCGTCGAGCACCAGCGCGCCGCACGCGCAGCCGGTGTGCGCCAGAAACTGCTGGAGCATCACCATCGCCAGCGGGCGCGGGCGGGTTTCCCCGGCCATGGTCATGGCGAGGTTGTAAAGAATTCCAATCGACTGCGCCTGATGCAACTCCATGCCGAGATCGCTCTGATTTAGCTGCAAAAAACCCGGCATCGCCGCCGAAAATCCTTTCAGTATCCGAAAGGATTAAGCCCCTCAGACCGGAACGCCGAGTAGCGAAGTTACTTTGGCGAGGCTTTCCGCTTCGCTGTCGGCATGCCGGGCGGCGATGGATTCGAACTCGTCCAGCCGGGCCAGAAAGGCATCGACGATATCCGGATCGAAGTGCGCGCCGCGCCCTTCACGGATAATCGCGACCGCCTGCTCGAACGGCAGCGGCGGTTTGTAAGCGCGCCGGGCGATTAACGCATCGAAGACATCGGCCAAGGCCATCAATCGGGCCGGAATCGGGATCGCGTCGCCGACCAAGCCTTCCGGATAGCCGGAACCGTCCCATTTTTCATGGTGGTACTGGGCGATATCCTTGGCCATGCGCAGGAACTCGACCGGCTTTTCCGCATCGCGCTCGGCTTGTTCGATGGCTTCGCGCCCCAATTGGCAGTGCGTTTTCATGATGTCCCACTCCTGGGGCGTCAGCTTGCCGGGCTTGAGCAGGATGTAATCGGGAATGCCGACTTTGCCGATGTCGTGCAAAGGGGCCGACTTGATCAGAAACTGAAGATTGAGTTCGGTTAAAAATCCGGAAAATCGGGGATGATCCAGAAGATGATCGGCCAGCACTCGGATATAGGCTTGGGTGCGGCGCAGGTGATTGCCGGTTTCCGGGTCGCGGATTTCGGCTAAGTGGGCCAGCGCTCGAATGCTGATATCTTGAATCAGCAGATTTTCTTCCATCCGCCGAGCGATCTCGGCTTCCAGCACGGTGTTGCGGTCTTGCAGCCAATCCCGAGCGAGCTTGAGCTCCAGATGGGTTCTGACCCGCGCCAGTACGACGGCCGGTTTGATCGGCTTGCTGATGTAATCCACCGCGCCCAGCGCCAAACCGCGCTCTTCGTCGCTGCCGCGATCCAGCGCGGTGACGAAGATGACCGGAATGTCGGCGGTGTAGCTTTCGGCTTTCAACCGCTCCAAAACGGTATAACCATCCATTTCCGGCATCATCACATCGAGCAAGATCAGATCGGGCCGGGGCGGGCTGGCGGCCACCCGCAAGGCGCGCGCGCCCGAGGTCGCCGCGCGCACCCGATAGTGCGGCTGGAGCAACGCACTCAGCAACAACAGATTTTCAGGGGTGTCATCGACGATGAGAACGGTTTGCATGTCGCCTTCTTAAAAACAGCACTTGAGAGTTTTCGTACAATAGATTTTTCCAGGGTTCATCTAGCGTTATTCAATTCTTGCGCCAACCTGATCAGGTTAAATTCCTACAC